>ERZ1066133.434-NODE-434-length-19164-cov-19.965566_pt1 | contig 19164 bp, 17 predicted proteins | sample MGYA00382780_ERZ1066133 | MGnify/ENA primary metagenome ERZ1066133 (study PRJEB33369, sample SAMEA5778363) | biofilm metagenome | biome: Industrial cooling water; feature: Water cooling tower basin; material: Biofilm | place: United Arab Emirates | collected...
ACCTTTACGTAAAGGTTGTAATCATTTAAAAAAGTCATAAATGGTAATTTAAAAAATAAATATCAGAGTCTATTAATTAAAAGATATAATAAAATGCAATGGAACTGTCAAATGTGTGGATATCAAACAACTTTGAAATGTGATCTGAAAAAACATTTATCTAGAAAGAAAAAGTGTGTAAAGACGAATAATGACTGTGTGAAAACACATGAAGAATTATTACAAGACTTAATAGCGTCAGGAGAAGCAAATAAAACACATAATTGTGTTTGTGGAAAAAAATATACTCATCTATCTGGTTTATCGAGACACCATAAAGAATGTGAAAAATATCGACTTTCGATTCTGGAAAAACGCGTGGAGAAGATAGAAACGGACATGAAAAACGGCCACACAAACCATAACGGTGATATTCATGGAGATCAGAATATGAATGCAGAAAGTAGTAATCATTGTAATAACCACAACAACAATAATAATACAACTACCATTGTAATTAATAATTTTGGTTCCGAAGATATATCGTATCTATCACCAGAGTTTATTGAAAAATGCACTTGTGTGCTTTCACTCGGAGTCCAAAGTCTAGCGAAAGCTATTCATTTGAATAAAGATCATCCTGAAAATCATACGATGAAAGTCACAAATGTCAAAAGCCCGCACGTACAAGTGATGATGAACAAGAAATGGATTTACAAAGATAAGAAAGACGCGTTGAAGATTTTAATCGAAAAGATATCAGATATACAAAGAAATTATGTAGAAGACCATCGTGACGGAATCAAAGAAAGATGGAATTCATACAAACTGGATGCTATAGAATTCTTTCATGAGAGATTAGAGAATGATGATAAAAAATTGTGGCGTCATCTAATGAAAGAAATCTATCTAATGTTTTGTAATCATAAAGACTTGTTTCCTAGAACGACGAAAGCATGACGTCCATCAATCACAGAAAGTGTGTTCGATTGAAATTTCTTTGAGTTGTTTTCTAAACAGATCTAGTGCTTGTTCTTTGCGATAAATGAGGAAACGCATAATCAAATCAATAGAGCCTGATTTTGTTTTCTGTTCTTGTTGCTGTTGTTGAGTTGTTGCCGTTTTCAAAGGCGGGACTGCGTCCGACGACTTTAGAAGATACAGACGATAGACATCCACTCGTCTTTCGGATGGCGGTAGAGCGTCATGACTTTTGTAGCGAACACCACGACCAATAACTTGTTCTTCGACAGATAGATTCCAAGCGGGTTCGAGAATAATAATATCTTGAGTTCCTTTGAGATCTAATCCTTCGCCACCCGCCTTGGAAATAAAGAGGACTTTGATTTTGTTGGAATTGTAATCATTAACGATTTGCGCTCGATCTTTTTGGGATAACGAGCCGTTGATATAGGCGTATTTGACACTGGGAGGTAGGTTTTTGATGATTGATTTGTTGCCGGCTTCCAAGAAATGGGAAAAGACGATTGTCTTTTTATTTTCTCGCAGTTTATTTAGAACCCATTGAATTTTAGGACTTTGAGCGTCTTCAAGGTTATTTACGGCTCGACGGAAGCCATTGTAAAAAGGCTTGATATCGATCTCGCCAAACATTTTGATTGCGAGATTAGATAATCCGTTTTCAGAGAGGAGCTTGTCGTACTTTTCTTCATAGGAAGGAGTCATTCGTAAAAAGATTTCGTGTTCTTTAACCGTCGGATAGAACTCAGGTGATCGTTCGTCAAAGACGCTGATACGACATTTTAATTTTTCAAACAATTTTTTTGTACTGTAGGTCTTTTGATTGGGCGTCAGATTCTTTCGGTGTGTCACAAGTCGTTCCTCTGTCGGATCTCGTATCATATTATACAGAGAAATAATGTCTTTGGGAGAATTGGTGATTGGTGTGCCTGTCAGCAAAAGCACTTTGGAGGCTTTTTGAGCACATTTCTCGACGTACTTCGAATTAATACCCACTTCGACCGTTTTTTTACCGGGTTTCTTAGATTCTGTTTTCTTATACAGAGTCTTGAGATTATGCGCTTCATCTACAATAAGAAGCACCTTTTCGCATTGAATCCCATTTTTCCGAAAGATGGAAACGAATTTCTGGATAGAAAAAAAGCGGTACTGGTCGGCGTGCTGGATGTTCTTGTAATCCAACATTTGTTTCTTGAAATTTTGTACGAGCGATGCCGGCGTCACGACATAGACCTTGTAGTCTGGATGCTTATCGAGGAAACACTGGCTGATGGTGATGGCTGTGAGGGTTTTTCCAGTCCCGACGGTGTGGTAGGCGATGAGACCACGATGTTTTTCAAAATACTCAATCACCTTTTTCTGATGGGTGCGGAGAGGCAAGGCGCTATTTGCGATACAAGATTTAGGTCGTACTGTGGTGGTTGTTTTTTGAAATTTTTGCAAATCTTTTTGGGTGAATGCTCCTTGCTTTAACTGTGATTGCGTCGTTGTTTTGGAGGATGTGGAGGACGAAGGGCATTTCAGTACAGGCTTCTGTAGCAAACCGCACAACTTCTTTATGGGCATCAACCTAAGCGCGGTCATGCTATATTTTGGGTATTTTGCGTGGACCTTGTCCATTAATTGTGCCTTTGATAGACGATTCGGATAAGACTTTGTGCATGCCCTGTCCGTACATACTTCTTGCGTGGATTTGGGAAGTGGCTTTTGTGGTTTAGGTACCCATACAATAGATAGTTTTTGACATAATTCTTTTTTGGATAATTTTTTAATCTCGGTGGTCTTCAACTTTAGCTTGGCTTTTGCTATTCGATCCAATTCTTTTCTACTGTACTGATCTTTGGCAAGGGGAAGCTTCCGTTCCGAACACGTCTTACTCATGCTGTTTTTTTATATTTAATAATATAAAAAGATAAATAGAAATTACTTTTCAAAAAATAATGGAACGTAGCGCTGTGGTTGTCTTTGATGGGCAAATAAAAGGGTCGATTAAATTCTTCCAGCCGTCTGTAAAAGAACACTGTATTGTCAAAGTAGAATTGGCTGGTTGTCAGCCCAACCATGTCTTTGGTTGTCATGTTCATGAGGCTGGTGATTTGTTGGAGGGGTGTGCTTCAGCCTGCGCCCATTTCAACCCGTTTGGTAATCGCCACGGGCGAAAAGAATTTTTCGGTTCAAGTCGTCATGTTGGAGATCTTGCGATTCCGAATGGCAACCTTGTATCCGACAAGAATGGAAATGTATCGGTCACATTCTGTGACGATCTGATTTCACTGTTTTATTCATCACCAGCGTGTATTATTGGGCGCTCGATCGTTTTGCATGAAAGTGCGGATGATGGAGGCGTTTACCGTGATCGCGTTGGACCGCTGGCGGGTGAGAGTGGAAAGACCGGAAACGCTGGGAAAAGAGTTGCTTGTGCGGTGATTGGTCTTGCGAAAAATAAAAATTTTTCTTGTGGTTAAACAAACAAATAATAATCATGCCCAAGACTGTAAAAACGAAACCCGTCCTTAAAACGATTTCTAGGCAAACAAAGCCTCAAAATAAACCCAAGTCAAAGTCCAAACCGACACGAAAAACAACGTCCTTGACCTCCAAGGATTACCCAAGACAATCGACTGTTGTGAAGAAGCCGGTGAAGGGTGTAAAATGGGCTGTGAATGAGCCAAAAGGAGCACAACGTATCAAATTGAACAAAGTATGTCCGAAATGTATCCTTGTAAAGCCAAAACCATCTGCTCCCAAAACTGTAAAACAAGATCCAAAGAATTACAAGTTTCCTGTTTGTTCGAAGCTTACTAAAAACAGCAAGTCTTGTAAATTGAATTGCACGGGCGTGTTGGCAGCCAACCGTCGCGCACGTCTGACAAAGAAGTACCCAGACGTCCAAAAACTGACGGGTGAATTATTGCAGAAATTCAAATGCACGAAAGCCTCAGTAGAAAGAGAAAAAAAGGCATTGGTCAAAAAACAGCAAAAACATAATCGTAACTTAGAAGCCAAGAAAAACAAGAAATGAGTGAGTGAGTGAATATTACAAAATTTTGGTTTTGAATTAATTTAATTATATATATATCTAATCTATATACATAATTAAAATGAGATACTATCATAACAAGGTTTGGGAGCATCTTCTGTCAAGAGTAGAGAATAATCGGAACCGACTCTTTATTTTTCCATCGACGACTTTTAGCGAATTGTTTTCACAATCACTTGAGAAATCGAACTCGTTATATTCTCGCATGAAAAATCCTTATAACAATCGAGTCATTGTATCAAGCCAGCCGAATACACCGCAATACATTGTGGAATTAGTGTCGATATGGAGGAATAATCATGTTCCGTGTCTGATTCCCAATTATTACAACAAGGATATGCAAGAGCATTGTATGCGACTCTTACAATTGCCTGAAAAATATCCTTCAAAAGATGAAGGATTGGTATTGTTCACGACAGGTACCGGTTCAGGAAGACCAAAGGGAGTTCGATTATCACAAGACAATATTTTAAACCAACTTGACATGCTTGATAAACACGTCTCCAAAGATCTTTTGAGTAGTACGGACCGAACAGTATCGTTCATGCCTTGGTACCATAGCTATGGACTGTGCGAACTCCTGTCGATCATTGAAAGGGGTGCTACCACATACCCGCATACCTACCATAATTCCGTCCATTTATGGACAAAACTACAGTACGTGCAACCCACAGTGTTGTTCGTAGTACCCAGACTATTAGAACTGATTTACGATAAGATACAAAAATCCCCCAAACTCTATTGGGGACTTTCGAAGAATATGCTACGTAAAGTTTGGTTTGGCACTCACATCAGGCATATCATCAGCGGTGGCGCTACGCTCCGTCAAGAGATCAAGTGGTTCTATTATGACCGAATGGAACTACCAATCTATCAGGGTTATGGCTGTACGGAGATGAGTCCGATGATTGCTATGGAAAAAGAGTGTGATCCAAGAGCGACTCATGTAGGGTCATTGCTGCCTGGGATCTGGTTGGATGATCGTTGTGATGGAAGTATTCGAGTGAATGGACCTAATCGGTTCTTGGGATATTTGGGAGAGCCACTTTTATCAAAGATGGAATATTACGATACAGGTGATATTGGTTCGGTATCTGAAGGGCATCTTTACATTCGTGGAAGATCGGCTAACACGATAAAACTATCGAATGGAAAGTTTGTGAATCTGTCAGAATTGGAATCTCATTTGCAGACACAATTGGGCATTCGTAATTTGAGTATTGTGAAAATCACTTCTATCGATGACCCAATTGCGGTTGTTTTTGATACGGATTGTGATGGACCAAAAGTGTCTTATACCACAACAAGATCGGATATAAACTCATCCGTAATTTTAAAATTAGTTCGTTTGCCTTCATCATGGCTCGGACCAGAAATGATTAGTCTTAAGGGAGAAATTCTGAAACCCGCCGTTATTAAATTACTGTCAGAAATCCATGTTCCTATGGATAATTATAGTATGGAAACAAAAAAATGATTTATAGAGTGGACCGAACTAAACTAAATTAAAATTAATAAATAATTATTCAAAAGAAAAATAATATGTCGTTTCTCGCAAAAATTATGGATGCGAATCAGCGTATTTTCTACGAGTATATCGATTTAGTGTCGAAAAAATACAAGGTACCTGTGGAAGAATTGAAGGCATTGTTGAACGAAGACAACAAAGAACAAGATCCTCAGATGACTAGCAATTTATCGGAGAAGACGGTTGCTGAACTCAAGACCATCTGTGCGTCACTAGGTATTAAGAAACACTCTACAAAAACAAAGCTCATTGACGCGATTGAGGATTATTATAAATCAACAACATCTTCTTCGTCTAATCAAAATAAACTCGAAGATTCTGCCGATGTTATTATTCTAAGGGATAAGAAGACTAATGCGGTTGAAGACCTCGGATTCGATGATGATCAGTCGACAGCCTCGTCTTTTGATGATACATATATATTGGACGACGATGATGACGACAATGATGTAGACATGTTGATTGATTAATTAATGAAATTAATAAAATAATATATTTGCTTGGAAACATATTATTTTATTTATCATGAACTGTGAAACATTCGGATCATAACTATAATTAGAAACACGACGCATACAAAATATATGAAACCCGTCCATATCATAATTAATATAAATATGAGTTTCTAACTTTATTTAATGGTCAAATTTTTTGTTGCGTTCAAATACATCGTAATGGGTTTATATCAATAGTTTTAGATTCAGAATGAAAGCGATAAACAAAAGACTTTCCGAGAGTGTTGCGTTTCTGTTGTCGCTCGTCAGTAATTTTATTCTTGCATACTATATATTCGCTGTGAAAGTCATGGACATTTACAAGAGGTAGGACAACAATACTCTCCCACTCCTTCCTTTTACCCGCCATGTCCAATTCAAATGTATCAGGGTAATTTTTTTTTAGTGTTGAATTGGGTGAAAGCATAAGATTATGGAATTCGTCAGGTAAAAGATCGTGGCTCTTGGGTGGAAGTACCATCAATAATTGCAAAAATGGGTCAACAGGCGCGTTTTTATGGAATCCTTCGAGACGGAAAGAGTCCATGTGTCTGACAATGTCGGTGAGGAAAGGAGCATACAATCTGGGGTAATACCATAACCAGTCTGGAATCTCGGTTGTATAATAATTAATTACCCATGTCATACCCCGTAGATAGGTGTGCACCAAGTCTCGCACATCTCCATCTGTATCGAAATCAAACTTTTTCTTGTAGTAATTCTTTTGATATGTTTTGAAATCGAGTCGGTACTCTTGATTTTCATTTTCACGATGCAGATTATTCTGAACCAATGGATCAGGAAAGAAATCGATGGTGCCATTGTATTTTCGTTCCAGCGTAGGGATTTCGTGTTCGGACAGCATGGAAAAGAAGTTTTTGAGCGAGTTAATCCGAAATGTTATAAACTTTGTCTTGGGGTGGATTTTTGTAAGATGACCGTATTTAATCCCATTTGTTCTGTAACTTTCGAGAATAAGATCAATAGCACCATCCAGAATAGCCATACTTGGGATTGTTGGCAAAAAATCATTGCCAACTATGAAACACAGCAACACAAAATCATGAATGGCGCTCTTTGCGGAAAATACTGCGGTTTTGGGTCTATCATCAGAATGACGTTCTTCGGCATCAGATACTTCACGTCCGGTCCATTTTAGAATCAATAACAATTCCTTTTGGAAATTATGAATATCCATGAAATGGTAACCACCGTATTCCATTTCTCTAAATATATAGACATGATCGATAGGCAATAGGATCCCAAGCATAATCAAATCGGCGTCCAGCCCATAAATGCACCAAGTTTCAGTTGGTTTGTTCAAATGACGAATGAATTTCATAATCTTGTGCTCTCCTTCCCCCGACACCTTCTCATTGGAATATACAACCTCTAGATTTTGCCATTCGATCGAATTTTCCATCATGGTTTTGATAAACCTGTGAATATGTCTCGTGAGAGTATCCATGAACTCTGTCCCTGGAGTAATTGCGTTCGAATTGAATAATGGAGAATTGGCGTCCATGTCTTGTGCCGCGCGGAATCGTCTTTGTCTCTGTTGATTCATCTTGGCAAGGCCCGCAATACCATCTACACAAAGAACGAGTCGTTTCTTTGGACGAACTTGGGCTCTGAGTTCTTCGATTTTCCGACATACTTCGTTACAATATTGACGCATAGTGGGTTTGGGGTACTCTTTAAGCAAACGTTTCCGATAGTTTCCATATTGATATACCTTTTGGGCGCAAAGATGAAACAAACCGTTCATATCTATGGCAAAATTATCAATGCCCTTGTCCGGTCGGTGGAGAATGCAGTGTTGAAATCTCGATCTATACCATAAATAAAAATGTTTGACACCCATAATTTAATTTGATGGATTTGATTTGATTTGATTTGACTTTATATCAATCAAGAAAATATCAAGTATCACAAGTCAAATCAAATCAATTTATAATAAAACGGTTGAAAATATAAAAAATTAAATATGAACAGTCTCCCCCCAGAACTATTTGAATTGGATTCATTTGAAACTGATTCTGACTTTCTCGAAATAATTTCGACGCTTTCACAGGATGCTCTTATTGAGTACACACGGGTTTTGGAACGCATGTGTGTATTATGGCCTTGTTCGCTCAATATCAAGTATTTTGTATTAATCTTTTACTCTATTTCGTCATCACCGTCTTTACCAATTGAATATCGGTTGGAAATGGGGAAGACTGCCTTGTCTATTGATAACGCTATCCTCGATGATGTCAAATTTATTGACTTTGTACGGCAAATATCATTTGGAAATCACGCCACCGTTCATCTAAGGGTCACGTTGGAAATGTATAAATATATGCTGGTACATTATGATTCTCGGAATTTATCAGATAAAATCAGCAATGACCTGTATTCTATCATTACGCATGTTGATATTCCAGAACACGTAAGATGCCAATATGTCTTTCAGACCCAATCGATTGTTAAAATAGCCATATTCTCACAATTCCTGCTTGATTTCTTTAACGATCATACCTTGAGTCTCTCGACAAAACTACTGGTCTGCCAATACATTCTCCACAATAATGATGCTATTGACCCGCAAGTGGTTGATAATGATTCCATTACTGCGTTTTTACATGTAACCATGTTGGACGAAAATCAATTCGCATACATTCGAACGGATGTCGCGGATATGATTCTGGGTGTTCCAGAAAAATACAAGCATATCATTCCGACAGCAGTAACCGAACAAGCGTTCCAGATCATATTGGATGCTGGGGGAAATGGATTTTCCTTTTACCATAACCAAGAGAACGTTCATTCCATTTCCAATGATGCTATTACCCCTATATTAACCAATCTTCAAAAATCGTTTGGGCATATTAAACGTCCTCTTGAAAGTGATGTCGAAACAGTAAAGAAGAATTATAGCCATTTATCATCGGAGACACAGACAAAGATCGATGTCGCATTGATCCGCATTAAACTCGATCATCAATTATACAATAATTTCAAACTACAACACATATTCCAGCTTGTGCTGTCCTATATTATATCAAACAATGATGATGAAATTACACATGAATTATGGCAACGAGTCATGGAGGAATTGTGCGACATGTCACAAAAATGCACCACAGGCTATGCGTTACGCCTGCTCAATATCCTGTCAGGTTTCGATGAGTCATTGACTATTCGAATATCGGACGAGGAACGTTTCCGATCTATATTTTATCATAAATTGAATCGACTTCTTGAGGAATATGACGAGCACGATCGTGGTGATATCTTGTATGAACTGACAGTGCCATCCTCAAGACCAGAATCAAGAAAACATTTCCTCCAATTCTTCAGGAAAGCATTCCCAATCATCTCTCAGGAAATGACCAACGAATTCGGTGACACATTAACAGATACTGATATTGATCTATACCTACGAAAAGCTTATTGTGAATATGAATCATAAATATACATAATCATAATCTTATTAAAGATTGCGTTTATCGACATATAAATGAAAATTATTTTGTTGTGTGGTGGTTCTGGAGTCAGAATCGATAATATCTTGCCAAAACCATTGAATCTCATTCATGGAGTGCCACTCATCCAACTATGTATCGAGTCACTTGTTGGTCTGTCCGAACTTATTATTTTTTACAATCCGATCCTCGATGAATATGGGTTTCGGGAATTCTGCATCAACCAATTCCCAAAGATTTCATTCATGTTTTACAAGACGCCTTTTCCAACTAGAGGACCAGTTGAAACCATGTATCTGTGCTTAAAATCATGGGATCTTGCTGGAGATAATCCAATCATCTTTTTAGATAACGATAATATCTACGATGGTTTTGATTTCGAGACAGTAGCTCGGTTTCAGACGCCGTGTGTTTTTTATGCGCGCAACAAAACAGGACTGTCTCATTATTCATTCTTGAAAATCGACAAGAACGCGCATCATGTTTTGGATATTAAAGAGAGATTGCCTATTTCGGACGATATATGTGTAGGAGGTTATGGATTTGCGAATATTCAACAAGCACTGTATTACTGCAGGACTGTAATCTCGGATTGTTCTGATTCAGAACCTTTTGTGTCTTTTGTGATACAGAAAATGCTACAAGAACACATAACGGTATTCGCACATGAATTTGAGGCATGTTTTTCAGTGGGTACTCCGAATGACGCTATTCACAACAGCGACAAAATTCCAAGAAAACAACTGCGAATTGTTTTTGATTTGGACAATACGATCGTGACATACCCACGAAAATACAAAGACTACTCCACGGTAGGTTTATATAAAAATATTGTCGATTTTATACGCGAATTAAAAAAGCAGGATCATTACATCATCATTCACACGGCAAGAAAAATGGTAAGTGCTAATCATTCCATAGAAATCGCAAAAACGATGATAGGTGATTCTATAGAATCGTTTTTAAACGAGCACAACATCCCTTTTGATGAAATCATTCTTGGAAAACCGTTTGGTGATATTTATATTGACGACAAGGCCTATAATCCTTTTGATCATTCCCTATTCTCTCAAATCGGATTTTATAGACAGCCTCAACGCATGCGGTTGAAGGGGAATCGTTATCATGAGTTTCACAGGGTTAATAAGACGACCATCAATAAGTGCGGTCAGGGGCTGGAGGGGGAGGCATATTTTTATAATGCCATATCGAACCATACCGTTCGAAATTTGTTTCCGACATTTAGACAGTATATTTCAAATACGTCAATATCACTCGAGTATATACATGGAATACCACTGAATGATCTTTATTCTCATGAGTTGCTACAACAACATCTGTTTAGAAAACTCATGAAAACTGTGAAAGAACTTCATAGTGCTGACATTGATGATGGTTCAATAATAACACACGAAAAACTACGTCATCATTTCCTCAACAAGTTTTTAGAACGTTCTAAAAAGCAATCAGACTATATTTTATTAGAAGGGTTTTCCGATATTTTTAGACGGTTGAATCATTGGTTGTTGGATGATTTTTTGAAACACGCGCCTCGACGTCATGCTATTAATCATATCATACACGGAGACCTATGGTTTTCCAATATCATTTATAGCGACAAAAGGTTCGTTTTTATTGATATGAGAGGTCGAGTTGATGATGTATTGTCCATCAAGGGGTATGTTATTTATGATTATGCGAAGTTATATCAATCCATCATTGGTCTGGATTACATTATTGCTAACGGTCGTCATATTCCCAATCATGTTCGTGAGCCAATCGAACAAGAATTCTGGGAAATATACGAATATGACCCTACAGAATTGAGAATGATGACGGCATACATGATTTTCAATACATTCCATGCTTATGACACCGACGTATCGATTGACAATAGACAATTGATATGGGAACTCATATCACGTTTGATCTCTGAAGATCATTAAGATGTAACAGCATAGTGTTGAAATCCTGAAAAACTTGGACTTGATTATTTTTACGTATAAATGTGTCGATCGCTCCAACGCCTGGGTAATCAATCATTTGATTGTTGAGATTAATTTCATCTATAACAAAAATTGTTGAATTATGCGCGCATAAACCATTTACGCAATAACTCGAACCGGAATTCGTAATGATGACTTGTGAATTTCTAATAACCCATTCTTGAACGCCGAAATTGTTGATTGTATACGGGTCCATAACAACACCATCGTGCTCTATCACCCAGTCTTCCACTGTATCATGATGTTCTTGACGATTACGACTGGTATAATTATCCTTATTTCCTCTAACCAAAAACGTGTATGGTATTTTGTTCGATGACGGAGACACTATTTTCTGCAGATTAAGGAAATGCTTTACCCATATGTTATAACCACGTGATCGGTCGTTCAATGATAAAAGTGGTGGAAGAACAACTGTATTGCTGGTATTTATAAAGCTTATACCCATTTCTCCGTCCGCTCGGATATGTCCGTTATCATAATCTGATGCCAGTATGATTTGGTTTTTCGGAACACCTATCCATAACAGCATATTCACCATGAATCGGTATGTTTTTGAAAATAGGATGTATAACACATCTTTATCAGACATTAAAAAATGTTTGATCAATGGTATGCAAGGACAGAAAAATTCACAAACCCAATGTCCGAAAGCATAATGAGGAGCCTGACACAGGAAATATTTAGTTGTCGTAGTCGTAGCATTGTTATCACTGATCTCAATTGTTGCCCGTGGTTCGCATGAATAATATCGGATAGATCTAAGATTTTTATATTCGAAATATCTAGTCCCATCATCATGTTGCCGGTTTTCATCGCCAGATTCGAGATTCTTGTGCATTTTTATTTTATTACAATTAATTTCTTAATTCTTTGTAGCACGTTTTCACAATTTGATCGTGATACTCTGTATTAAACCGATCTTGGTTTATATGAAGCACCAAATCGACACCTGAAGGTAATATATCAATATGACTATGCATGTCTAAAAATTTAAAGAGTCGTGACTCACTGTTCCCAACATATTTATCCTTTTCAAATATACTGGATAGCACATGCACGACGCCCATTCCCATGGCCATGAATCTATCTTCAATCGCTTGCTTATCTTCATAAGGCGAGTTACGGTACCCTCGGATATCATTTTTACCCAGTGTATAAAAATCACCTTGAATAGATCGAACCAACGGGATCATATCGAGTCTTGTGAGAATAACATGCGTATATAAATCACTACCACACATGACCATCTTGCTTAATTCGGATATCTGGTAAAACAAAGATTGGATTCGATATAAGTACTGTCCCTGAGCTCTAGGAAGCCTATCGGGCATACCTTTAATAATAGCATCATTTACAAATCGCTCGCTGTTGTATTCAAATGTCTGTATTTGAACGACAATTGTTTTGTTGTAGTCATGACCATATTCCATAAAAACCTCTTTGAATTTATCTTCATCCAGTTTATCGGCCGTCGGAATAAATTGATCATTCTCAAAAAGAATGCTGGGTGCGTAAATATAAATATGAATGTGTGTTGATTTGTTTGAAGGATCTACTTTTTGCATAAACATTGCAAAATCTTTCAAACTGACTTGCGAACTCCTAGCAAATCCAAAAAAACCAATCGCAATCATTTTTTGCCCAGAATCATCCATATCGTTTTGTTTTATTTTTTTTATTGAAAGAAAAATAAAACTCTTATTGGATATAGTTATAATTTTTTCGGTATGTTTCAAGGTCGTGCATATCTAAAAGGTAAGAAGTATCACAATTAGCGTCTGCTGTTAATTGCGCAAAAGAAAGAATCCTCCCGCAGTGCGAGAAACAGAATGGCCATGGCAAGGGTAGGCTAGGGACAAGATCATTCGAGTTGATAATTGTAAAGTACTTGTCGTACAATGGAAAAAGCGATAAAGCGAATTCTGTATTACCGGTACGAGGTGAAGCATAACTATAAACAGAATGAATTACAGATGGACCAAACGCGTGGAGAAGATGGAATGCGCACAGATTCACAAGGGCTCCTCCGAGTGAATGACCGGTTATAATAAATTTCTTCACTTTGTATGTATTTATCATTTTTGAAACAAAGTCAAAAATCTGTCCATTCAAGCTCTGATTGGATCTGTTAAAGGCATTACATGCTCCTATCATTCCCTCATTATAACATCTCGATCCGATCATAGAGTAGTTTCCATTCGGACTATAATAACATAATCCATCCTTACAATCGGACGCGCAAACACATCCGTTCAGACGGTTGATGACACCAATGCGTGTGCTATACATATTGAAGAATCCATCCCCAATTAACAAGGATTCTGGAAAAGATGAAGAATCGACACCTTTTAATTTTTCCACTATGGAGAATGCGTCAGCAGTCTGATTTGAAAGATTGATCAATCGCAATGCCTTGACATCTTCAACCCACTCTTGATTGTTCGACGTTCCTCGAAAAGCAATAACTCCGATGGAAGGATTTTTTATTGAAATACCCCCAAGACCAATAATGGTTTGCTTCACACCTGGACGAATAATCTGACCGTGTTCTGCCGTAAATGTGCTCAGAGCTTCAAACACTTGGACTTTTTGTAGATCGACCTCTTTCATTTCAGAGGGTATGCTGATGGGTTGTGACAGACTTTCTTGATAAAGTTTGTAAATGAATTTGATCAAATCGATACCTAGATTAAAATTACTCTCATTAAATTTTTGTACTGGGGACCAAGAATATAACATCATAATAAATGCTTTTTATTTCATCACATATTATTTTATTCTATTCAATCAAATCATATTTATTTATTCTTGTCCAACACAAGCAAGGGTTGTAGAGCCATGAGCGACTGGTTTTCATGTAGTTTATCCAATACATCTTCTTTTCGATAACCTATCCATCTAACAACTTCGAATCCCTTTAACATTAATTCTAAACGTCTCGATCCATAAATGCGATGAGCATTCCAAACGAGACTGTCTTGTCCGATAGGGATTCCCAAGAATAATCGTTTGTTCAGCTTGGAATGAATGAGACTCATGGTTTCCAAGTCGCCATTTGGATTTAATGGGTCACCGTATCGACCTAGACCACTGTGTTCGATACTGGAATACGAGAAAATGTAATCATATTTCCTATCGGAGACAGCAAAGTTATCATAATGTATGGCTTTGAGAAAAGGATGATTGTCGATAATGGGCACATTGAATTCTACGGTAGTAATGTCGGTAGCACCATTATTGAGGAGAATTGCTTCGATCCATGGTGTAATGGACCCAATGACTGCAATGGAGTAATTATTCAATGAAATGTCGGATATGGATTCTAAAATATGCTTGTCGGCATCATGATAAGGTAACAAAGGAACAATCGAGCTCTTTCGTTCAAGGATATTGTTGTTGGTAAAGGCCTCTTGATGAATGCGGATACATTCCTTCGACCAGATTACTGGGGATTGCTCTCCTACCGTATCATCAATGTACCATGGATAAATTGGTATTGTAAAATTCATCGTAAATTCATGTTGGAGTTCATCAGGTATCGCTTCAGGGGGTTTTGGCATAATTATACAATATTATTTTGTGTCTGTTTTTATTTGATAAGTTGTCTTTAAATATTGAAACGCGTCATAATAGATAACAATAACTTCATTAACATTGTTAATGAGGTTATAAAATAATTTGGAACAAAATTACAAGAGGTATAACCACTTCTCTCGCAATTAATTTCTACTGACGACCGGATTTGAACCGATGAAGCTTTCGCATTGGTACTTGAGACCAACCCCGTTGACCAGACTTGGGAACGTCAGTTGTAATCTAGTTTAACTTAAATTACAACTGACAATAACTTCATTAACAATGTTAATGAGGTTATAAAATAATTTGGAACAAAATTACAAGAGGTATAACCACTTCTCTCGCAATTAATTCTACTGACGACCGGATTTGAACCGATGAAGCTTTCGCATTGGTGCTTAAAACCAACCCCGTTGACCAGACTTGGGAACGTCAGTTGTAATTACATTAATTACAACTGACAATAACTTTTAGTAAACCAAGAATATATTGACATGGTCATACCCAGTATCGATCTGGGGTCATCCGCTTATAAGACGAATATGCTTACCATTGCACCATACGACCAAAATATTAATATTATTAAAAGGAATCCTGATGGTTCAGCTTATAGTGAGTGCCTGAACCATCACGCGTGTTTGCTCTTCGTTATATTCTTTTTGAAAGTGTTGAAGAGGAACATGCTTTTTATTTTTAGGGAATCAATTTTTTAAATATCATTTTTTCTTATCTTGTGGAAAAGAAATTCGATTTGACAAATCATGCGCATCAGTATTGGGTTCGAGTTCGAGACTCAAGCAATCTGTATGGTTACAAGTTATGAAGCCCAGCAACAACAAACTAGAATCATTCACCAACCAAAGAAACTCGTTAAAACCAGTTTGGAAAAAGTAGAAAATAAGATTGTAGAAATCTATCCTGATGATCTAAAGCGATCCACGGCATTTTATGAAAATCGTATCCAACCTTTTGTGTCCAGTATCCATACAAAAAGAACCATCAATTTTGACGCATTCGACCAAAAGTTTGTAATTCATCTGGGTGATGATAGTGACAACGTTTATGATTTTTTCAGTCATGCCGAATTTATTGTAACCTACCCCCAAATTCAAGAAATATCGCTTTCAAATACAAGTCTTTTGAACCATATCCTTGAAAAAGCCAAAGACGCGGTATTAGATATAAATAACGCCATGAATACTAAATTTTGTCGCGCTATTCGTATTGAACTGTCTCATAAAGCAAAGTTCCCTTACGATTGGATTACTCAAAGCAAAAGGAACAACAACATTGTCCTGTTTTTTCAAGAAGACCCTGTAAAGAATTTCATGTCCAAGTTCAGGTTTGTCGTCCAAACGACTCTTGGTATCCCGATTCAAGACGCACCTAATGTCATGAAATTGCTTACGACCGCATTTATCGAATCAGGGGGAAACCCATCGTATGACAAGATCCAAGAAACCAATAAATACGCCAACACCATCTACAAAAAATTCAAGCACCATTGGAAGACAGAAGATATCGAAATTCTACGGTCGTTTTTATTTCTATTGTTTTATTCGGCTCTTACGGCACACTCACGCAAGAGCAAGGCGCTATTTGTGATTCGATGCACGATGTTCGAGATAGCCATGTCAGAGATAAGCGAACCTGATCTTGATTTGTTGGAATTGGTCTTGTTGGATATATTTTTTGATGACCCTGTTGGTGTTTACATATCAAACATTTTCAAGGATCTCCATCACGCAATAACCACTTACGAAAGACGATTAAGACAAAATATGGTAGATGTGACAACTATACCTTACAATAAATCATTGAAAATGGTGTATATTGAATTCAGGGGTTTCCGAACTGTTTTGATGAAACAGTGTAAGGGGTCGCACCCAAATAGCAATTTATATCTGAATGATCTACTGATGTGCAAGCCGTTCCGATGATTGATTTATCGATCGCAATCTACCTGAAACGGAAAAATGAGCTTACGACACCACAAACCAAATCAGTAATTAGAATCGCAAGAACATAGACACGGAGTGTTTCCGCGAAAGAAACCGAGTACAAAGAAATGATGGTGAAGATCAGCAACACCACTGCAAAGTAAAAGTGCATATTTTTTAACCACCACACGTTTTGTGATCTTGAGGTATATAACCTTAGTATCGAAACAAAAAGAGCAGTAGCGAATAAGTATCGTATCACTGGGTTGGGCCAATAAGCCCACACGCCATATATTATGAGTGCTCTAACCCATATACATATATAATAGTACAAGAGTTTGCGTTGTTCCAAGGAAAGGTTTTGAAACAGCGATTGTTTGTCAGACATATCCGTTTTATTATTCTTTTTATAGAATAATAAAAAATCTAGTATGTCTTGGAAACTGTTTTTCTTGACCATCACGTTTATTTTATTATTAGTATATCTAATTGTCTCTCATGTGCTCGTCATTTTGGCTGTAAAATATAGTATTATCAATGATGAGTGGAAGGGAGAACAGCCGATTCCAATCTCATTACCCGAAGGAGATATCCCATATACTGTTTCTACATTCGATTTTGGGATCGCCAAGACCTGTATTTATCTAATTGATGCTGTTTATTCAGACGATGGTGTAAATATCGATCCGAAGAAGATTCAGATTCAAAAACAATTTATATCACGGTCTCATAACCGATCTGTATATGGCACGGCGTATTTATATAATGGGATCTACTGGGTAGCTTTTCGAGGCACCACTGATATTTATGACGCAATTAGGGATACAATGACAAATCAATTGAAACCGACGTGGTCGTTGAACAAGAATGTTTTGCGAGCAGATGACTCAGATATTATGATCCATGAAGGTTTCCACGCATTTTATTTAGAATTACGAGACCAAATTGTGGATTGGCTTGGGACGGTGGACGCTGGTTCTAAAATCGTGCTTACCGGGCATTCTCTAGGAGGAGGTCTAGCATTGTTGTTAGCCAGTGATGATATATTTTCTAAATTCTCATTAACGGATAATGTTGTGCTTTACACGGTTGGGTGCCCTCGAGTCGGAAATCCACAATTTATAGACTACCTGCGTCGGTTGAAGTTATCATGTTTTCGTGTGACAAATACAGATGACATTGTGGCGACTACGCCTTTGTCCATTACCATTCGACCCTTCCACCCAAGTCGTCCCTTCATGTATGAACATTTTGGGAACCCAGTCATGTTTAACATGAATCGATATTCATTCGCACGAAATCATAGTCTTTATTGGTACTTTGACGCACTTTCTCATTTCCAATCTTATAAACTGTATTACACAGGACGCAATCAGAAGAGAACCATGATATTTTTACTTTATTGATACCATGTTCTTGTGATCTGACAACTGAGATTGCCCGCTGTCATTGTATAAGCAATTTGAGCGAACACATAGATAGAAACAGTAGTCGATGATTCCAATTCTGAAAAGTCAAAATTATAAGTAATATATGCTTTGGTACTACTATTTGCGAGTGTAAAAGACCGTGTTCCAAAAATTCCATTGGAATCAGAAACACTAGATGCTCCATAATATGGAGTAAAAAAGTTAATCACAATTCCATTCGAGCCAGTCGCACCATTCATCATTACATCAAAAACATAGTATCCTGATTGGGTAATGGTAAATGTATTCTCACCTGATACAGTTAGACCAGATACTGGGCTCGTTAAATATGAAGTGAAAGATAATGTATTGAAACCTCCCACTTGAGTAGTGGTTGTTGTCGGAATAGAGACGCTCGCGGAATTCGTATATCTTGTCATTTCAAGCAACAAATTCCAATCCCCTGTGTTGTCAAACAGCCCTTGGCTACCTACTGGTCCTTGGAGTCCTAACCAACCTTGAAATCCTTGTACCCCTTGTGTGCCCTCTTGTGATCCACGGAGTCCTTGTGGACCTTGGCTTCCTAGCCTACCATCATTTCCTTGTAAGCCTTGATTGCCCTGAAATCCGGGAATGCCACCCGAGCTATTAGTAGTGCCTTGACGACCAATAAACCCTGTATGACCGTTAGATTAAGTAATCAGCAAACCCACTTTTAGCCTTGTATGACTTCAAATG
>ERZ1066133.440-NODE-440-length-18972-cov-6.956071_pt1 | contig 18972 bp, 22 predicted proteins | sample MGYA00382780_ERZ1066133 | MGnify/ENA primary metagenome ERZ1066133 (study PRJEB33369, sample SAMEA5778363) | biofilm metagenome | biome: Industrial cooling water; feature: Water cooling tower basin; material: Biofilm | place: United Arab Emirates | collected...
GCATAGTTATTGGACTTGCGGTAACTGCATTAGTACAGTCGAGTTCGGTTACTACCGGACTATCAGTTATTTTAGCACAACAAGGAATTTTAACAACCGACGGAGCCGTAGCCATTATTATAGGCTCTAATGTAGGAACTACTAGCACTGCACTAATTGCATCTTATACTATGAACGGTGCAGCTAAACTTGCAGCGAGAGCCAATTTTATGTTCAACCTAATTGGCGTAGTTGTATGTTTTCCGTTTATTAATTCCTTAGACTCCTTAGCAGCCAATTTCACGAAGGATATTGGTTTCCAAGTTGCTTTTGCTCATTTATTCTTTAATCTTATCATTACAGTTGTGATGCTGCCCCTACTAAAACCTTTTGGGAGATGGCTCCAAAAAAGATGGGGTGAACACGTAGAGACTACTATTAAATAGCTTAAAGCGTATTGTAATAAAGTTGCATCATTCTTTGAAAATAAAATACACTGCCAACACTAAAAAACAGAAGCCAATCAGATGATTCATTTTAAATGGCTGGCCTTTGAATAATACCAGCGTAAACAATGTAAACACAACCAAGGTAATCACCTCCTGCAATACTTTCAATTGCCATAAACTAAAAGGACCTCCATTTTCATTAAAACCAATTCTATTAGCAGGTACTTGAAAGCAATATTCAAAAAATGCAATTCCCCAGCTTATTAGAATAATAACGACCAGCCCTAATTTTCCCAGCCAACTAATTTGTTTAAACTTAAGATGACCATACCAAGCAAACGTCATAAAAAGATTTGATAAGAGCAGTAGTGAAATTGTAAGAATAGCTTTTTTCATGCAGTGTTTGAATTTAGGAATCAATTCAACTCTAAATATCCTTAAACCAGTAGGAAAAATATTATTTGGCTTTACTATTGCAATTCAGATTATAATACCTCAACATTTCCACCCATTTGTTTCTGCTTTTACGATAGGCCCACTCCCAAACAATTGTTTTCTTACTATGTGCATTGTAATCGTCTTGATATTTTTCTAAAAAAGCATTGCACTGAGACATTACCTCCCAGGCTTGATCTGAAAAATACTGTCGCCTTTTCACTGCAAAAACTTCATTGTTGATAATAAGCAGATCTGGGCAATAATCCTCACGACCACCACTGTGCAAGTAAGTGACCGCCCCTTCAACCAGCACCATATAGACACTTAAATCACCTTCACAAGGATCTTTTAGTACGCGATGCTTTCTCCCTTTCCAAAAGAACTCTTTTACATCATTGGAGGGCATTTTTATTTTACCAGAGTCAGTTTGAAAGTGAATGAACTTTCTAACACTATTGCGTTGCAGATATTTTGCAGTAATAGTATCACCGTTTTGAAGGATGAGGTAATCCTTCTGCTGCCCTGAGCTAAATTGCGGCAGAAGGATTACAATTAGGTGAATACAAGTAATTATAATGAATTGGCTTGAGCGCAATTTACCATGTATTTTGGGGGTTCCCTTTCCAGTTGTGACTTTCATTTGAATAATGAAATTATTCACAATCCCGGAAATTATAGCTGCTTACATAAATATTTTATTAAGGCGTAAGCAATAAAGCCAAGATAAACCATTTGAGGTTTGATTTTTTGACATGCACATTCATCTAAAAATACTTTTTATAGGGTAATACTATTTTATAGGCATCTGCCTCTCCCAGATTGAATCTTTCTTTCATAAAAAGCAAAAAGGCATCACTCAATTTTTCAGATTTAACCTCTGCAATAAAGCTTTTTAGGCTTTCATCAATATTTCTGTTTTTTAAGAGACCATCTATATAATAGGAGAAGAGGAGTTGATCACTTGGCGGTACAGAAGTTGCACCCAAAACCTGCCCCTTGGAATTAATAAAAGCATAACTAGGGTAACCTAAAAGATACAATTGATCATGAATAATTCCTTGTCCTGTGGATTTAGGCGGACCCATTAACCTTCTTTTAGAAACCAAAGCATTATCATCAAACAAGTTAATTCCACTTATATTTCTTTGCTTAATGACTTCCTTCCATTCATCAAATCCTGATATGCTGCAGATATTTATAAATGCCAACTGTTCATTTTCTTTAAAGAGATCTTTTATTTTATCCAAGTAAGGAAATTCTCTAAAACATGGTCCGCATTTGGTGTACCAAAAATCGACTACCAAATATTTTCCTTCATAATCAGCTAAGTGAACAACAGTACTATCTGTCGATTTAAGTGGAGATGTCACAACCTTACCAATGACATGGTTAAGCTTTCTTTGCTCTTTAATTTTATCTTTTAAATACACCGACTGAGCAAATGTTGTGCATGCTGTTGACAAACATGTAAAAAAGATCAATACGCTTGTAAATCGCTTCATAGATTTAGTTTAAACAGTGAATTAAATTTTTAATAACCGTCGTACTAAACGACAAAATGTTTGCAATTAATTGAAGACTAGTTTTAATTAGATTTTAGTTGTAAGTGCGAATCGACTATTATTTGAGATACCACCTTCCTTACAATTAAGTTCTAAGGATACTGATTGATAACGATTCTTTGGAGGACAGAACACTGCGTTTATATACAATCTGGTTGCCGTTAATAATCGGTTAGTCATTTTGTGAGGACAGTTTCCAAATAGTGATAAAAGTGTCTTTGACAATCGACAAAAATGTAAACCTAAGAATAACTGGTTATAATGTTTATTTACCATAGCTGATGAACGATTTTTCAATCAATAATAACATGAAATTAGAAGGTTCGAGTATTAGAAAGAAATGGAAACTGCTAAATAAATATTAAAAAGATATAACGGCCTATAATGGGGTCTTTGTTCACCGTAGTGATTAATCTGCACCTGCATGATATACTCAAGACCATAGTATTAGCAGCCATAGGCGCCGTGGTGAGCTTCTTTGTATCTTGGTTCCTGAAAGGACAGATAACACCGCGCAGACCCAAGAAATGACCTTCCTAGATTTATATAGCCCCTAAGCAATAAACCCCTGCCAGTGATGGTGGGGGTTTTAGTTTTAACCAAATTCACTATTAAATTTATTTGTCAGGGTTTGAATCTTCAAGGTCTTTTATTAAAATATCAGAAATAATTTCAGCCAATACACTAATATCTTCGAGCTGTTCTTCACTGAGCTCTTCTTTATCATCATTTAATACAACATCTTTTTCTACTATCACTTTATGCTTTTTGTGAGCAAAACCCTATTTATGGGAGAGCCCATGGTTAATAATATCACTTACAAGATTATTCTATAAAGGCTATTTTCTTGTTTAAGTATATAAATCGATATAAAATTATTTTATTCAAAAAGAATTTCACCTCTTTCAATCTTTTCGTTCAGTATGGATAATTCTTTTGCAGAACCATATAGCTTCATTACTAAACCAAGACTTAAAAGAGGTGAAAATGCAGCTGGCTTTTTTTTCAATGTAAAGAGTAGAAAAAAGAATGTAATTACTATTACAGAGCTAAAAATCGCGAGAAACTTTTTTGTAATCTTTTTAGCCATCCAACTTTCTCTAAAATAAAATTCAGAATTTGTACTTGATTTAGGAATAGCCTTTAAATAGGAAATAAATCTATTTATAAATATTTTTTCATTTTCGTTCAAAGTAATAGTTGCGTTATAAATTTTATCTGAATAGGATAATTTGAAAGCTATAGTATAAACCAGTTTAATATCCTGCTGTATTTCTGTTATTAGAAAATAATTAAGATCAGACTTATTGATCTCAATATGTTTTTCTTTAAACAATAAAGAGGAATCAGTTTTAATTGATATTCCTTCATTTGATAAAATGATATGAGTTTTCACCTTACATAACTTGGCTATTTTCTTACCAAGTAATAAAAACAAAAATTGCAAACCTAAAATACTCCATGCAATTGTATTGAAAATGCTTCCATGCAAATGAACTAATTCCTTTAAGATTGTGAAAAAGCGTAGAAATCCTAAAATCGTAAAGAGCATTAAAGGTGCAAAAAAAATAAGCCAAAAGTGCAGGCTTTTTAAATTAAGAAAATGAAACTCTTCTGATTGATTATTGGGCATTGAAATGAAGTTTTGTAACTATAAATGAAAACTTTCTATAAGATTCAGTCTGATTGTGTAATTAAACCTCTGTTGTTTGAAATTATGAAACTTAAACGAAAGGATATTCATTCTTTTTAATCCTTTCATGCAACATAGATAGATCCTTTGAACTCGTGAAAAGCTGCAATAAAATTGCAAGACTAAGAAAAGTTGAAAAAGCGACAACTTTTTTCCCCTGTATGAATAATATTGAAATCAGTGATATAGCAAATAAAATATAAAGAGCTAGCCATTTTCTAATATTCTTTTTTGAAATCCAGAAATCTTTAAAGTAAAAATTAAGGTTTTTTCCTTCTTCCTCAATTTACTTAAGTTATAAAATGAATTTATTAATAAATTCCTTTTCACTTTCATTCAAAATGAAATAGGCAAAATAATTTTTATTGCTATACGAAAGTTTAAAAGCTATATTGTAAGTATTTTTTAAATTAAAAGAATATTCAGTAATCTGAAAATAATTTATTTCGCTTCGGTCTATCTCAATATTTTTTTCTTTAAAGAAAAGAGTAGATTCACTTTTTATAATACAGCGATCTTCTGATAATAATACTTTCGTTTTTAGCAGAAATGGTTTTCTGGTTATTTTCATAAATACTATAAAAAGCAATTGTAACAGAAGTAAAAACCTAAAGGAAAATATGGAAAAAAAAGGAGAATACTCTAAGGCAAGGCAATCATGAATTGAAAATATAATTACTATAATTATGAAAGGAGACATCGAAAACAAGAAGAACAAATTGCGCTTCATGTTAATAAAATGAAACTCTTCCAGGTTATTTGTTGACATGTAATGTGTTTAGTATTGAAGTAAATTATCAGTTTGCCCAGTAAATACTCCAGCCAAATAAAGTAACTATAAATAACCAAATTTACAATGCTGTTACAGTTTTTCCAAAAAGCAAAGGAGCAGCTAAAGCTATCTATTCCAATATAAATACACCAAAATCAATTCCTTCATTAATAGTTAGGCCTCTATAGCCCCAATTTTTACTCATACAATTGGAAAATCATTTTTTTCAATCTTATCATTCAAAATTGCTAAATCCTTTGATGAACCTATAATTTGAATAAGTAACCCTGCTGCAATAAGAATTGGGAATGCTCTAGTTTTATTATCCACTTCAAAAAGTATAAAGAAAAAGGAGGCAAAGATTATACCAAGCCAAATTTTAAGAAACTTTCTTGTTGAACTTTTTGCAAGCCAGAAATATTTGAAACAAAATTCGGGGTTTATACTTTTTTCTTTAAGATCCTTGAGATACTGAATAAGTCTGTTTACAAAGTTTTTTTCTTCATCATTTAAATTAATGAATGCGGTATATTTTTCATTTAAGTAGTAGAGTGAAAAGGAAATACTATAAAAGTTATTAGGATTAAATGCATATTCAGTTATAATAAAAGAATTCATCTCATTTGTTCTTATTACAATATTTTGCTTTTTGAAAAAAAATTTATCTTCAGTTTTTATACTTATTCCTTCATTAGACAAAATGAAAACTGTTTTAATCTTAAATAACTTAAAACTTTTTTTTGCTAGGAAAAACATAACGATCTGGATAAATAAAATAGTATACACTATTATATTAAAGATTTTACCTGAAAAAGAAAAAAAGTTTTTATAAAATTCAGAGTAATCTAAAATCAAAAAAAGTATAAGTAAAATAAGAGGGCTCATTAAAAATAAAAAAAAATGATACCGCTTTATATTAAAAAAACTGAATTCGTTTGATCCATTTATTTGCATAAAAATTCGTTATAATCATTAATTATTAACTACCAAGTGCAATAATTAATTCCAAATACTCTTTAATTTGAATAATATATCACAATTAAGGAAGCATATCCACTGCAATTAAGGAGAGCTTCTCAGTTTGAGATAACTTAAAAAGGTTCCTTTCAATTTTTATTGAAGTACTTAAAATAACTTTTACAAAACAAATATTAGGCTACCTTTTTTTACAAAAAAATTAATCCCAAGATTATTTTCTTGGGGGTATTCAACTTAATATTCACTAGGCAAAAGCAACACACCATCTACCAACCAAAGTGTCAGCTCATCATCTTCAAAATCGCTGAACGGGATGTTTTGATGCGTGATGTGGTTATCATTGCCATCTGTACAAGTGGCTTTAAACCTGCTACCTTTTACTCTTTCTAGCTTCCATACTTGGAACCTTTGGTTGCGAACGATGGAACGAAGCTGATGGCTAAAGATGAGGTCGATGAACCAGTAACAAGATAATTCATCGGCTACTTCCTTCACTCCGCTTGTGAACGTAGTGTTGAACAGCTTGTGGCGGTAATAGGCTGCTGCTCCGTTGCATTGCTGAAAACGATGGTTTGCATTCTTCATAGTGTTTCACATTTAATTGTTAAAAGAAAAAAATGAAAAAAAGAAAGCAAGTCCATCAGGTGGCCAAGGCTTTGGCGCCAAGAAGCAACGCAATAAAGGATAGCCCTGTGCAGCCTAGCCCTTGCGTTTATGGCGGAATTTCTTGGCGACAAAAAATGAGCATGGGTATGTGTGGCCACCTAACTTGCTGCACTTTTTTTTATTTATGTGAAACCAAATAAGAAAGCAACGACAGCAATCAAATAGAGCTGCACTTATTACTACCGCACCAACTCAAACATGTACAAAGCAACGGCTGCTCTTACGGGTGGGTGGTGGGGCGAAGGTGGCCACTTAGGACCACCGCAACACAACTGCGGACGGTCGACCGTGAAGCAGTTAGAAGTACGAACATTGCTACTGCAGATGATCGACCGTGCAGCTGTTATGAATCGAGGTGCAACCACCCGGTAAAACAGCCTTGAGCCAACGGATGAGATTAGGATCGAGCGGATCAATCGACCCGTAAAGCGCAACTGCGTGCCGAACGCGTGCGCCCTGGCCATGCTTAAAAATGGAAGCTTTGAAAAAGTGGTTTTTGAGCAACGATGCCCGCTGGGTGGGATACATTAGGCGAAGCCCCACCCACCCAGCGGCCAACGCAACACGAAGTGTTTTGTGGCCAGGGCCAGCCGGCACGCACAAACAACATAAGCGGACGCTGGATGCTGCTTGGGCTGTATGTGAGTAGAGAAGTGTTAGGGAATGAAAAGTAAAATGGATCTGATCAGTTTATAAATAACGATCTATAAGACAGCCGAAGCAAGCAGACAGGGAGTACGCGACTGACTGAGGGCTGTTAGACTGCGAAAGCCATGACAAAATACGAAGTAGCTGAAAGCCGCTGGCTTGTAGCGGGGGAAGGAGAAGGACGATAATTTGGAACTTACTTGCCGCTATAAGCCTGCGTTTTGGCGAGGCTTTTGCATAACAGCCCGAAGGCAGACCTATTTACCGGCTATAGTAGGGCATAGAGCGCAGCGGATGGCCTACAACATGGCGTGGCGAAGCCACACCACTAACCTATCGAGGTGATGATAAAGAATGAGAATTTTAAAAAGAAGTAAATGGCAAAAGGAACTGAACAGGCTTGCGCGTGGGAAACAGGCAAATGCCAGGAAGGGTGATCTTACCTTATAGCATTAATAAATCAGTTTTAAGAGCGAATATTATTTATGTACAAAATATAACACTTAAAATTTATCCTTGTTAAAAAGGTTTTATGGATTAAAAATTTTATCGAAATAATAAAAAGTGGTGTTTTGAAAAAATTATGTACCAATTATATATGTTGTATAAAGGTTTTATTTGATCCAACCTACAGATTTTCTCCATTGTTCATATTCCCGTCTTCTTTTTTCAAAGTCTTCCTGTGATCGCTTATTCACATTCTTCACTTCATTTTTCATGATTTCGACTTGTTCTTCAAGTGTATTTAAACCGATAACTCTTCTTCGTTGATTTACCTTTTCAAGGTCATCAAATGGCATAGGACTCATATTACCATTTTCATCCCAATCAAATTGAGTGCCATAGAATTGCTTTTTCCCTTCAAAAACAGCTATTCGGTCCATCAAATATGCTAACTCTTTTGGGTCTGCTTTTTCCTCGTGTACAGCTATTTCCAAGAGTCTTTTAGATTTCTTCATAAAGTCTGGCTGTCCAATAGAGTGTTGAATTATCAACCAAGCAGCCTCACTAGCTTCTTTACCAACTTTATCCACTGTGGGATAGCCAATTTTATCAATTATCTTGCTTAATTCTTTTGCATTAGCACTGTGCAATTTTTCCATTTCTGGATGATATCCATTAGTAAGGATTCCCTTTCTTTTCAATTTTTCTCTTAAATTAATGTCTTTATTTTTTAAGCCAATAATTTTTTTACCGATATCAGAATTCATAATCGAAAAAATAACATTATTGATTTGGCACAGTTAAATTTGCAATTAAATCTACTTCTAACTTGGATGTTGGTTCATATAATCTATCAATTTGTACCCAACTTGCAGCTGGATAGTCACCCTGGTAGAACTTTTTTCGAACATAATTTAACCTTTTCATTTCTTCTATATCAGTAGTATAAAGTGTTTCCTTCACAACATCTTTTGGTGTTGCTCCGTAGGCGTTCAAACATTGCTCAAGAGTTTTATAGAGTCGAGTGATTCCTTCTGTGCTTAAATCTGATGTTGGAACTCCACTTATGTAAATAGTACTTCCAACTTTTACTACCTGAGCATATCCTCCATTTTCACTTTGTTTCTCTGGATTACCCCAATGCCATTTTTCTTTAACTACAAATAAACTATCATTAGACTTTGAATCATATTTCTTTGACATATTAAAGTTCTTGCAATTAAAATTTACCTGTACAAATAATAGTACTATAAACGCGTAACCCAACCGTCTAATCAATTCAAACCTGCTATTCTGTTTCATTTTACTTTAATTTAAGTGATTTAAATGCATTTAGACAGATCATGAAATAAGAGATTAATAATTATGATCTCACACTACCGTGCTTAAATGTCTCCCTTCAATTGCCTCGTCTAGTCTTATCATAAAAATATATACACAATATGGATTAATAACTACTAATCTCAAAAAAATGGTATTAACATAATTTTGGCTTTTAATTATGTTTGTCTATTCGAAACAAAATCGTCACCATTTGATTCAAAAGGTTTTCTAGAAGACCTCTGATCAATCTTTCAAAGTGTTTAGCTTAAAATGTTAGTTATAATGAACTGATATATTTGCTTTTTAGGATTGCTGATAATCTGTCTGTATAACTGGCATCTTCTTGAATGATGCCGACCTTTAACCTACAGTTAATATGAAGTTACACACACTTTTCCTTAAAAAAAAACTGTCGCTGGGGGTATTAAACTATTATCTGTCGTATCAAAGAAGATCTTAATGTTTAAGTCGATTACTAAGTCTTAGTCAAATTATATTTTATATGTTTATTCTATAGCTTGATGTGAGTCTCAATTTGCTATATAAATAAAGTTATTACGATAAATTTTACTATCTATTAAGGTTTTAATTTTCATTTATATTTATCACTAAAATTAAATTTTCTTTAATGATTTGATTAACATAAGTTAATTCCAAAAATGTTTTGATAATATAATTTGCATTTATATTATTAAACAAAAATTTAAAACAATGAAAAAGAATCTTTTTTTACTTAGTCTTTTAACACTTGCGTTTTTTAGCTGCAATCAAGACAAATTAGATGTACTCGAAGATCCCTATGTTGAAGTAACAGTAAAAGTTGTAGATGCTATTTGCTCTGATATGATTCTAGAGATTCAAGAAGAAAATCTAAAAAACTTAGGGGACAGTTCTTTTACTCATGAAGGAAATGAATATAATGGTGTAATTCATATTAGTGGAGTTCAGTGTTTACCACCCTCTTTAATGAAAAATATTTATAAAGAAGGTGGTTTAAATAAATCTACAGAATTTAAAATTAAGATAACAAAAATTCCTAATAGAACGAATTGTGAATTTGCAACTTGTCTTGCAACATTTAATACTGTACCAAATTCTAAATATTATATTTTATCAAATTAAATATCGCTGAATTCAAAATATATTTATATCTGTTAGAAACTAAAGGCAGAATGATTTTGAATCATTTTGCCTTTAGAATAAATAGTTCAATTGTTAGATTGTCTATCTTAAATTTTTACAAACAACTCAGTTTTGTAACGAAGTATCGAAATAAAGTTTTGATAAGCTTATTAAAAGGAAAAGTAAAATATAAGTAAAGCTAGTACTAAAAAGCCTTGTACAAGTTGAGTATCCGATTTTCAGTGTAACAATTGATAGTATTCTGGAAATTATTGCTAAAACATAAATTATAAAAATATTGAATATTTGATAATTGCTTTAAAGACCTTATACTATTCAAAATTAAGATTCGGTTGAAAACAGAATCTTAATACTTAGAAGTTTTCTCTCTTAAAACAAAGCATATAAATATGTCAAATAAATAAGTGAAAGAATAAATTTTAATAAAAAATTAAATAGGTGAATAATTTAAACTTTTGACTCCTAATAAGATGCTAAAAGATTGCACATACCATCTGTATTTTATTTCTATAAAATTGAAATTGATTTGTATAAATATAATTGAAAAACGAATTAAAATCAGTATTGATATGAAAACTATTCTCATACATTTTTTAATCAAAATTAATGATATGATAAAATTTGTATTTTTAAGGAAACTGTCTAAAATTTATCTACTGTTTATATTATTTCAGAACTCTGCTAATGCTCAAATTAACTTTTTAAAACAGGTAGATATTTTTAAAATCTCTGACAATAAATTGGGGAATATTGAAGTAGGCGTATTTAAAGCTAAAACCAATAAAGTAAAACCCTTAGTCTTATTCTTAGCGGGATCCTCGTTAGAGCCAGTGTTTAAATATAGTCTAGCAGACAATCAAGTTTTTTCTCCGTATTGGGGGTTTGCTAAGTATAAAGAAGACTACCACATTGCCTACATTAACATTGCGGGACTCCCATTGTATGATTCTATCCCCAACAATAGAACAATATATAAAGTAGATACTTCAGTATTTAAATATAACACATTAGACTGGAGGGCCGAATCTGCATCGATAGCAATTGATTACTTAGTTAAAAAATTAAATCCAACAAAAGTTTATGTTATTGGACACTCACAGGGAGGACAAGTGGTTCCTAAAGTTGCAGTTTTAAATAAAAATATTGATAAAATAGTAGTAATGTCCGCAAATGCACTTGATCATATTTACGATTTAATTTTAATCACAAGACAAAAAGCAATTAATAATTTCATGAGTCAAGAGGAAGCTCAATATGTAATTGATAGCTTGTTTAATGTTCAAAGAGAAATTTATTCAGATCCTAAAAGTGTGAAGAAATCATTTTGGGGAGGAACATACAATAAATGGTATAGCTATTCTAAAACAACACCTCTTGATAATATGCTACAATTAGATATACCGATCCTTTTAATTGCTTCGGGGAGAGATTTAGATGGATCATATATTGCTAATACAGATTATGCAATGTTAGAGTTTATTAGGAAAGGTAAAACCAATTTAACCTATAAGGTATATCCAAATTTTGATCATATTTATATTGAAGTTATAAGAAAATTCGGAAATGATACCGGCTATGAATTTAAAATGGAGCAAGTAATAAATGACATTTTTTCTTGGATTAATAATTAGCACCCATAATAATATTTAAAATGCATTGACAAAATAAAACGGATATCCAAATGTAGATTTTTCGTACTTATATTTGAATAACTAGATTTATACTGTAATGATGTTTAAACAACAATCTACAAAATCCTTAACTTTAACTTTTGCCTTGATCAATAATTTCGAATGCTATAAATATACTTGAACTGTCTTATGTGTTAAATATACTTGAAGAGATATTATTTTCAAATGTATCTATTTTTTAATATAGACTATCAGAATTTTACTTTTATAGATACATCTACATTAAGATCATGATCAATAATGATTGCTTGACCGTTTAATAATTTATTAGGTAATCTAACTTGAGATTGAGCTTGATTATACATCAAGAATAAGAATATTACAATATAAATCAAATTCGACACAGTAGTGTTACTCCATTAGGCAAAGTAGATAAATTAAAAAATAGTTTCCACAATCACCAGATCAATTACTGTTTACGTTTATGAGACTTAAAGAAATCCCATATAACCTCATTTATATCAATATGCTTTGTAGTAGGCCCTAAAGGAAACCCAATATTAAACGTATCAGATCCTGGCCAAGTATGTCCACCGCCATTGATTGTAATTAATTGCACAGCAATAGATTTATCTTTTATCATTTTAAATTCTATACTAGTATTATCATTTCTTGATGAATCTATTTTTGAGATACTTAATGAGGATATATCCAACTGATTGTGCCTTGTCCAATAATCAAATGTTTGTTGTGCAGAAGAATAACCTCCGTCTTTACCATTATAATTAACTACTCTATCTGATGTACCATGAACTTGAAGAACACTAACGTTCTTAGTGCTTTTATGATAATATTTTACAGAATCAGGCAATAAACCTGATACAGATGCAATTGCAGAAAACACATCAGGCATTTCAGCTGCAAGTCTATGTGAAAAGAAGCCACCTCTTGAAAGTCCACAAGCAAAAATTGCATCTTTATCAATATTATAATTTCCTTGCACATAATTTAAAATCCCTTTGACATATGATATGTCATCACTCCCATACTTATATGACATATCAAATCCAACATTCCAATCTTGATTTTTTCCAACCGGATAAACAATTATAAAACCATACTTTTCCGCAGTTTTATTCATACCCGAGTACATCATTTGCTCTGATGCAGTCATACCGCCACCATGAAAATTAAAAACTAAAGGAACTTGATTTGAAGAAGTACTGTTATAAGATGATGGTACATACAAAATAAATCTTCTTGTGTCATCCCCAATTTTTATAGAACGAAATTGAGCATTAACAAATGTTATGCCAAAACAAATAATTAAAAATACCAATCTATTAATTCGTTTCATGATAATTCAATAATGCTTATGAACAATTATGTGGAACAGTTGAATAATATTGTATTAAAATTAAACAGCAGATTTTTAATACTAAACTTAATTTTCGTAACAACTGTTTTTCTTATTTATGAGGCAATTTAAATCCTAAAAATGAAGGTTTAATAATTGATTAATTTTATAAATTAATATTATATTGACCTATTTAAAAAAAATATAAATTACTATATAATTAAGAAAATGCAATCTAGTTATGATGCTAAATTAAAATAAATTATTGCTGATATCGAGAATATACTTGATTTCTTATTAAAAAGAAATGAATATGCGCATGGGGAAACTAAATTCAATGCACTTAATAGTATATCTAAATTTTAATTAGGTGCAATAAAGTAACTAGACCTAGGAACATTATCAAATCCTGCAAGGCAAGAAAATATTTCACAAACCTGATTACCTGGTATTTTGGTGATTTTAATTTTAAATTCTGACGTTTTGTTAACAACACCATTGTTATAAATATTTTTTAAAAAAGATTGAGGTAAACACTGAATTGCATTAATATATATAGCACCATTATATTCCTTACCGTTATGAAAAAATTTCTTATCTCCTAATTTTTTTAAATTTCTGTTTTGTATTTCCAAAATAATATCCTTGCATCTAGCATCTATAACTTTCACTGTTACATCAACTGATGTTTCTTCAAGAATTTGAAATTCATCTTTACTACAGCCTAAAAAAAAGAGTGAGAATGAAATTAAACAGCAAATTACTTTTCTCATAGCGATAGATATTTTATTTATTACTTTAAATGCAAGTTATTATCTAATTTGATAGACGTCTTTAACATATGTTAATTTGATTTTTTCATTTAAATGAATAATTTTGTTTATTGGGACGTTGTACGAAATATTTAGATGAAAATCATAGATAAAATTCGTCTAGTTTTTCTAATTTAATTTACTTTTTTACATATATTTATTACTTGAACAAATATTTTAATAAAGTGATTTTTCTCAATCCTTACAGCTTGTTTAGTTAAAAAAATTCATCTAGTAAAGTGTAGAATTCGATTCGTTTTTGATCAATTTCATTTAAGCCATATTCTTCAATAAAAATATTAATATACTTCTCATCTAACCAATTATTTATGGATCTAAATGCAAGCGCCAAGTCTTGATATCGATCCGCAAGACCTCCATTTCCGAGATCGACAAACCCAGCAAGCTCATTCTCATTAAAAAGAATATTGTCAAAACAATAATCGCCATGTGTAAAAACTAAATCTTCTTTTACAAGATTAGGCTTAAGGTGAAGAAGCTTATTAAACAACTTTTTCAATGGAATGTCTCTATTTTCAAATTGGAAATTAGTTGAATCAACTTTTCCATTATCTATATTAAATCTTGCATTCTCAATTCGTACATCTATATCTTGGACAATTACTGATTTAGATATTGGAATAGAATGAAGCAATTTAAGTGCATAGGCAAAACGCTTAACTACAATATTTGGATCACAAAATTGTATTTGTTCTTCAAGGGTATTTCCAGCTAAAGCAGAAACACATATAATATTTATATTATTATCTTTATAAAAAAATTCAATATTCGGTACTGGCACTTTACCTTTTAGCCATATATAATTAAATAGCTCTGTGGTAAGATCTTCTAATTGAGACTTCACAATAAAATCACCAGTTTTACTGGTTGTTATTTTTAATAGCTCCGCATCTGTTTCAGTTTCAATTTTATTACTTATTTCATAATTTGAAAAGTAATGCAACAAGAAGTCTGATAAAAAGGTATTTATTTTCACTTTATTAATCAATTTATTTAAACAACATAAATGATTTGATTCGTCAGAAATTAAATTAGGATATTGCTTTATGATAAAAAATGGTATGATTACATATGGCTGTTTTTAAAAATAAAGACCAAGTAATTTTCGCGAGAAAAATTAGGTGTTCAAATGAATTCTTGTACTTATTCTATTTTTAAACTATCTTTTTTCTCAATCCTAAATCTATAGTCTGAATCAAAAATACCTTTCACGCCTTTCAATTTTTTACTACTCGAGTCCTTTTTTATTGGAACTGAAATTTTGGAATTTAAAGAATTTGAATCTGGAATTAATTGATTAACGGTACTACTATCTAAAACAAGTATATTTAGATCTAAGGAATCTAAGACAAGCTTGCGATAATCTTCTGAAGTTTGCTGATCATTTTTGATAACCTCTTTAGTTATTGATTTTTTGGAATTGCCAAACTGTAATTTTTCATTATTTTCTAATTCAGTGTTTAAATGTATTGCAGGGAGAGATTTTTGCTTTTCAATCTTTTTATTACGAATAAGAATAACCGACACAAAGAAGGCTGTAATAAAAATGAATAATGCTACTTTTATTTTGTTGGAAAGCACAAACCCCTTTGTATTTATTTCTTTATGGGAATCACTTTCATCAAACATATCATCTGCCTTGAGCATTCCGTCAATTCGAGACCAAATAGCATCCTCCATCTGCGGCATATGCAGTTGTGACAAGTCGTCAACAATCTTTTCTTCGAATGGAAGTAATCTATTCATTTTATTTATCAAATTCTAATCGCTGTTGTAGAATTCTCCGGGCTTCACTGAGATGCCACTTACTAGTTCCTGCTGTAATATTCAATAGTTCTGCTATTTCACGATGATTATAGCCATCAATTACATACATCACAAAAACAGCATGTGTAGCTGGAGGTAACTTTTGAATCTCTGCCATGATTTCATTTACCCTAATTGTATGAGTTGCACTATTAGTAATAGAAGTATTGTCATTTGCTTCAATAAAATCTTCAACTAAAACATTTCGACTCTTTATATGATCTAATGCTTCATTAATAATAATTCGCTTAACCCATGCATGAAATTGACCCTTATTCTTATCATAACTCTTTAAACTTCTAAATATTTTATAAAATGCATGACTTAAAATATCCGATGCATCATTCACGTCCCGCGAATAACGTAAAGCTATAGCCATAGAAAATGAATACAATTTACGATACAATTGTTCCTGGGCTCTACGTTCTCCCTCTTTACATCTGTCTATGAGAAATAATATCTCAGTTTCCTGCTCTAGCATTAAAAAGATATAAATTAATCATGACTAATATCCAATTCCTGTACTTGTTACTCTTCTTAATAAAATTGCCGATGCAGAAGCAGATATTGCAAGTTTAGCAGACGGATCTAATTCACGATAAATCCAAACAATTTTTCCCCACGTATCTACGATAGCACAAACTCCATCTTCATTTCGAAACTCAAAAGCTGATGATATGGGAACAGGCAGATTGTGCTCCTTCCCTTCATCAGTAATAAATGTCTGAACTTTTATTGATCTTATTAAAATTGTATCTTTTTCATTTGTTAAAATTCCCTCTTCACGTATATCTTCCCTTTCAAAAATATTAGTCTTGTTTCTCTGGTTATAACTACTATACAATAGCAAATTCCATGGCATTTTATAAGAAATAGATTGCACATCTATTAATGCAGAGAAGGAGTATTGAAAACTTTTTTCGATACTATTCACATTAAAATCACCAAAAGATCTGTTTCTAAAATTTTGGAATCTTGTTTCTTCTTTTGTCCTTCGTTCTAATCCAAAAACTTCGGCAGTAAGGTTACCATCCTTTATCTTGAAGTTGAATTTATCTTTCTGAGTAGATGTTGTGTTCATTGTACCTACATTAAATGCCCTCAGAAGTCTCTCTTCCGCAGTAACTCCAGTGTTTCTATCAGGCCGTCCTTTAGTAATATTCCAGCCTCTTTTAATTTTTGATGTTTTATAAACGCCAAAACTTAAGGCTTTTTTCCCAGCTCCATTATTTCTAATTCCTGATACTGGCATCCTTTCTGCCTCCTGTTCAAAAATTTTAGGAACTGACATATGCATTTTAATTGACGTACATGAAACGAAAGAGATTAAGATACTTAAAAAAAAGATTTTCTGTAAAAAAAAGAGCCCTCTCATAAATAAGTTTTTTGACGGTAAATATTTTGTCTGATAGTAAGTATAACTGAAGATGCAGCAATGACGTTTTTTATTTCTTTATTAAGTTCTTGCTTTATCCAAAACTTCCGATTTGCCTCCTTAACACTAACTGCAGCGACGATTTCTCCTTGATATGTAAATGCGTAAACCTTGTCCATGGTATTAAAAGAAGGATCATTTGATTGAGGTTTCTCATTTTGTTTCAAAACTAAATTCGTGAGCTCAAAATTTAGTTCTTCGTCTCCTTTTGTTAGCTTTCCTTTCTGTGGATCATGGCTAGTAGCATTTAAATTTACAGCAAAAAAAGACCATTTATTAGCAGTATCGTTGTTTGACACTATTAGAGCAATAAACAAATCCTCATTTCTTTGGCCCCAAAAACTTGAATCTTGATGGTGTAATAATTTAAATGCCTCTCTAATTTTTAGCCTACCTCTACATTCTGCAGTTAGAGATGCTCCATCTTCATGTATTAAAGTAAACTTAAATACATCCTTAGCACGGTACCTTTCTTTATATTGATAAGGAATCTGTTCAAAACGAAGGATAGTATTAAAAGGATTGATTGTTCCAAAAAGGTTAATCGAACCAAGTGTACGCCTTATTTTTGAAGTTTTATACCCTGCAAAATAAATGTTTCGTGAAAATGGATTTTGCCTGCCAAATATTTTGTATGGAGTTAGATTCGTTTTTATGATTTGCATGTCAGGCTGTGCAGCACAGGGCTGCAAGCCGACTAGCAAAAGATATAAAAATAATAATCTCATTTTTATATTTATAAGTATTTTGATTATCTATCGAACAAAAGTATTTCTAGTTTCCTTTATTACACCTGCGTCATTTTCTGAAATAAGAACAACTAGCTTATTTGCATCAAAGTGTAAAATTTTGTTCTCTACTCCCCCCGTTATAAGTACAGTTCCATCATTATTGAACTTCCACGATTGAGTTTCTATTACCTGATTCGGGGTGTTAGGAGCACATGCAGTTGGACCTTCACTGTAAACTAAAGTAAAATCTGCATTAAACTTGAAGCGATTATCCTTGATACATGGTGCAAACTGAGGAAAAATATCCTCCCAAGGCCCATTGCCATTTCTTTCTTCAACTTTCTGTGCCACCCACTCTTTAGAAGTTAACAATTTCACCTTTTCATTTAATGAATTATCTACAGAATATTCCTTTTCACAGGAAACTAATAAAAGAATAAGACCTACAGCCATTAAATTTCTGTTCATGATTTTAATTTTGTTTTTTATAATTGTACAGATTTACCTAGGAATCTACAAGAAATACTCGTAATAGCTGAAAAGGGTTGGGTAAATTTAAAATATTTATGAAAAAAAATAATCTGCTCAATTCTACTTGAGATTTTGAAATAGACATAATTAATGAGCTGCTCACTTAGCTTATAATAGGATAATAACTCTATTAAATAAAGAAATTTACTATCCCATTTTAACCATTTAATTAAAACAATAAATAAATTATTAATCTTTTATGAATGATACCTAAATTAATTATAGATATAAATTTTTTAAGTTGTCCATAGTTGAAAACTTATTTTTATGACAATTATAAAAAATTCCATTTTATTATTTTTGTACTACGAGCTAAAACCAAGTTTAATTTTATATCTATAAAACCTACCATTTAATTCCTGCTCTAATTTTAAAACTTCTCTTGTTTTCTTACTTATCCAGAATAGTTCTTTATTACCCTTACTCTCATGTTGTAACAACCAGCAATCAATTTTTTGATTATTAAATCCACTAAGTAATCCTGAGCCAATAACTGTATATGTTAACTCTTGATAATTTGAAGCAGTACCAGGATCATAAAACGGAATAATAA
>ERZ1066133.441-NODE-441-length-18965-cov-5.784506_pt1 | contig 18965 bp, 13 predicted proteins | sample MGYA00382780_ERZ1066133 | MGnify/ENA primary metagenome ERZ1066133 (study PRJEB33369, sample SAMEA5778363) | biofilm metagenome | biome: Industrial cooling water; feature: Water cooling tower basin; material: Biofilm | place: United Arab Emirates | collected...
CACTGCTGGCCCTGTTGCCCGTGAGTGGGGTGGCAGCGATGATCGAGGTCAGTGCCGTCGTTGGCGGCGGCGCCTCGCCGGGTTCGACAAGGTATTCATTCGACACGGTTGCGGCGGGAGCCACGGCAGCAGCTTTGCCCGGGCTTGCCGTGCAGGGTGTGGACAGTGCTGCGTTTGTCTCGGGTTCAGTTTACGGTTTGTATGCGGCACCGGTGTTGTCGGGTGCAAATGGAGCAGGGTTTGGGCCGGGCGGCACGGATCAAGCCTCCGGGGTCAACGCGACCACCTATCTTTCGACGGGGAATAGTGCGGTGAGCCTCCAGTTTGACGCCGAGTATGATACGTTTGGCCTCCTTTGGGGATCGGTCGACGACTACAATTTCCTCGATTTCTATTCCGGCTCCACGCTGCTCGGCACGGTCTCGGGGCTCGATGTCATGCAGTCAGCCAACGGGAGCCAGGAAGTCAGCGGTACGGTTTACGTCGGCGTCGTGTTCAACGGCGTCCGATTTGATCGCGTCGTGGCGCGCAGTACGCATCACGCCTTCGAGTTCGACAATGTGTCGGTGCGCGTGAGTGACGACGGTTTGACCGCGGCCTTGCTGCTCGGCGGGCTCGGTACACTGGGCTGGCTGCGGCTGCGCCAGACGCGGCGGGCGGGCTGACGTCCCAATTCGATCCCGCTCGCCGGATGCCTTGACGAGCTGGGTCCACCATGAGCATCACGAAAGCCGCGGCCGGCACGAAAGGCTGGGAGTGGAGTGATGGTCTTAGCCTCTCCGTGGTGCTGGTGGGGGCCGGGGTCAGGCTCTATCAATGGGGTCTAAACCGAAGTCTGTGGCTCGACGAAGCCTACCTGGCGGTCAACATCGTGGATCGCAATGCCGCGGGGTTGGCGGCGCCCTTGGAGTACAACCAGAGTGCTCCCTACCTCTTTCTGGTCATCACGGATGTGATGACGCAGCTTGCGGGTGACGGAGAGCGTGTGCTCCGCCTGGTGCCCCTCCTGGCCTCGCTTGCGACGCTGTGGCTGTTCTGGCGGCTGGTGCGGGGAGTGCTGCCGCCATGGGCAGTTCCGGTGGCCGTGGCGGCCGTGGCGTTTGGTTACCGCAACCTCTACTATGCGCAGGAACTGAAGCAGTATTCGGTGGAGATGCTGGTCGTGACCGGGGTTTTGCTCCTCTTGCTGCGCATGGAAGTCGGGGCGGCGCGGCGGAGGTTTGCCGCGCTGGCGGCGGTCGGCGGGTTGGCGATTTTTGCCGCGCACACGGCCCCGTTCGTCCTTGCCGGCGCGGGCCTCGCGGTGGCATGGCGTCGCTGGCGCGGTGAAGTAGCGATCTCGTGGATACAGATTGGCGTGACGGGGCTGGGGTGGGCATTGCTCTTTGCCGTGAATTACGTCTGGTTCATCGCGCCCAACTACACCAACGACCTGATGCAGAAATTCTGGGCCTTTGCGTTCCCCGGCTGGCCGGTCTCGGCGGAAGCAGTGCGGGCGTGGCTGGTGCTGACGGATGAGTACCTCGGGTACCTTGGCTATCTGGGCGGGTTCAAGGTCATGATGGTCCTGCTGGTGCTGCTCGGCACGGTCTTGGCCATCGCCCGCGGCCGCCTTGTGATGCTGGCAGCGGTAGTCGCCTTGCTTGCCTATGGCGTCGCGGTGGCGGCGGGCAAGGCGCCCTTCTTTGGCCGCCTTTCGATGTTCCTCTCGCCGATTGTGTTGCTGGTTGCGTACTACGGACTTGGTGAAGGCCTGCGGGGCCGGCCGGCCCTTCTGATCGGGCTGGCGATTGTGGTGGCGGCTTTCCCCTCGGCGCGCGCGTTTTCGCGTTGTGTCCGCCCTATCGTCTCCCAGCAGCCGCGGGAAGTGCTGGCGTATTTTGAGCGGGAACGACGAGCGGATGAACCCGCGTTCGTCACGTTTTGGATGGAACCGAGTGTGCGCTATTATCTGCGGGGCAGTCCGGAGGCGTTTAAGGGGATGAGCGTTGGTTCGGAGGCGCGGATTTGGGAGGCGACCACGCGACGAACGGGTCCGCCGGTGAGGGATGCCGATCTCGATGTCGCGTTGCGAGAGATGGCCGGTGTGGCTGCGTACAGGCGCTTCTGGGTGCTGGAAGGCAACATGGAGCGGACACGGGACGCGTTTGTCGCCCGGATCTCCGAGCGTTATGCCTGTCGGGTCGAGAAACACGTGCAGCTGCGGGGGGCGGCCGCCTACCTGTTTGTGCGTGAATGACCCTAGGTCGCCCTCGGCTGCTACGCAGATTTCGCTGTTTCGATGCCGCGATTTCTGTGCCGTACTTCGGGATCAAATCTTGCCGATGGTGTTCAACCGATATGAAGAACCGATTGATCCGGTCCGGCCTCTGACGTTTCGGCCGGGGCGGTACGTGGTGTGGTCGCAACCTCGGCTTCAGGCATGAGCCGCGTCGGTAGCGCGTTGATCAAAGGTGGCGTTTTCCGCCTGGTCGCCCTGGCGATCAGTCTGCTGCTGCAGCTTGCGATGCTGCCGTTCATCCTCCAAGCGCTTGGCAGCCACCAGTATGGTCTCTGGGCGGTGGTGGGAGCGGCGAGCGGATATTACGGATTCCTGGACCTGGGAGTGTCGTCGGCCATCACTCGATTTGTGTCGCGCGAGCTGGGCAGGGGGGATGCCGCGAAGGCTGCGGAGTACGTCGCGGCGAGCCGGCGGGTTTTCCTGCAGGCGGCCGTGGGAGTGGCTTTGTTGTCGGCGGTGATCGCCTGGTTTGGGGGAAGTTTCATCGACACTGATGGCGACCGGTTGCTCTTCATGCAGACCGTCGTGATCACCGGACTGGGGATTGCTTGTACGTTCCCCTCCAAGGTGCATGTCGGCATCCTTACGGCCGAGCTTCGCCATGACGTGATTGCCAGCCTGGGTCTGGCCTCACATCTCGTCCGTGCCGGCTGCACTTATCTGGTGTTGGCGCAGGGCGGGGGCCTGCTCGGCCTTGCCGCGACGAACGCTGCCGTCTCGATGCTGCATGCAGGAGCGACGGTACTCGCCGCACGACGATGCTGCGGCCATCTCCCTTACGTTGCAGGTCCGTCGTCGATGATCCGCAAGGAGCTGTTTGGTTATGCAGGCTACAGCCTGCTGTCTCGGCTGGCGGATTTCTTTCGGTTCAAGGCGCACCCTCTGACGATTTCCGCGTTTCTTCGGTTCTCGGATGTCACGCCCTATGCCATTCATGACCGGCTGCAGTCGGTGGTGGTGTCCGCATGTGATGCAGTTTTGTCGAACCTGACGGCGGTCTTCAGCCGCCAGGAGGGGAAGGAAGATCAACGGGCGATGCGCAGGCTCTTCTTCTTCGCCTACAAGATTTCTTGCTACCTTGGGGGCTTCTCGCTGGGCCTTCTCGTCATCATGGCGCCGGCCTTTGTCGAGCGCTGGTTGGGGCCTGGCTATGGTCTGGTCGTCACCCTGCTGTATATTCGGGCCGTCGGTGCGCTGGCCGGCATCATTCAAATGCCCGTGGTCAACCTCCTCTTTGGTTCAGCGCAGAATCGAACCTACGCTTACACCAACTGCGTGCATGCAGCCCTGACCCTCGGATCGACGGTCTTGCTAGCCCAGTCGTGGGGCCTTGTGGGCGTGGTCGCGGGTGTATCGGCCACGACGGCCATAATGAAAACCGGGGTGCAGGCGCAGGCGGCCTGTCGGATGGTCGGGTTGTCGTTGATGACATTTCATCGTACTCGAACCTTGCCCCACCTCGCGATCGTGACCCTGTTCCTGCTCCCGATTGCAGGTTGGGGGTACCTGTGGCTTACGCCGACGTGGCCCCGGCTGATCATCTTTGGGGCGGTGTCCACGGCGCTCTTTGGGCCGTATGTTTTCCGCTTCGGCTTTTCTGCCGACGAACGGTCGCTCTTGTTCCGGTCCTCCGGTTTTGACCGCTGGCTTGGACGCAAGGCATCCTGACCTTCGATCGCCTCTCCGGACACCACGACGTGTCTGCTCAGGAGGTCGGGTGCTCTGGCAGGTTCAGCAGCCGGTACAGGGCTTGGCGGGTCAACTCAGCACTTCGGCCCGGTTCGCTGTTCATTTCGAGGCAGAGTTGATCCAGATTCGGAGGGGGCCAGGCGGAGTGGAGTGCGGCGAGCGCGGGCTCGATCTCGGAGACGCTCCGGATCCGGGGCGAACACTCGCGCAGCGCGGCGAGGAACGAGTCTGGGCCTACGTTTGCAGATCCGGAGGGGAAAATGGCTACGCGCAGTCCCGCGAGTGCGCCGAGCAGACCCATCGATGAGAGATCATCGCAGATCAGCCAATCGGTGCCGGCCAGCGCGTGTTCAGCGGAGGTGTCGGGGTTGGAGTAATGAAGTCCGGCCTTCTGGGCTCGCGCAAAAAAATCGGGCCATTTTTCCTGCACCGTCGCCTTGGCGGATACGAGATGGGGGTGTGGCCGCAGGGTGAAGGCGTAGCGATCGGCGAGACGGGTGAGTTCGTCCAGCAACGGCTCGCCCAATTGGCGGAAGAGATTGTGCGGCCCCCAGGAACTTGCGACCAGCACGCGGATGCGGCCGGTCGGAGACGGAAGGGCGAGCCGGGCACGGCGGATGCGGTCGGCCCGCAGCGATCCCACCACGGTGACACGTTGGCCGAGCGCCGGAGCGAGGCGGAGAGCTTCCGCGCGGCGGGCAGCGCTCGATTCAAAGAGGCAGGAGTAGATCGGACGGCCCTGTGGGTCGAAACACATGCCACCGTAAAAGTAATCCTGACCGGCCGAGCGTTTGCCGCCGATCCCGTGGCTGATGCGCACCACTGCGTGACGTTCCGGCGTCGCGAGGGCATGAAAGGCACCGGCGTGATCCGCCATGATCACGAGATCCCAAGGTAGCAGCGTAGCCATGGGATGGGCAACTTCCCGCAACGGCAGCAGGGCCCGGCAGGCCTGCCAGTCGCCCGGATGATGTTCGGGTCGTCGCAGGCAGAGTGTCAGATCGAGACGCGGATCATCGCACAGCAGGTCGCGGATTTCCGCGAGGTACGACGCGGTCAGGGCATTGTGGCACGCAAGCAGGATGCGGCGTTTGCCACGGCTCCGACGGACGAACGGGCGGATCACCGGCCGCGCCAGCCCACGGAAAAGGGTCCCGACAAAGGCTCTAGGCCACCGCATGGTGCTGGCCGGGCTGCTGGCTGGCCAAAGCTTCACGCGCCAACAAGACTTCAGCGAGCATCAGGTCGAGCGGGGTGGTGATCTTGAAGTTGCGAGCCGGACCGGGAATCAACCGGACCTTTTTTCCGTAATGCATCATCAGTTCGGCCTCGCTGGCGAAGGCCTTGCCTTCGGTCACGGCCCGCGCATGGCACTCGCACAGCACGTCGGTCCGAAAACTTTGGGGGGAATTGATGATCTTGAGGTCGCTTCGCGGGATGACCTCGTGAGCCTGGTCTTCGCCGCGAACAAGGCTGAGGTCGAAAGGGAGGGTAGTCGTCACGCAATCGTCATCAATCGCCGCCACGCTGTCCAAGGTCTCGGCCGTTACCAACGCTACCGCGGCATTATGCACGATCACCCGGCGCGTGGAAACGTGGGCGAGGCCGCGGCGCACGGATTCCTGCCGGGTTGCGCCGCCCTCGACCAGCTGGCAGCCGGTGAAACCATGGTCATGCAGGATCTGTTGGAGGATGTCACGTTGGCCCGGACCGTGGACAATGATCAACGTGCCCAGCCAAGGCCGGCGAGCGATGGCGCGAAGCGGATGAACGATGAGCGGAGCACCGGCCAGCAGGATGAACTGTTTCGGCACGGGCGCACCGATCCGGGTACCCAGACCAGCAGACGGCAGGACGACATCGAGACGCTCCATGTGTGTGAGGGATTTTCCCCAAGTACGGCACAGAATGGGCTGAGCCGAAATGGAGAATGTTGCTTATTTGTAACGATATCACGGCCTGCGTAAATGAGATCCTCGAGGCTGTAGCCGATGTGGCGCAGTTGAGCTGACGAGGCGGTCAGGGATGTCTACCTTGGCGAAAGGTCGAGAGGACCCATCCCCACGCGAGAACGGCGTCGGGGGCAGCCGATGCGGACAGGGGCTGCTTGGCGATGGTCGCGAGAGGCAGGCAGGTCTCCGCCAAGTCGTTTACCAGGCGGGTTTCCCCGGTGTCGAGGTGGCGGGCGAGGACATCCCAGTCGCGCAGCAGGTGCGCACACGCGGTGTGCAGCCGCGAACCCGGCCGCGCTTGGCGCAGGAGTCCCGTGGCCAACCGGTGGAGCCGGGCGAGCGGACGCCGAACGGTTTGGCGGAGCTGCCAGCGTTGCACGGGGGAGAGCCCGGCAGCGTCGGCTTCGTCCTCGCAGGCAAGAAGCCTGTCGATCAACCGAAGCAGCACCCGAACGGCCTTCGGCTCGTCCGGGTAGGCGGCGAGGCACTCACGCCGCATCTGACCCCAGCATCCCACGGGCGTGAGGCCGGGGTACCGCCGGGCCAGGGCCCGCCCCAGCGCCTGGTCGCATACATGCAGGTAGCCGGTGAATCCCGTAAGCAGCGGCGTCGTTTGGTTCGGCCGCCGGAGACAGGTTGGATCCAAGATGAGGTCGTCGTCCGGACGTGCGATCACGTGATGCCAGGCGGCGGCGTGACCTCTGTCGACGTCTGAGACAAGGGGCAGGGTGGCAAGTTGGAGGTAAGCGGTTGCTCCGAGGCGCCGACGGACCACGCTTTCACGGGCTTTGAGGCGGGCTAAGAGGTCGGCTTGCCGCTCGGCGCGACCGTGGAGCCACGACCGTCGCTGGGAGGGGTCAACCGGAAGCGGAAAGAGGCGGCGAAGGACGACTTCGTCGACAGAGCGGGCCAAGAACCGATACGTCTCGCGAAGCGACAGCGGCTCAGTGCGGGAGCACAGGGAGCGAACGAACGGGTCTGATGGCGACTGGGCCGATCTGGAAGGGAGCGAACTGGGACGGCGATAGGGGCGGGGGATGTTCACCGTCCCCGATTAACGACACAATTTAAGGTAAATGCATATAAATAGCGAGCACGGTGCATGCTCTGTGTCCTTTGCGAGGTCCTGTGAAAAGGGATTAGATGGTTTGAACCACGGATGACACGGATGGCACGGATTCTAACTCGCGTCGCCTGAAGACACGCGGCCTAAAATGGCGCTACGCGTTGCGCGCGGTCAGAGGTCTGGGGTGATGGGTCAGAGGGTTCGGCTGTGCGGTCCATACTCAAAACTTTTAACCCCTTACCGATAACCCATCACCCAGCGCAAAGCGCCGGTCTGAGTTTCTTATGCTTCTTCGTGGCCAATTCAGCTGAGGCTCGCAGCGGCGAAGCCAGCCGCAAGAATCGAAGGCGGCGCGTCCAAGATCGATGCCTCGTCCGTAGACCCGTCGGAATCACTTACAGTTAGGTTTAATTTCTGGGGAATAGCAGGTTAAGGGTATCTGAGGGCGATTACGTGATCCTCGCCGGCCCATCGCTTCCCCTGAACGTTATGAGGTGTCGGGAGTCCTTACAGTTTTCCTATGATTGGAACCGCCGCAAGCCTCGTCTCAGATTTGTTGAGTATTGATGACAAGGTATTTGTGAAGATTCAATGGCGGCTACGTAGTCTTTCGTAATCCCTGATGGGGGCAGCGTTGAAAGAAAAGTGAAAGTTTAAAAAGTTGATGAAGTGGCAGTTAAGGAATAAGGGATGATGTTGGCAACTAAGCTGCTGAATGGGTGCTGTCCTTTCAGTCACAACTCAGTAACCCAGTCCAAACTATGAAATCGCTCAAAGCACTCGCCGCCACGCTCATCGCCTGCGCGACGATCCATGCGGCCTCGGCGGCCGTCGTCCTCGTTGAATTCACGCCGAACTCGAACGGCCCTGCCAATCCTGACGTAACCTTCGAAGGCTTCCTTGATGGCCCGCAAGCTGGCATCGTGATTCCTGGTGGTCAGCTTTCTTACAACGGAGCCACTATCGTTCAGTCGGGCACCAACCCCGATGGAGCAGTTCCGTTCCCCGCATCCGGAGACTATCTCTCTGTCATGGCCGGTGGTTTGGCCACGTTTGAGTTCGCTCAGGAGCGGGAACAGTTTGGCTTCCAGTGGGGTTCGATCGATTCCTACAACACGATTTCGTTCTATCTTGGAGGTGTTCTCGTTGAGAGCTTCACGGGCGCCCAGGTTGTGTCCTCTCCGGTTGCTGCCAACGGCAACCAAGGCTTCAATGGTTCGGCTTATGTCCTCTTCACTGGACTCTTTGATAAGGTGACGCTTGAATCGTCCACCAACTCTTTCGAGATCGACAACATTTCGGTTCCGGACGCAGGTTCTTCCCTCGCCCTCCTCGGCCTTGGCTTCGTCGCGCTGGCTGGCTTCGCCCGCCGCCGTCGCGCCTAAGGTTCTAGGCTAGAAACTTCAAAAGCGCGCCTCCTGCGAAGGGGGCGCGCTTTTTTTTTGGAATCTAGCGGTCGGCAGACGGGAGCAACGCGTGCGATTATCGCTCCTCCTGCAACACCGGAATCCCCATCGGGGATAGGGCTGCTTACCCGCTCAGCGCGGACGTGTAATCGGCACGCCCGAGCGCCGCTCCAGCCTGAGCGGTCGGTGCAGCTTGCGCTGGAAAATACGGCGCAAGGTGCCGAGAGACGATTTGATCTTTTCGCCCAGAGGCAGACGCAGCCAGCACCGAACGAGCGACGCACGTGAAAAACGGGGTGCACGCAGGCCCGCCAAACGCTGAGCAAAGATACGCCCACCGACGGCACCTTTCTTGGCCGCCAAGTTTGCCTGAGACTTGGCCAGTTTCCAAGGTTCCGCCAGGGTCAGGTGCAGGTAACCCGCGGCAATCGCTCCGCGCACGATCTCGCGGCCCTTTTCCGTGCGCACCACGACGAGAGAGAATCCCGGATTTTCGCCGTCGGGCTGTTCATACCACGGATCGCCGCAGCTGATGTCGGCGAGCTCACCGCTGCCATCGGGCCAGAGCTGCACGGACCACGGCCGGAAGCGCTGGAGAAACGCCCAACTCTCGGCGTAGGTCATCTTGTCTGCCGGCGCAGTCTCGCCGCGGCGCGTCGGCGCGAAGTGCCCCGGCCAGCCCTCGCCTCGGTAACGCAGGTCGGCGAGTTCGGCCGGTCGGACCCCCATCTTCTCAAGCAGCGCCAGCGTCCCGGCCGTCGAAGGACTTTCGGCGCAGAAGAACGACATGGCGACCCCGACCTTTGCGGCGAGACCCGGTTGCAGCGACTCGGCCTTGCGCAGGGCGGCGATCTCCGACGGTTTGCCGATGATGGCACACGGCGCGGGCGCGGCCTCGACGAGGCCCAGTCCATTGCAGACCGAGGCCGGGGCGTAGCGAGAACCCACGGCTTTCATCAAGTCGTCGCGGGTGCGGCTTAGGCGGGTCGAGTTGCGCACCGGGTCCTCGGGATTCTGGCCGATGTGAAGTACGCCGTGCATCCCACTTCGCTCAAGGCAGTAGGCGGCAAGAGCGGTCAACGCTCCGCCCGAGGATCCGCGGAAACGGATCGTCGGATCGACCGCGTGGCCCTCCCAAATTTCGAGGACCTGGCCCCAGTCTTGGCGGAAACGCGCATCGCCCAAGGCAGGTCCAGGCGGCAACTGGCCAAAGTCCGTCTCCACTCCCGGGCATACGTCTACGCAGCGGCGGCACTCGCCACACCCAGCTGGATCCTGGACCACGGGTCGGATGCCCTCATCGAGAAAATCCCACAACGCCACTTTGTCCTTGGGGCAGATATAGGCACAGGCTCCGCAGCCCACGCAGAGGCGTGAAGCTACGAGGTCATCAAGGTGGTCAAGGCTTCTCATGTGGCGGAGCAAGCGTGAAGCAAAGGCAAGGGATCGGCACGCGGCGGGCGAGGGTTAAAATAAAAAACCCCCGGAGTGTTCCGGGGGTTTACTCACTCGCACCGCGGTCTGCGGATGAGTGATGCGGTTGCTGTGCCTCCGCTGATCAAGGCATCCGCGGGATTCGATCACTTCGCGCGGGGGCGCCCGACATGTTGAAGAAGCGACGCAGCAACGGTGGATCCTGGGTTGGAAACACTGATGTTCTAGGGCGTTTGTCGGGGCGGACTAGCCACGGAAACGCAATGGGAAGTTGGCGCAGTCCGGTGCAAAGACTGCAGGACCGTTTCCATTTTGTCCGCAGCCCGTGCCCAGGTGAATTGCTGCGTGGTAGTCAGCGCGGCGTTTGACAGCCGGGCTGCGAGATCAGGGCTGGAAAAGACCCGGTCGATCTGGGCAAGAAAGGCGGCCCGGTCGCCGCGAGGTACGATCAGTCCGTTTTCTTCATGGCGTAGGATCTCCAGGCTCCCATCGTTGTCCGTGCTGATCACCACGCAGCCGCAGGCCATCGCTTCGAGGACGACGCCGGGAAGGCCTTCCGTTCGCGACGTCAGCAGCCAGACCTTGGCACGATTATAGAGCCGGCGAGCTTGGTCCGCCGAAGGGAGGCGGTGGTAGTCGGTGTGGGCCAGGGCCTCGGGACGTCGCTCGGTGGAAAAGATCACTTGTGGCCGGTCGGGATGTCGTTGATGGGCTTCCGCAAGGACGGCGAGCATGTCTTCCGGCGCTTTGTTGGGGTGGCTGTTGAGCACGGCGCCGATGGCTGGGCGGCTTTCGATGCTGGTGTCGGGAAAATAGACCCGCGTATCGATGCCGTTGGGCACGACAGCCAAGACGTCCTCCCCGCTGAGTTCCCTCAGTCGGGGCACCAGCGTATTCGAAACCGTGATGGTTGGCATGGAGCCGCGCCACGCCTGTTCCTGCAGTGCATCCGGTTTCGCGGGAAAGCCATGGTTGAACCGCAGCTTGACGACCGGCTTCGTCAAGGCGCGGACGTCGGGCACGGAGTAGGTTCCGACCGCGATGACGATTTCGTTCGGCTGATACGACAGGTCATTCAGCGTCCGAAAGGTGGCGGTGGGGCCTTTGAACTCATGCAGAAAGCCGGTCGTGCGTCCACGCCAACGCCCGAGGGACAACCACTGCGCGACACGTTTGCGCAGAGATTCTCTTCCGCGTGGCAGGACGATTCGGGCCTCCCAGCCTCGCTCCCTCAGCAGGTTTGCCATGATAACCGTGACGCGGACGCCTCCAGAGCGGCCATCGCCAGGGAGTACGAACGTGACCGGAGCGAATGAGCCGCGCCCAGACGGGGACGAGAGGGAAGGAGCAATCATTAGCGTACAACGCCCTTGCGGTGGCGCGACCAGGTTTGAAGGAGAGTGAAAACAGGCCGGCCGCCGAGGGCGGCGGCCCGGGCCTTGAGCCGGCTGTGCAAGGCAGGGAACGTACGGGCCGCCTCATTCAGCGCAGCGCGAGCAGCAGCGCGGTCGCCCGCGGCAGCATGGGCCGCGCCGAGCTCGAAAAGATATGTGCCGAGACCGGTGCACGCAGCGCGCCGTTCCTCGGCGTTCAAGTTAGCCAGCGACAGGGCTTCGCGGTGGATGCGGACTAGTGCTTCGCAGCGGGCTAGCGGCTTAGCCCGCCAGGCGTCCGACATTGCCGCTGTATTGTCGCGTCGGATCAGGCGGAGCCCCGGTTTTCCGTCGATGATCCACGGAGCATGCGGCGCGAGTCGGACGTACATATCCATGTCTTCATAGTAGGTCTTCCTGAACATTCCCACGGAATGAAGAAGCTCTTTACGGACGACGAGCGATTGCGCGAAAAAGCAGCCACGCAGAACCCAGGTGAGCGGACGGTCGATGTGCATCCACGGGTCTCGGGGGCGGCTGCGGATTGCGAATAAATCGATCTCAGGTCCCGATATCGGGACAATGGTGGTGTTGGTCACGTGGACATCAGCGGTGGGAAAGCGCCGGATGCTTTCGGCTGCACGTTCCAGCCGGTCGTTGGCGTATTCGTCGTCGTCGTCGAGGAATGCGACCCAGTCGGTCGTGGCGGCTTGGATCCCGGTGTTGCGCGCCCCGCTCAGCCCTGTATTGGCCTGACGGATCAACCGGATTCGGTCGCCAAAGTCCTCCATTGCCGGTGCGACCTCGCGGGTTGATCCATCGTCGACAACGATGATTTCCGCCGGCGCATAGGTCTGCGCCAACACGCTGGCGACGGCGAGACGCACGAGCTCGGGCCGGTTATACGTTGGGATGACAACGGTGATGCGAGGGTGATCGGGCATTGGGCAGAAGGAGACAGGAGGCAGGATGCAGGATGCGGGATGCGGGATGCGGGAGTCAGGAACCCGTTCGAAAGGCTCAGGGCTGGGCAGGGAACAGACTTCTTTGGTTGGCGTTCTCTTAATTGTTCTCGTGCCTGGGGCTCGCTTCTCACGCTACTCTGCTTCTTCTAGGGGCGCCTGTTAAACGATTAGTGTGTTTGAACCACGGATGGCACGGATTGCACGGATTCAAACCGCGTTTGAACGAGGAGATCGCAGAGCTGGGACTGATCGTTTTCGTTCTCGGCCGGGGCGCGCAGCGTATCTGTAGGCCGCGTGTCTCCGCGCGGCGCGCTTGGTGAACGCATCAGGCCTCCACCTTCACCCATGGACAAAAACCCAGCGCCCCGCGCTCTCCGCGTCCTCCGATGAAAAGGCATGGGCGATATTCAACCACGGATTGCACAGATAACACGGATTCAAACCGGTTTGAACAGGAGGGCGCAAAGGACACAGAGTTCGATTTCAAGCGCTGCGCGCTGGGTCACTGGTGATGGGAGCGAACGCATGAAACAGCCGGCTTTGTCCTGTACCCCGTTCGATGGGATTGACCATCGTTGCCTCCGTTACCTCATGTGACAGCGGATCGAAGGATAGCGCCATCCGTGTTATCCGTGTCATCCGTGGTTGATTTCTTTGGTTGGAAATCTCGGCGCTCTCTGTGTCCTCCTGTGAAAACGGCTTGGGCGGCGTTAACTACCGCTCCCTGACCCCCGCTTCCTGTTCAACCACCCAGCGCCTGGCGGAGGAAGGCCTTCGAGTGGGCGGTGCGGGCCACGATGAGGCGGCGAGTCGCAGCCCAGTCGATGGCCTGGCCAGCTCGGGCGGCGACAGACTCGGGTGCCGGGTCGGCTAGGAAGCAACGGTCGGAAAGACCCATCCACTCCAGCATGGTGGCGACCTTGATGCGGCGGCCTGGGGTGGGGATGGAGATGAATGGCCGCTCGAATTTGGCGGCGATGGCGGCGCCGTGGAAATAGCTGGTGACGACGAAGGCAGCGTGCCGGAACCAGTTGAGCCACTGGGCTGGCGACGGAGCGGGGACACGGCGGGTCGCTGCGGCGCAAGGGTACTGGAGTGTTACCACCGTGCGGATACCGGTGGCTGCGATTACGGCCTGGAGCGACGCAAGCAGCTCGCCGGAGAAATTGCCGAAGACGAGAAGGTACGGCTCGCGGCTGGGCGAATCGGCGGAAAGTAAGGGCCCAAAGTCGTGCAGAAAAACCGGATCGACGACTTGCACGGGTGGTTTGGGAGCAAGCGGGGCAATGAGGCTTTCCGTATGTGCATCACGCACGCCGATTTCCGTATAGGAGGCGAGTGCTTCCCGGATGCGGGGCTTGAACTCGCCAAAATCCTTGGTCCCCCCGACGCTCGCGGCGTAGCTAATCTTACGTTTGCCCGGTGCTGGGAAATCGAGGAAATAAAGGGGGTCGTAGTACTGCACCGGTCCGGTGAACCACACCTGGTCGCTGCCGGTGATAAAAGCGTCATAGTCCGGCACGGCAGAGCGGAATGCCTCAGGCGACCGGTAAGTGACGGGACCGAGCGGAAGCTGGGTGTGCACGAACGCATCGCTGCGCCGGATTCGCAGCCATTGGTTCACCGGTGGCGGAATCCGCCATTTCAGCCGATACATGGCCGCTAGGTCGGGTTGCCGGTAGTCGATCGTTTCGGCCGTGATCCCGGTTGAACGAAGGTGGTGTGCCAAAGCATAAGCCTGCAGCACGGCGCCGTAATTGGGCACGGAATGGACGGTGACGATGCCTACTTTCATAGCTGCTGTGTTGACAGGGTTTATTGAAATTCGTGGTTGCTTTAGCAACGGGCGCCAGGACGCAATAAAGTTACCGGTGATATATAGAGAAAGGCATGTTCATGTATACAGAATCGTGACGCACCCTAGTATAGTATTAATCCGACAAGAATTCTTCTATGAAGCTCCTGGATTGGTCTCTGTGGATGATCGTATCAACCAATCACTATCTCCCCAGCTCTATGTTTGAACTGTCTCTGTACGCAAGTCCCGCTTCAACGCTCTTTTCGACGGCTCGCTTAATTGCTCCCGGAGAGTAGTTGGCTTCAAATAGCTCCCTGCCGTTAGCCGTCAGATTATCGCGCAAATCGCTGTCGCGAAGAAGATTGATGCAGGCCTTGCTGAAGTGTACAGAGTCACTGGCAATCATTGCGTGCCGACAGTGGTCTAGGTTGTATCCCCGAGCGCCGTGGGGCGTAGTGACAATCGGAACTTTGCGGGCAAGGCCTTCCGCTACTTTAAGGTGGGTCCCGCCCCCAAGCCGAGTGGGCACAATCATCGCTGACCATGAGGCTATCTCTGGACCGGTGTCAGCCACATAGCCAAGCCCGACTATACCCTCTGATGAGAGGCGTCTCGCGAGGTCAATACTGTCCTTTCCGACCAGTCGTAAGGTTGCTGAAGGTTCCGCAGCGCGGACTGCGGGCCAACATGTACGAACGAACCAGGTCACACCGTCGAGGTTTGGAAGGTAAGCGAAATCGCCAATCATACCAAGGCAGTGCGCCTCGGAGACAGGCAATCGGGGACGTGCGGGCTCCGGTACATCGAATCCATTGGGCACAACATTTACACGCGACCCGCCCCCAAAGTGGCCGATGTCGGAGTCCTTGCATACGGCCAATGCAGAGAACCGATTCCTCCACACCGATTCCCGACGCCGCCAAGCGAAGTAGTCGCGAAGTCGCTTCAATTTAGGAACGAGCAGTGGCGCGTGCGGTAGCGCTGACGCAGCAAAATGACTTGGGTAATCGTCAACATCAATCACCGAAGAGGGCCAAAAAAAACGCTCCAAAGAATTGGCGACTTTGAAGGTGTGGATCCATGTAAGATTAGAGACGTCCAGTAGCTGATTCAGGATCCTGGTGTCAGCATCAGACACACCTAGCGCATGTGTATTGAGGTGGGTGGCACTAGTTGCATGCCGAAAGCGGTCGACCAGCCCGCCAAGCGGCCTCGGGAGAAGCCTAAACATGTGAACGAGCCTGAATTCGGACTTGGTTCTTTCAATCTGGTCGTCAGTCCATTCACGGTTGCTTGTTAAAGCGATTTGGAGGTCGCCGATCTGCTCAAGAGCCCTTGCAATATGGAGAGTACGAATACTTGCCCCGCTTCCCCCGAACGGAGGGACCGCACACAAAAACAGTATTCTTGGTTTCTTCATGCGAAATAGCCTTCCGTTACAACGAAGGCTCTGGTGTCAAGATGTGACCGTCTCGGCTCCGATTGAAATGCCGTTACGGTTGGTGAAGGTATTGCCTCAGGTTAGCAATATGGGATCAGCCGCGTGAGAAGGTGTAATATGGCCTAGTTCCGTCGGATAACCGGGAATGCTGGGGCTGTGTCGCCCGGATGGCTCTGATGCAGTTCTCGGCGGCATTCCCAGGCGACCTTAGTTGCGCAGGAATTGCAGCGTCGCCTTTGGCAGGATCAAGGAATTATGCAAAAGAATCTTAAGTGTATCGGATCTGAGTGAGTGAGGATTGTGCCTTTTGAGCAGATTGCGTATTCTTGCAAGATCCTTGAATCCGACAAAACGATTGGAGCGTCTAATCCCATTTATGAACAAGCTGTGTGAAGATGACTTTAGCATACTGTTTTCGATCATGGACCCATCTTCTCCGGTTTCATCGATATAACGTTGAAACCAATCAAAGAACATCAGCAGTGCCTCCCGTTTCAGCCGATCAGTGAGCTGAGTCCTATGTGAGGAAATATTGTATCCGCTTAGGCGAAAACGAACCTTGGGTCCGCTGATCGTATAGATTCCTGATTCCTTGCCGACCGAAAGTGCAAATACGGTGTCTGCATACCAAGCCAAGGGGAGGTCGATGATCCCGCCTGTAAACTCGTAGGCAGCGCGGCGAAAAATCATCTCCTGCTGGGAAGCACGCCGCACACGTTTAAGGAAAAAATATGCGAACTCACGTGCAGGTTCCCATTCTGGGTGGGTAGGGCACAGTTCGATACACCTTCCCTCTGCGTTGACGATAAGAGTGTTGTACCGATATACGTTGTATGCGGACTTCGTGCGGGCTAGTGCTTCATAGAAGGCGGCCACGCATTGGGCTTCCATGAGATCATCGTCGGAGAAAAGCCATATCCACGGCTCTGGGGTGAGGTTGATGCAGCGGTGCCAATGGAGGACAAGGCTTGTTCCGCCGAGGTTTGACGAAAAACGATGGTAAACGAGACGGTGGCGGGGGAAATCAAACGCATCGACGATGGGTGCTAGTGACTCGGGACTTGCATCGTCAAAAACGTACAATCGAAAAGATTGCTCAGTCTGCGCTGCAATCGACCGTAACGTGGCAGCGAGATGGCTTGCCTTGTAGGCCGGTACGATGATCGCGAGTGGTGGAGATGCTTGCATAGCCCTGGATATCGGAGTTAAAGTGGGAGGGCATTCATCAGATGTTTAGAGCGAAGCTGCCATACGGCTGGCGACTTCGATCATGTTCTTGACTCAACCGTCAGCGAACCGCTTTCTGGAGAAAGTGGATTGTCTTGATCACAGTTGAGCGTTGAAGGACATAGCTTAATCCCAAGTATAATGAACCGCCAATAGCAATTTTCACGGCCAGACTGAAGATTGATGACCAGCTGTCAGCAAATGATGAGGATACCTGTTGGAGCGCAAAATACATGAAGACAGAGCTCAGCATTGGACGCAAGCAGGGCAAAAGATAGCGGCCCGGCGAAATCCCTGCCCATTTCTTGAGCAAAGCGAGTGCAGGCGCGGCGGACACGATGTTTGTCGCGAGCATTGCTAGGGCAACGCCGGCAGCGCCGTGCTTGACGCCAAGGAAACAAAAGGCGCTGGCGCAGATCGCCTGACCGGCATTGAGGACCACATAGTCCCTATTTGCGCCCCTGGCGAGCAACGTCGGGTGTACAAACACCATCAGCGTGCTAACTAGCGCGGATATCGCGAGGAGTGCGCAAGCGGGGGCCGCGGCGGCCCATTGTACCCCAAAGATCAAAGGAATGGCGTCGTTGGATACGGCAGCAAGACCAACGAAAATCGGGCACGTCAGGAATGCGACCAATTCCATCGCGCCGTAGACCGAGCGTTTCAGCTCATTCGGGTCGTCTTGGAGTCGCGAGAGCGCGGGCGTTGAAACCTGTGACAATGGCTGTTGAGTGATGAGCTTGGCAAGCTCGGGTAGCCGCCCGGCTAAAGTATAGATGCCAAGGGTGGCTGGTCCGGAAAACCTGCCCAGAAGATAGTGATCAATTCGTGAGGCAAAGAACCATAGGAATGATGTGGTAAACATGGCACCACCGACTGCACGCAGATCATTGAGGTGTCTCCAAGAGAAGCGAAACTGTGGGCGGTAGGCTGACGCTCGCCATAGGAAGATTCCGCCGGCGAAAGCGGCGATGATCTGTTGCCAGATAAGCGCCCACGGGCCGTAATCATTTAGGGCAAGTAGAACTCCTGCGATACCACCGGCAAGATTGGCTACGATCGTTCGGATTGCAGGACGTCGAAAGTCGAGCGCCCGTGTGAAAAGGCTATTGTGGAGATTCGACAGGGCGTTGATCACCGGAATAATGCTAGCAACGCGCAGGTAGACGGCTAGGCGGCCGTCTCCGAGCACAGCGGCAATCCAAGGTGCAAGAATCCAGGTAAGGAGGAAGACGATGCCAGCAACTACGGCCGAATACCAGAAAGTGGAATCCAAGTGTTCAGACTCCAAGCTCCGCCGTTGAATAATGGCGGTTCGAAGACCCTGGGCGCCAAGAATCGCGACAAATCCCAAGTAAAGATTAACGAGGGCGAAAAGGCCAAAGTCCTCCGGTGCAAGCAGGCGCGACAGGGTCGCGAAAATGCCGAGCGAGATCAGCTGCCGAAGCAACAGTTCGATCGCCTGCCACTTTAGACCGCGCGCGGCGTGTTGGCTGAGGGACAAGAATGTGGGAGATGTCCGGCGCTGACGAGGCCAGGCGATTACCGATCAAGCGTTTGATGCAACACCCTCGCGGAAAATTTCCGCGAAGCGTTCCCGTAGAAGCTGTTGCGCGGCTGGAACCGTCGTGTTCAGGACCGCTCTTGCTTCCTCGCGCTGAGTCCAGCGCTGGAGGATCTCGCCGACGCAGCCAGCGTCATCGAACGTGCGGGCATCGAGCACCCAATCGGCTACGCCGACTGATTCAAAAACACCACGAAACTTCATGCTGTAAGCGACGCCTATGCAGGGCACCGCCTGCGACAGGGCGGCGATGCAGGAATGCATGCGCGAACCAATAAAGAAATCACACTGCCCGATGACACCTTTCAATTGGTGACAGTCATATTCGCCCGTGAGGACATGAACGCGTCGGCGCAGGGTCTCGGGCACGGCTGCCTTGAGCTGGAGACAGGCCTCGTTGTCGCTTTCGACATCTCCGGCCGGAGCGTAGGTGTGCGGTATGAGCAAGACCGGGCCGTCCTGCGCCTCAAGCAAGGCTGGCACCAGACGCGCCAGGAAGGCCGGGTAGTCCAGCCTGAGACCAAACATGTTCTGCTTGGTGTACCCGCCGTTATACATCAGGCCATTGACGTTGAGCCCAATCGCGCGCGCTGGAACGATTTGATCGGCCAGGCCATCGATCTCGAGCTTGGAAAGCCGCTCTACGTGGAGGGCAAAGGCGACGTCGGGACTGAGTTTGACGATTCTGCCAGAGCCGACCAAAGCCTGGGCCACAGCTTGGCTCTCTTTGTCGCGGGCGACAATCACACGCGAGCGGTTCAAGATCCAG
>ERZ1066133.442-NODE-442-length-18863-cov-7.591397_pt1 | contig 18863 bp, 15 predicted proteins | sample MGYA00382780_ERZ1066133 | MGnify/ENA primary metagenome ERZ1066133 (study PRJEB33369, sample SAMEA5778363) | biofilm metagenome | biome: Industrial cooling water; feature: Water cooling tower basin; material: Biofilm | place: United Arab Emirates | collected...
TTTTAATCCTCTAATCCTGCATGTGGCGAATGAAAATGCGCTTCAAGATTTGGTAGTTAATAATAAGATTGCACAAGATTTTATGCATGCTTTCATGCCCGGTCCACTTACTTTGGTTTTACCTAGAAAAGCAATTGTTCCAGATATTACAACAGCGGGATTAGATACAGTAGGTGTTCGTATGCCTAATCATGAGCTAACCCAGTCATTGTTACAAAAACTAGATTTTCCTTTAGCTGCACCTAGTGCTAATCCATCGGGTTATGTAAGTCCAACCAAGGCAGAACATGTGGCCGAAAACTTATCAGGAAAAATTCCCTATGTATTGGATGGTGGAGCTTGTATTGTTGGATTAGAATCTACCATTATTGGATTTGAAAATGGACAACCTGTTTGCTATAGACATGGAGGATTAGCAATTGAAGTACTAGAAAAGTTGATCGATCAACAAATTCCTTTACATATTCAAGCCGATGTACTGCATAGTCCTGGACAAATGAAAAGCCATTATGCAACCAATACCCCATTGTTTATCATTCAAAATGAGGAGGACATCAAACAATGGAAGGGCAAGCATGTTGGATGTATTGTTTACGATCAGTTCATGTCAGAAATACCTCACGAAAACCAAATGTTACTTTCGCCTGATAGCGATTTGCATACAGCAGCCAAGAATCTTTTTCAGGCAATGCGTGAAATGGATGCAAGAGGATTTGAAATTATTCTTGCACAAAAAGTTCAAAATACAGGAATTGGCTACGCCATTAACGACAGGTTACAGAGAGCGCAACATCATCTTAAAAATGTTTAGTCTTTCTTTTCAGTTTTCGGAGAGCCAAACTCTTTTATGAGTCCTTCCTCACTCCATCCTTCATCTGCTCCGTGCAGTGATTCATTGTGTAAGTCACTTTGAATTAATGATTCTAACTCTTCAATATATTTTTTTGCAGTGCTAATATACTCAGAGCTATTCAGTTTGAGAGATGACAAATATTTAAGGTTTTTCTCATCATATTCAAAGAATGTACGAGCGGCTCTCTTTGCAGCGTATTTCCTGAATCCAAGGAAATGCATGGCATCTACACCCATACGAAGTGAAGCATCCAAGGTTTCTCTATAAATATTAAGAATTCCAGCATTCATTAGGTCGTATGCATCAACCCTGTTTGTAGCTCTTGCTAGAATTCTAAGATTAGGAAAATGCTTTTTAACAACCTCAACAATTTCCATTCTTTTTTCTGGACTATCCAAGGCAACAATAATCAGCTTCGCTTTTTCAGCACCAGCGGCTTTTAACAAATCATGCCTGCTCGCATCTCCATAATATACTTTAAAGCCCATCTTCCGTAATAAGTCCACTCGATCACTATCAATATCAAGGAAAGTAGTACCTACACCATGTGCTTTTAAAAATCTACCTACAGTATTTCCAAAATGTCCAAAGCCAGCAACAATCACAGGATTACTTTCATCGATATGGTCATGCTCTTTTTCTTCAACCACCATTTTAGTCCCAATTCTGGGTTGCACAAATTTTTCATGTATCAAGAACATGATAGGTGCTAATGCCATACTAATAGCAGTTACAGCAATTAAAACATCTACCGTGCCTTGATCAAGAATGCCATTCTTGTTTGAAAAAGTGAAGAGTACAAATCCAAATTCACCCATTTGACTGAGCGACACTGCAAACAACATGTTTTGGTCTGTTTTCAATTTGAATACTTTTCCAATAACCCATAAAACTGCACTCTTCAAGGCAATTAGCCCAGCAACAATTCCAAGAATTAATACAGGCTTTTCAACTAATAGATTAAAATCAATAGACGCACCTACTGCAATAAAAAAGAGTCCGAGTAAAAGACCTTTAAATGGCTCAATATCACTTTCTAATTCGTGTCGGTATTCACTGTTAGCTAATACTACACCTGCAAGGAAAGTACCTAAAGCAGGGCTTAGCCCAACTAACGACATCAATACAGAGATTGCAATAACAACCAATAGTGCAACTGCTGTAAACAACTCACGAATACGCGAAGATGCAACCAATCTAAAGATGGGTGGAATGATATAACGCCCTGCGAGAATAACCGATACAATGGCAGCTATAACAATAGCAGTTTGCACCCATGCGCTTAAATTTTCTATCAAATTGGTGCTATGAGCTTCAGGATCAACAGCAACAGGAAGCGTTGCCAACAAAGGAAACAATGCCAGCATCGGGATCACAGCAATATCTTGAAACAACAATACAGAAAATGCACTTTGTCCTGCTGATGTTTTCATAAGACCTTTTTCTTGCAAGGTCTGCAACACAATAGCAGTAGATGAAAGTGCCAATGTAAATCCAATTGCCACACTTTCTTGCCAACTAAAATCAAACTGCATCGTAACCAAAGCAATGAACAAACCTGTTACCATGACCTGCACACCACCCATTCCTAAAATTGCTTTTCGCATTCTCCATAACAAGGATGGTTCTAATTCTAAACCAATCACAAACAGCATCATCACTACGCCAAATTCAGCGAAATGCATAATATCGTGGGTATTGTCGCCAATAAAACCAAATAAAGCAGGTCCAATTACAATACCAGCAATTAAATAACCTAATACACTGCCTAGTCCCCATTTCTTAGCCAACGGAACCAATAGTACCGCGGCTGATAAAAAAATTAAAGCTTGAAATAATAACGACTTTTCCATATCTAATCTTTTAACGCTTCCGGAATAGGGTTTAAATCGTTTAGATAGTCAACACGCGAAAGTTCTTCTTGACTAAGTAAACCATGGTGAAATGCCAATAACAATCCTTCATATTGCAAAGCAGCCTGCTTCATTTCGTGCAATTCCATTTTGTGCGTTCCATGAATCACAAATGGTGGTAAGTAATTCATTTTACACAAAAGCGCTGTTTGCTCAAAGGGTCTCAAAAATTCTTGAATAGTGTACCTATTTCTTCCCGTTGCAGCGTAAACCTCCCTTGGTCCACCTGCTGATATAACCGATAATAATTGTTTTCCTTGCAATGCATTACCATTCTTTCCATATGCCCATCCATGTTCTAGCACCAAATCCATCCATTGTTTAATCATTGCAGGTGCACTGTACCAATAGAACGGATGCTGAAATACAATGATATCATGTTCTAATAGTAAGTTTTGTTCTTTCGCCACATTAATTTCCAATTCAGGATACTCTTCATACAAGTCATGAAAAGTTATTCCGGTTAATTGTTTTATTTTTTTAACCAGTTCCCGATGCACCCTCGATTTCTCAAAGGCTGGATGAGCAAATAAGACAAGAATACGCGATCTCATATTCGTAATGTTACAAAAAATATTTTACCGACTTAAATTTTATTGTATTCAAATTCCAATATTTAGTATAACTTTTATTAATATCAATTAAAAACTGAAATTTGTAATCAAATTGAATTAATAAATCTTGAGAAGAATCCTAATTATAGATGATGAAGAAAAACTTAGAAACCTGCTGACAAGAATTATCAGCTTAGAAGGGCTTGAAGTGCTTCAAGCGGGTGACTGCAAAACTGCATTAAAGAAATTGGAACAGAATGATATTGATGTAGTGCTTTGCGATGTAAAGTTGCCTGACGGTAATGGAGTAGAACTTGCAAAAAAAATCAAGGACAAATTTCTAATACCTGAAATCATCCTGCTGACCGCTTACGGCAATATTCCTGACGGTGTACAAGCCATCAAAAATGGAGCTTTTGACTACATCACCAAAGGCGATGACAACAACAAAATTATTCCTTTGCTATATCGAGCAATTGAGAAAGTTGACTTAACCAAAAGGGTACAACAACTCGAAAAGCAATTGGGCGATAAACATTCCTTTGAAAGAATAATTGGAAAGTCAAAAACAATCCAAAAAGCCATTGACTTAGCCCAAAAAGTTGCAGTTACTGATACCACCGTTTTATTGACAGGCGAGACAGGAACAGGAAAAGAAGTATTTGCACAAGCAATTCATCATGCAAGTCCAAGAAGCAAGCAAAACTTTGTAGCCATAAACTGTTCTGCTTTTAGCAAGGATTTATTGGAAAGCGAAATGTTCGGACACAAAGCAGGAGCATTTACGGGGGCAAGCAAAGATCAAAAAGGGCTTTTTGAAGAAGCAAATAACGGAACGATTTTCTTAGACGAAATCGGGGAAATGTCTTTGGATCTTCAGGCAAAAATTTTAAGAGTATTAGAAACAGGTGAATTTATAAGAGTAGGTGAAACCAAACCGACAAAAATAAATGTTCGCATAATCGCAGCCACACATAGAGAGTTACAAACAGAAATTGAGCAAGGACATTTCAGGGAAGATTTATTTTATCGAATTTCCACTTTTCAAATCCATTTGCCGCCACTAAGAGAAAGGGTGATTGACATTGAAGCCATCACCAATCATTTTATCAATATTTCATCCATCAAAACCAATAAAAAGATTAAGTCTGTTTCAACCGATTTTTATGAAGCATTGAAACAGCATCAATGGAAAGGAAATATCCGTGAATTGAAAAATGTGATCGAACGCTCTACAATTCTTTGCGATAATGACCTCACAGTTGAGCATTTACCAATTGAATTACAAAAGGCTGACAACGCAAGTATAAAAGGCAAAACGCTTTCTGCTTTTGAATTGGCAAGTGCCGAAAAATTGCATATCCAAAAAGTATTGAACTATACCAACGGCAACAAAACCAAAACTGCCGAACTTTTGGGAATAGCCCTAACCACGCTTTACCGTAAAATTTCTGATTACAGGCTGGAATAGTCATCACTTTCAAAACGCTATGATTGACCCTTTCAAAACGAAAGGGTTTTTTATTTCTGATTTTCTCCCAAATGCTTCAAACTTGTTTATTATCAATACTTTATGGATTACATGCCAAAATTGGACTGTTAGTTGAAATGCAATAAGCAAATCAAAAAGTAACATGACAACTGTATTACTCATCGGAACAGGCATTGTGATTTATGCCTTATTGTTTAAATCCATTAACTGGTTTGAAAAAATCTAACACTATGGCAGCATTATTCATCATCGTAATTGCAGTATTCGGCTATATGTGCTACGTGCTGCTTAAACCTGAAAGATTCTAAAACAGTGAAATGCGTTTTGTGAAAAGTGAAATGGGGCTTTCCTGCAATTCATCTCACATTCCACATCTCACATATCACACAACTCCTTAAAAAATGAACACAGAAATACTTGGCGTAATCTTAATATATGCGACTGTGGTTGCATTGGCAATTCCTTTAGGTCGCTATATCGGCAAGATTGTCAATTATGAAAATACTTGGCTCGATAAAATCTTTAATCCTGTTGACAAACTCTTTTTCAAGTTAAGTGGCATTGACCCAACCAAGGAAATGAATTGGAAACAGCATTTAGTGGCATTGATCACCATAAACATTGTTTGGTTTGTTCTCTCCATGTTGGTGCTTACCAATATGAGTTGGTTGCCACTTAACCCTGATGCAAATCCTTCTATGAGTGCTGATTTAGCATTCAATACTTCGGTTAGCTTTGTAACCAATACCAACCTACAACACTACTCAGGCGAAACAGGCTTATCTTATTTGGGTCAATTGATTTTGATGCTTTGGCAGTTTATCAGTGCAGGTACTGGTATTGCTATTTGTGCAGTTGTTTTCATGGCAATGAAAGAAAGGACATCCGAAACATTGGGAAACTTCTATTCATTCTTTGTAAGAGCCTGCACAAGAATTTTATTGCCTTTGGCTTTGGTAGTTGCTTCACTGTTAGCTTTTAATGGCACACCCATGACTTTTGAAGGGAAAGACACCATTACAACTTTAGAAGGAGAAGAACAACAAATTAGTCGTGGCCCAGTAGCAGCTTTTGTTGCCATCAAACAACTCGGAACAAATGGTGGTGGATTTTATGGACCTAATTCCAGTAATCCGATGGAAAACCCAAGTTACTTTACCAATATCGTTGAAACGATTTCGATTTTCTTAATTCCTATTGCAATGGTTTTTGCAATGGGTTATGTGCTGAAAAGAAGAAAATTGGCATTGACCATTTTTGGGGTTATGACACTTGGCTTTTTGTTACTGCTTATTCCTTCTATATATTTTGAAATGAACGGAAATACAGCCATTACTCAAATGGGGATTCAACAAAATATGGGTAGCATGGAAGGCAAAGAAGTTCGATTTGGTTCTGCTGCATCTGCAACTTGGGCAATATTTACTACTTGTACAAGCAATGGTTCTGTAAATGCTATGCACGATAGTATGACACCACTTACAGGAATGTTTGCAATGCTCGGAATGATGATCAATAGTTTTTACGGTGGTGTAGGTGTTGGTTTTTTAAACTTCTACATTTTTATCATACTGGCAGTATTCATAAGTGGCTTAATGGTGGGCAGAACGCCTGAGTTTTTGGGTAAAAAAATTGAAGCTAAAGAAATGAAAATTGCAATGGTGATTGCTTTGCTGCATCCCTTTTTGATATTGGTAGGAACGGCTATTTCAAGTTTTTTATATGCAGGTAATCCAACTGAGTATGCAGGTTGGCTCAACAATCCGGGCTATCATGGATTTAGTGAAATGCTCTATGAATTTACTTCATCAAGTGCAAACAATGGAAGTGGTTTTGAAGGCTTGGGCGACAATACACCATTTTGGAATATCGCTTGTGGTTTGGTAATGTTATTAGCTCGTTATCTGCCAATCATTGGCCCTATTGCGATTGCAGGAATTTTAGCAAGTAAAAAATACATACCCGAAAGCAATGGAACACTCAAAACAGACACTTCAACCTTTGGCTTAATGGTGTTTGCGGTAATTGCAATTGTTGCTGCATTGGCATTTTTCCCTGCTTTGACATTAGGCCCAATTGCAGAATATTTTGCTCTAAATGTGAGATGATGAATGTGAAAAGTAAAATGTACAGTTACGTCTTCGAGTCAATATTCTTGATTAAACCAAAAATGATTTTACCAATGATGTCAAGTTTTTCAATTAAAACATCAGAGTCGGTTTTACTCACAAAACCTAGTTCAGAACTTAGCAAAATTAGCGTATCAAGCTCGGTCATAGAACCTAAAGCAATATGCAAGAACTGGACAAACTCTTTGTTGCTTTTTCTTGCAGCACCTTCAGCTATATTCACTGGAACAGAAACAGCAGCCCTACGCATTTGTGAAACGAGCCCAAATTTTTCCTCAGGGGGGAATTTGTCAGTTACTGAGTATATATCCTTCACAAATTCAAAACTCTTAATCCATGCATTTAAGTTCTTGTGTGGTTTCATGCTTTTCTCATTTTACATTTCACAATAAACATCTTACAAATATGACAAAAAATACATCGCTATTTCAAAAAGACTTAATGCAAGAAGCATTCAAACAGTCTTTTGTGAAGCTCAATCCAAAAATAATGTTCCGTAACCCTGTAATGTTTACAGTTGAAATTGGAACATTCATAATGCTGATAGTAACATTGTATTCGCTTACAAGCAATTCACAAGGTTCATTTGGCTACAACTTTACGGTGTTTTTGTTGCTGTTGCTCACGCTGTTGTTCGCCAATTTTGCAGAAGCAATAGCCGAAGCAAGGGGAAAAGCACAAGCGGACAGTTTACGCAAAACAAGAGAAGAAACCCCCGCTAAAATTGTAAAAAGTGAAATGTTGAATGTCAAAAGTTTATTATCGCTTGACTCATCTCACATCTTACATTTCACATCTTCACATTTAAAAAAAGGAGATGTATTTGTTTGTGAAGCGGGCGACATTATCCCTGCCGATGGCGAAATCATTGAAGGACTTGCAACCATTGACGAAAGTGCCATTACAGGAGAATCTGCCCCTGTAATACGTGAAGCAGGTGGCGATAAAAGCTCGGTAACAGGCGGTACAAAAGTTTTGTCGGACAAAATAATCGTGAAAGTTACCACAGAACAAGGTGAAAGTTTCTTGGATAAGATGATTGCGTTGGTGGAAGGTGCAAGCCGACAAAAAACACCGAATGAAATCGCCTTGACCATTCTTTTAGCAGGCTTTACTTTAGTATTCATCATTGTTACAGTTACACTGAAACCCTTTGCCGATTATGCTAATACACCCATCACAATCGCAGCTTTCATTTCGCTGTTTGTTTGCTTAATCCCAACAACCATAGGTGGTTTGCTTTCTGCCATTGGTATTGCAGGAATGGACAGAGCTTTACGGGCTAATGTAATAACCAAAAGCGGTAAAGCAGTAGAAACAGCAGGTGATATTGATGTTTTGCTGTTAGACAAAACAGGAACAATTACCATAGGCAACAGAAAGGCAACGAATTTTTATCCTGCCCCTGGAATTGATGAAAAGTACTTTATAAAATCGGTGGTACTCAGTTCACTGGCAGACGAAACCCCCGAAGGGAAATCCATTATTGAACTCGGTGAAAAGTCATCTATGAAAAGTGAAATGAAAAACATATCACATCTTACATCTCACATTTCACGTTCTATAAAATTTACGGCAGAAACAAGAAGCAGTGGTGTAGATATGAATGACGGCACCCGAATCCGCAAAGGTGCAGCAGATGCCATAAAAACGCTGTGCGAAAGTGCAGGAAACTCATTCCCAAAGGAAACAGCCGAAAGCGTTACCCAAATTTCAAGCAATGGCGGAACACCGCTTGTGGTTTCCGAAAACGAAAAAGTAATCGGAGTAATTGAGTTGCAAGACATCATTAAACCCGGTATTCAGGAACGTTTTGAAAGGCTTCGAAAAATGGGAATTAAAACAGTAATGGTTACAGGCGACAATCCATTGACAGCAAAATTCATAGCGCAAAAAGCTGGGGTTGATGACTTTATTGCAGAAGCCAAGCCTGAAGACAAAATGAATTACATCAAAAAAGAACAGGCAGAAGGGCGATTGGTGGCAATGATGGGTGATGGAACCAATGATGCCCCTGCACTGGCTCAGGCAGATGTGGGCGTAGCTATGAATAGCGGAACACAAGCAGCCAAAGAAGCGGGTAATATGGTGGATTTAGATAACGACCCAACTAAACTGATTGAAGTGGTTGAAATTGGCAAACAACTTTTAATGACAAGGGGAACGCTTACAACTTTCAGTATTGCAAATGATGTGGCGAAATACTTTGCCATTATTCCTGCACTTTTCATAGTTGCTATTCCCTCATTACAAGGATTGAATATTATGAATTTGCATAGCCCCGAAAGTGCCATTCTTTCAGCCGTAATCTTTAATGCCATCATCATTCCAATGCTAATTCCATTGGCGTTGAAAGGTGTTTCTTATAAACCTATTGGAGCAAGTGCCTTGCTTCGAAGAAACCTGCTGATTTATGGTCTTGGTGGTGTTATCATTCCATTTATAGGCATCAAAGTCATTGACCTTTTTGTTTCTCTGTTCGTGTAAATTGATTTAAGTAAAAAGTAAAATGAATGCAAAATCACCAAACATTACACATCTCACGTTTCACATCACACATTTATAAACATGAAAAATAACTTAACACCAGCCATTCGCTTGACACTCGTTTGTTTAGTGTTCTTCTGTGGTATCTACACACTTGCTGTATATGGCATTTCAAAACTTGCTCCTAAGAATAGTTCTTTCACGAAAAGCAAATCGAGTTTCTATGAAAATGTAGGTCAAAGCTTTACCAGCGACAAATACTTTAATTCTCGACCTTCCGCAGTTGGATACAATGCAGCTGGTTCAGGTGGAAGTAATAAAGGCCCTTCAAATCCTGACTACTTAGCAGAAGTACAAGCACGAATAGACACTTTTTTAGTTCATAATCCCGACATAAAAAAGGATGAAATTCCTTCTGATTTAGTAACTGCAAGTGGTAGTGGAATTGACCCTAATATTTCCGTTCAAGCTGCAAAAGTGCAAGTAAAACGGATAGCTAAAGTTCGCAATATTAGCGAAACGGCTATCAATCTAATCATTGAGCAACAAACAGAAAAACCATTGTTTGGCTTATTTGGTACAGAAAAAATTAATGTACTGAAATTGAACCTTGCATTGGATAACTTTAAACAAAAATAAAATGATAAGACATTTTTTTAATGTAATAATTTTGACCATTAGTCTTTGTAACTTACAAACAATAGCCCAAGTATCTAATTCAGGTTTGATGGATACTGTCGGAGGGGAACGTATAAAAAATTTAAGTATTGGTGGATATGTTGACGCATATTATGGTTTCAATTTTAGTCGTCCAACAACCTCAGATAATCCATATTTCGTATCAATGAATCGACATAATGAAGCGAACATCAATTTGGCTTTTCTTGATATTCGTTATCAGTCAGAACGTGTTAGGGCAAGATTTGTTCTGGGTTTTGGAACCTATATAAATGCTAATTATTCATCAGAAGATGGAACAATTAAAAACATAGTTGAAGGAAGTGTAGGATATAAATTGTTTTCAAAGAAAGAAATTTGGGTAGAGGCAGGTGTATTAGGCTCTCCCTACACCAACGAAAGTGCTATTAGTAGAGATCATTTGATGTACACTAGAAGTCTGGCTCCCGAATATGTTCCATACTACCTATCAGGTGTAAAGCTTTCAGTTCCTCTAAATAAAAAATGGAATGCATATTTATATTTACTTAATGGTTGGCAGCAGATTAAAGATCAAAATACTCAGAAAGCAATTGGAACACAAATAGAATATAGGCCTAATAGCAAGAATTTATTCAACTGGAACACTTTTATTGGAGATGAAAGATCACCAATAAATCCAAACAATAGAACGAGATATTTTACAGATATTTATTGGATTTACAATCCAGATGGCAAATTTTCCATTACATCATGTGCCTATATAGGTTTACAACAAAAGTTAAATAGTATAAACACAATCAATAATCATACCTGGTGGCAAGTTAACTTTATCGGACGATATACATTTACTGAAAAGTTTTCTCTTTCAGGTAGAGTTGAGTATTTTTCAGATCCTGCAAGTGTTCAAATTACGCCAATTACAGGAGTAACAGGCTTTCAAACATCAAGTGCTGGCTTATGTGCAAATTTAAAGTTAGCTAATAACCTACTTTTCCGATTTGAAGGCAGAAAATTCTTTTCATCTGAAAATATGTTCACTAATAAAAATGGGAGTCCTAACAATACTTCTACTTGGTTAATTTCGAGTGTAACAGTTTGGTTTTAAAATATTTATTTTGACAGAGAAAGATAAAACCGTTCAACATTTTCTTGACCTGATTAAAAAGTCAAGGCGTGGTAAATTTAAAATTTACATTGGCATGAGTGCTGGTGTAGGCAAAACTTTCCGCATGTTGCAGGAAGCCCGAACATTGCTCAAAAATGGCATTGATGCAAAGATTGGTTTTATTGAAACACACAACAGAAAAGAAACACACGAACTTTTAGAAGGTTTGCCTGTAATTCCACGCAGGAAACTATTTTACAAAGGCAAGGAATTAGAAGAAATGGACGTTCAGGCAATTATCAATCTTCGCCCAGAAGTTGTAATTGTTGATGAATTAGCACATACCAATATAGAAGGCAGTAAAAACGAAAAACGTTGGCAGGATGTTTTAGACATCCTTTCGGCAGGTATCAATGTAATCTCAGCAGTCAATATTCAACATATTGAAAGTTTAAACGAAGAAATAAAGCAAATTACAGGAGTTGAAGTAAAAGAAAGAGTTCCTGACAGCGTATTGGCTCAAGCAGATGAAGTTGTCAATATTGACTTAACTGCTGATGAATTAATTACCAGATTGAAGGAAGGTAAAATATACCAAGCCGAAAAAATTGAAACGGCACTTAAAAACTTCTTTAAAAGCGACCATATTCTACAACTGAGAGAACTTGCATTAAAAGAAGTGGCTTCTCAGGTTGAAAGAAAGGTAGAAACTGAAGTAACCAAATCAAATACGCTAAAACATGAACGTTTTTTAGCTTGCATAAGTAGCAATGAAAAAACTGCAAAAACAGTAATTCGAAAAACTGCACGATTGGCTAATTACTATCATAGCAAATGGTATGTTTTATATGTCCAAACTCCCAAGGAAAGTCCCGACAAAATTCCACTTGACAAACAACGGCACTTAATCAACAACTTTAAACTGGCAACTGAATTAGGAGCAGAAATTATCAAAGTAGAAAGTAGCACCGTTTCAAAAGCAATAATTGATCAAGCCACTGAGCGAAAAATAACGACAATATGCGTTGGTAAGCCACATTTAAATTTGTTGAAAATTATTTTGGCAACAAACGTATTTAATGAGCTTCTAAAAAAACTATCTTCAAATGATATTGACCTTGTAATTCTTTCATAAATGAAAATCAAAACAAAACTGACTTTAGGTGTAGGTTTTTTATTCCTGCTGATTATTTTATTAAGTATTGTTAGTGCTAAATTTATTAATGATTTAAAATCGGACTCTGAAAACATTTTAGTTGCAAATTATAACTCATTGGAATTCGGTAAAAATATGCTAGTCGCATTGGATGATTCTTCAGATAAAGCTTTAAAGTATTTTGAAGTCAATTTAAAAGATCAAGAAAACAATTTTACAGAATTTGGAGAACAAGACATTACATCGGAAATAAGAGAGAATTTTGAATTATATAAATTAAATAAATATGATAGCACGCATAAATTCAATATTAGAAAAGGAATATTTCGACTTATGGAAATGAATATGCATGCAATACAACGAAAAAATGAAATAGCAAAAGCCACAGCTGATAAAGGTGTTTCTTGGATTGTAATAACTGGAACATTATGCTTTTTAATAGCATTTGTTTTATTAGTAAATCTTCCTTCAAATATTGCTAATCCAATTAAAGATATTACGGAAAGTATTAAACAAATTGCTTTAAAAAATTATTCAGAAAGGGTTCATTTTGAAAGCCATAACGAGTTTGGTCAATTGGCAAAATCGTTCAATGAAATGGCAGAAAAATTAGAAGAATACAACAATAGTAACTTGGCAAGATTGATGATGGAAAAGCGAAGAATTGAAGCCCTCATCAACAATATGCATGATCCTGTAATTGGATTAGATGAAAAACAAAAAGTCATTTTTGCAAATGAAGAAGCGATAAAAATATCGGGACTTACTAGTTCTGAATTAATTGGTAAGTCGGCCGAAAATTTAGCATTAAAAAATGATTTAATTAGATCTCTTATTCAAGATTTATATGTTGATGATGACCTAATGGAAAATAAAAAAACGCCGATTAAAATATTTTCTGAGAATAAAGAAAGTTATTTCGAAAAAGAAGTTTTGCACATTTCAGTCATACCAACAGGTGAGTCGATATCAAGATTAGTTGGCCATGTTATTTTTTTACGCAATGTTACTTCATATAAAGAATTAGATTTTGCGAAAACTAATTTCATAGCAACAGTTTCACATGAGTTTAAAACACCAATTTCATCCATTCAAATGAGTTTACAATTATTGGAAAACGCACAAATAGGTAATTTAAATGAAGAACAAAAAAATCTTATAGAGAGTATAAAAGATGATGCAGGTCGATTATTAAGAATAACTGGAGAATTACTAAATATGACACAGGTTGAAAGCGGAAACATCCATCTTTCTATTTTACCAACTGACCCTAAAGAAATACTTATACATGCAATAAATGCAACAAAAACACAGGCAGACCAAAAAAACATAAATTTTGAGATTAGTTGTCCTGAAAATATTTCAAAAATTCAGGCAGATAACGAAAAAACTACATGGGTTTTGACAAATCTTATTTCTAATGCTATTAGGTATTCGTACGATAATTCTACTGTTTATTTGTCAATTCAAGAGATATCAAATACGGTTCAAATTTCTGTTAGAGATACTGGACAAGGTATAGCTCCCCAGTACAAGGATAAAATCTTTGACCGTTATTTTAGAGTTCCTGGAACACAAAAAGAAGGCACTGGACTAGGACTAGCAATCAGTAAAGAATTTATTGAAGCTCAAGGAGGCGAAATTAGCGTTCAAACCGATTTTGGAGCAGGCAGTATTTTTACAATTAGATTAAACAAATTTTCCTGGTAAAACAAAGTTTAAATTTACATAATCATCTTTTTATCACAACCAAAATTTAACAGGATAGACTTCGCAGAAATTTCGTTTTGATTCCTCATGAACGAAATTCGCTAATGCTGCTTCATCAGCCCAACGCTCTAATTGAACAAACAACACCCTGTCCTCAAATCGAATATGCTCCTTCAAGGCAATAGAAAACTGTTCTATCAATTCATAAGTGGGTTGATGCTGGATTTCTGCAACCAAATTTTTTAATTGCATATGATCATGCAACATTTTCTCAATGCCAGCTTTCAAATCTGGGTGCTCAAGCAATAAAACTGTAGCCTTTTCTTCTATTGTAAAATGTGGGATAAGCGACGAGTGAAAAAATTGAACACAAAAATCTTGTAAATGATGAAGTCCAGCCTTTTTTCGAACTCCTTTTTCTAATAAAAGAGCAGCCATTAGTCCTTCGTGGTGATCACGGGCCAATGGCTGCAAAGAAACATGTCGCTTGATAGGCATTATGAGAGTGACTGAATAATTTGAATGAATTCATCTGCATTTAATGAAGCACCACCAACAAGACCGCCATCTACATCTGACTGTGCAAATAATCCAGCAGCATTGCTTCCTTTTACGCTTCCACCATAAAGGATAGTTATTTCATTGGCTAAGTCATTTCCATATTGAGCAGCAAGTGAGGATCTAATAAAAGCGTGCATCTCTTGCGCTTGTTCATCAGATGCCGTTCTGCCTGTACCAATAGCCCATATTGGTTCATAAGCAATTACAACCTGCATTAACTGCTCGGATGATAAATGATACAATGATTCTTTCAATTGCTTTGCAACATACTCGTTTTGGGTATTTGCTTCACGAATGGCTAGGGGTTCGCCACAACAGAATACTGGCGTAAGCTCATTTTCTAATGCAATATTTACTTTTTGCGCGAGCGTGTCATTGGTTTCAGAGAAATACTCTCTTCTTTCAGAGTGACCAATTAATACTGCATCTACATTCATAGATGAAAGCATAGGTGCAGATACTTCACCAGTAAATGCTCCCTTTGCTTGGGTATAGCAGTTTTGGGCAGCTACCATAAAACCATGCTTTTTATCCAAGTATTCTTTTGCAAGTAACAAATAAGGAAAGGGTACAGATATAATGACTTTATGATGATTAGGTAACGTTGATGAATCGAATTCAGCCAATTTGCTCAATAAGTTTTTTGCCTCGTCTAATGTGGCATTCATTTTCCAGTTTGCTGCAGCTATTTGTAAACGCATACGATTGATTTATAAATTTTGATAAAGATAGTTCAGAATATTTTTTTCATGTTCGGTTAAGCTTTGATTTTTTAATTGCTTCCAATTTTGAATATCACTCATAGCTTTTTCTAATTGGTATTTTTCTCCTTGTGTCCCCCATGAAAAATCAGGAAAATATTTTGGGGTGAGTCCTTGTCCAAATGCATGCGCCGAAATTCCAATCACCGATCCAGTATTGATGGAAGTATTGATAGCTGTTCTGCTGTAATTGCCCATCAATACCCCGCATTTGTTTCCAACGGGTTCATATTTATGTAAAGCATTTACCCACATATGAATAAGTCCAGCAGTATTTTTTAAGTTACTATTGCTCGTACCTGCTCCAAAATTGCACCACTCCCCTACATAACTATCACCTAAATAGCCATCGTGGGCTTTATTGGAGTAGCCTTGTAAAATAGCATTTTTTACTTCGCCTCCTAAACTACACCAGGGGCCTGTTGTCGTGGCCCCATAAACAACTGTCCTCATTTTTACCACAGAATGTTCGCCCAAAGCAAAAGGCCCTCTAATACAAGCACCTTCCCAAATTTCAGCGTTTGCTCCAATATATACTGGTCCTTTTTCGACATTAATGATAGCATGTTCAATAACTGCACCTGGACAAATATGAATTTGATCGGGTGTACCAATTAATGTAACATGTTCGGGAAGCTCAGCAGAAACCATTTCTTGCTTCACCCACTGAAACTGCATTCTTAACACTGCGTCATTAAGTTGGAAGGTTTGCCATGGCCTCAGCAATATCCTTGCAGTTTTCAAATCGTTGCATAGAGTCATCGAAATGCTTTCAATTTGAAAATCGCCTTCAATACAATAAGCTAGAAGTGTTTCTCCTATGCGTAAACCTTCTCCGGGTTGCAAATTGCATACCATGTCGGCATGCTCTGGCTCAGGCATCCAATTAGCCCTTATATAGGTACAGATGCCATCAAAATTTTGATGACCATCAGCATGAAGAAAAGCACGCTTCTTCAATACAATTTCTTCACCAAGTAAATGTTCCCACCACTCCTTAAAAGAAAAGATTCCCCATCGTATAGTAGCAACAGCATCAGTAGCTGCAAGTGGATATAGTAAATCGGCTTCGGGAGGATCAAATAAGATATAGGTCATGCTATAAAAATACTAGGTTTAATTGGATTTAGCTTACATAGATGCCATCTGATGTGTGAGTCGTAAGCCTTTCCATAGATTTTTCCAGAGCTCCATATCAATAATCAATTCCTTCCTAGAGTATGTTGTCCAAGGCTGTAATTGCCCATCTCTTTTTTCGAGTGCTTCAAACTGATCTAGAGCAATTTTACCAAACGCTGCAATGCACATTAAGTGAATTCTACAAATTTCTTTATCTGTTTGTGGAACTGGAATTTGATGAAGCAACAACTTTATTTCATTAGTCCACTTAGTGTGCAACAATCGTACATCCTCTACCCGATTCATAAGTATAGGCAAAGTATACATACCTTCTCGACTGTCTTTAAATACATCATACAAGTCGTTTGTAAGTTGAATTAAAGCACCTAATCGAAACCACAGTTGTCTAATTTCAGGACTAGATGAATCATCCAAATAAAAGGCACATAACTCAACCGAATACCCACCTTTTCTTTCAGTGATACTGACCAAATCATCCCAACTAATAGAAGCATCCATTTGTTGAATTGAATCTTGTTGCGCATGAAACACTTGGTGAGCAACTTCCATGTAAGCTTCCTGATCATTAACTCTTTTTAAAAGCCACTGATGGGCATATTGAAAAACGGCTTCATCAAAATTAATCGCGTTATAAGTTAAAGGAGAAAATGAGAGTGCTCTTAACTGTTCAATTGAAAGTGATTTTTGATCCCAGAAATTGTCAAACAATGAACTACAAATGAAATAATGTAGAAATCTTTCTTCTTCAACCTGTGTTGTAGTAGTACCTCTTAAAGAGGCGAAAGCATCGCAAACGGCAGGTATATATATTGCCTGGCTATTATATATTTTGTAAAATGTTGAGTGATCAAACTTCCCCTTCCATTGCTTTTCAATTTCATTCAGTTTATTTTGAGATCGTTTCGCAATACGTTTTCTTTGAATAAGAATACGGACAGCAGTATAAACAATTCTAACAATAAACTTAATTGAGTAGAGCATCTTGGGGGCAAAATACAAAAGAAGGATCATTGACATTGTAGATTTCAATGAATGAGGGTTCCTGTAAGTCGACAATCATGTGATTATTAAGCAGATAAATAGTATGTAATTAGCCACGAATAAGCAATTGAAACTTGTTTATTAACATTACATTCATCTAAAAACAAGTTGTCAAAAACATTATCTCCCTTCAAAGATGTAACTTGCGCACCTAAAAATCGCTATATGAATATTGGCACTTTTAATTATCCTTTACCGGCCAATGAGCCTGTATTATCGTATGCTCCTGGATCTCCAGAAAAAATTGCTCTTAAGAAAACACTTGCTGAGCTAAAGAAAAAACCTATTGAAATTCCTATGTATATTGGGAATAAGAAAGTAAAATCTGGTAAAAAAGTAGCCATTCATCCTCCTCACGAAAAGAAGCATATATTAGGATATTTTCATGCAGGTGATGAAAAACATATGGTACAAGCTATAGATGCTGCCTTAAAAGCCAAAGAAGCTTGGGCTGCAATGCCTTGGGAAGAAAGAGCAGGCATCTTTTTAAAAGCAGCAGATCTTATTGCAACAAAATACAGGTTCCATATGAATGGAACGACTATGTTGGGACAAAGCAAAAATGCTTATCAAGCTGAAATTGATAGTGCCTGCGAAATCATAGATTTTCTTCGTTTTAATGTACATTTCTTAAGTGAAATTTATCGCCAACAACCAGTTTCTAGTCCAGGTATGCATAACCGCATGGAATGGCGTCCGCTAGAAGGATTTGTATTGGCTGTTACACCATTCAACTTTACGGCTATTGGTGGCAACTTACCAACCTCTGCTGCTATGTGCGGCAACGTGGTTGTTTGGAAGCCAGCTAATACACAAATTTATTCAGCACAGATGTTCATGCGCATTTTACAAGAAGCTGGTTTACCTGATGGAGTAATTAATTTGGTGTATGTGGATGGTCCAACTGTAGGTAAAGTTTGTTTCAGTCACCGCGACTTTGCTGGTGTGCATTTTACTGGTTCTACAGGTGTGTTCAACCATATGTGGAAGACCATTGGAGAAAACATGAAATTGTATAAAAGCTATCCAAGAATTGTTGGTGAAACAGGTGGAAAGGATTTTGTGATGGTACATCCTTCTGCAGATGTAGATACAGTAGTAACTGCATTAGCAAGAGGTGCTTTTGAATTCCAGGGACAAAAATGTTCAGCCGCTTCAAGAGCATATTTACCTTCAAACATTGCTGAAGCAGTCAAAACGAAATTAGTTGCTGCAATTGCATCTATGAAAATGGGTACTGTTGAAGATTTCACCAATTTCATTAATGCTGTGATTGACGAAAAAGCATTCAAGAGTATCAC
>ERZ1066133.445-NODE-445-length-18775-cov-8.722276_pt1 | contig 18775 bp, 12 predicted proteins | sample MGYA00382780_ERZ1066133 | MGnify/ENA primary metagenome ERZ1066133 (study PRJEB33369, sample SAMEA5778363) | biofilm metagenome | biome: Industrial cooling water; feature: Water cooling tower basin; material: Biofilm | place: United Arab Emirates | collected...
GTCCTACACGATCCCGGAAACCGCGGGCGAACTCGCGTGGGCTGCCGATGGCCGCACGGTGTTCTACACCACCCTCGATCCGATGATGCGGCCGTACCGCGTCTATCGGCACAGCGTCGGGACTGATCCGGCGACGGACGCTCTGGTGTACGAGGAGAAGGACGACCAGTTCTTCATCTCGGTCGAGGCAACCCGCAGCGGTCGCTTCGTGATGATCGAGCTGCGGAGCCGCGACACGAGCGAGTGGCGCTTCATCCCGGCGAGCGCCCCGAAGACGCCGCCGATCATGATCGAGCCGCGGGAGAAAGGCCACGAGTACAAGGTCGAGCACCACGACCACCGATTTCTGATCCTGACGAACGACGGTGCAAAGAACTTCCGGCTGGTGGAAGCGCCGATCGAGGCTCCGGGTCGCGAAACCTGGCGTGAGATCCGCGCCGGGCGGCCCGACGTGCTGATGGAGCGCGTGCTCGCATTCAGGAGCCACTTCGTGCTCGCCTACCGCCAGAACGCCATGCCGCGCCTCAGCATCACCGCGTTCCGCGGGGTCACCAAAGAGATCGAAACCTCCGAGCCTTCCTACGTCATCTTCCCGGAGATGAACGAGGAGTACGACACCAACGTGTTCCGCTACGCGTACACGTCGCCGATCACGCCGTCGTCGGTCTACGACATCCACATGGACTCGGGCGAGAAGAAGCTGCTGAAGCAGCAACCCGTCCTCGGATACGACTCCAGTCTCTACGCCGTTGAGTTCGTCAGCGCGGTCGCCACCGACGGCACCCCGATCCCGCTCACCATCTGGTACAAGCGCGACGTGCCACGCGACGGCACCGCCGCCGCATTGCTCGAGGGCTACTCCGCCTACGGCTTCTCCGCCATGCCGACCTTCTCGAGCGCCGCCGTCTCGCTCCTGGACCGCGGCGTCATCCTGGCCGAGGCCCACAGCCGGGGCGGCAGCGACATGGGCCGCGCCTGGTACGAAGACGGCAAGCTGATGAAGAAGCGGAACACCTTCACCGACTTCATCGCCTGCGCCGAGTACCTCATCGAGAAGAAATACACCAATCCGTCCCGTCTCGCGATCCGCGGCGGGTCCGCCGGCGGCCTGCTCATGGGCGCCGTCACCACCATGCGCCCCGATCTCTTCGGCGCCGTGATCGCGCAGGTGCCCTTCGTCGACGCCCTCAACACCATGCTCGACCCCACGCTGCCGCTCACCATCAACGAGTACGACGAGTGGGGCAACCCCACGGAGAGCAAGCAGGCCTTCGACTACATCCGTTCCTACTCGCCCTACGACAACACCCGCCCAGCCCGCTACCCCCACGTCCTGCTCACCAGCGGCATCAACGACCCGCGCGTCAGCTACTTCGAGCCCGCGAAATGGGCCCAGCGCCTCCGCGACAACAACCAGGCCGATACCCAGGTGCTCTTCAAGATCGAGCTCGACGCCGGCCACGGCTCGTTTGCCGATCGGTACGCGGCGATGAAGGACGAGGCGTTTGTGCAGGCGTTCGTGCTGGATCGCCTCGGCGTCGCGGAGCCGGACCCCAAGACCAATCCAAACGCGAGGAAGAAGCGCTAGACGCGCAAAGATTGAAGCGGGGCGGGGCCTTCCAGGCCCCGCGTATCCCAAGGTATCTCCAGACCGCGGCGGCCCTGAGCGGCGAAACCGGTGCCGTCGACGCCGTTGCTTCGGGCTGCATCAGTCCCGCCGCTCCGGGCCGCGGCGGACCGATAGCACCGGATCGATACTCACAGGCACGGGCCCGCGGTCGGTTCTTCTACGCCAGATCAAACACCAGCACATCGGCCTCCGTCGTGCCGGTGATCACGATCGATCCCTCGTTCTCGATCGCCGCACCGTCGCCCTCGCCCAGCGCGCGGCCATCGAGATCGATCTGACCGCGTACAACCTGAACGTACACCCCTCGCCCCTTGGCGATGGCGTGGCCGACCTTGACGCCCGGCGACAACAGTGTGGAATAGACCGTCGCGTCCTGGTTGATCAGAAGCGGGGCGTCGGTCTTCTTCGCCCGCGGCCCCACGATGGGCACCAGCTTGTCGCGGCGCTCCGCGTCGCTGAAATCCCGCTGCGCATACATCGGGTCGTGCCCCTCGCGGTCGGGCAGGATCCAGATCTGGATGAACCGCGACGCCTCTGTTGGAGACGGGTTGAACTCGCTGTGCGTTACGCCGCGGCCTGCGGACATGACCTGCACGCTGCCAGCGCCGCTCTCGTGCGCGTGCCGCGAGCCGTTCTCCATCTGGTCCTTGTGCGCCAGCCGCCCGCTCACCACGTAGGAGATGATCTCCATGTCCTCGTGCGGGTGCGGCTCGAAGCCTTTACCTCCGGCCACGATGTCGTCGTTGATGACACGCAGCGATCGGAAGTGCACGTGCTCCCGATCAATATACCGACCAAAGCTGAACGTGTGCTTGCTGTCGAGCCACGACCACTTGGTCTGGCCGCGGGTATGGGAAGGACGAACGGTGATCATCAGAAACCTCCGGATGGAATGTGCTCGAGCGGCTCTGTCGCTCGGCCTTCAGACGCGGCTCGCTCGACGCGGCTTCGCTCGAGGGACGACGACTGGCCACGCCACGCGGACCGACCGCCGGCGACTCTTCTGTCAAGGCACACCTCGATGCCGTTGCCGTCGGGATCGGTGGCGTACAACGCCCAGCTGATCCCGTGGTCTACGCCGACAACGCGTCCCCGTGCCTGTAGCGCATCCCATCGCGACAGCAGCTCCGACGCATCGCGGCACTCGAACGCGACGTGGTACAGCCCCACGGCCCCCGGCGCCGCCGCGCCCGCCCGGTCACCCAGCGCCTGCAGCGCGACATCGTGATGCGCAGCGCCGAACGAAAGGAACGCGAACTCGTCGCCGACACGCTCCACGACCCGAAGACCCAGGGCCTCGCGATAAAAGTCAATCGCCAGGTCCAGTCGCCGCACCTTCAGGTGCACGTGTCCCAGCCGGATTGGATCGGCGGCGTTGGTCATACGGTGGTGTCCGTCGCAGGTTGTTGGCCGCACGAGCGGCCTTCCAACATGCGGTATTTGTTTCAACAAGCATTGGATGACGGAACCGCGATCGGGTTTCTCGCCCGCCCCGCCGGGTCACGAGCCCTTGACGAAGCGGCTCGCAATCTCCGCCACCCGCTTGCCGTACGCCTCGGCCGTGGCGCGATCGCCCTTCGGCGGCGTCACCTCGGGCGACGCCTGGTCGCTCTGCGTCATCACGCCGAGCTGCGAAGAGATCCGGTTCAACGCGTCCGGCGCGCCGGCGGGCTGCCCGCCCACCATGCCCGTGCTCACCCAGATCATGCTGTGCTGACCCGCGAAGATCGCGAGCTGGAACAACGCGTTCAGCTTGTCGCCCGACATGCTGCCCGAGTTGGTAAAGCCGCCCGCAACCTTGTCCTTCCATGCCTGCGTGAACCACAGGCCCGCCGACGATTCCATGAACTTCTTGAACTCGGCCGACAGCGAGCCCATGTACGTCGGCGCGCCGAAGATGATCGCATCGGCCTTCGCCAGTTCATCCCATCGACCGCCCAGCTTGCGATCCTTGTCCGGAGGCGGAAGCTCTCCGACCGCAATGATCGAGACCTCGCTGCCCGCCACGCCTTTCGCGCCCGCCGCCACACACTCCGCGACGACCTTGGTGTGCCCGTATCCGCTGTGATACACAATCGCGATCTTCGTCATCGACCTTCTCCTGTTGCCTTCGATGTCTCATCGCTCCGCCGCTTCGTCGCGGAAACACGCGCCTTCTCCAGCAGCGTGCTCATCTGCTCGAGCTCCTCCTGGGTCATATGACCCAGATGCGCATCGTGCATTTCCATCACGGCGTCGTCGAACTCGCGGAGCACGTCCAGCCCCGCGTTGGTGATGCACGCGTAGATCACACGTCGGTCCTTGTCGCACCGGCGACGCGTGGCGAACGTCAGTTGCTCGAGACGATCGATCAGGCGCGTCACATCCGGCACCGGGGCGATCATGCGTTCGCCGATCTCCGTCAGCGGCAGCCCCGGGCGGGCGCGATCATCGCCGTACTTCGCGGCCCCGACGCCCTGCATCCCGGCCACGCCGCGCAGGATCCGCAGGATGTTGTACGTGCTCTCCGAAAGACCACGCGTTCTGAAGAGCCGCTCCAGTTGATTGGAGAGAATCGCCGCCGTGCGGATCAGATTGAGATACGCCTCCTGCGTCAGCGACTGAAACGGACCGGTCTTGCCGATCTCCGCGGCAAGCCCCTTCGACTTCGTGTTGGCGGTGCGGGTCGGAGACATCAGCAGCTCGGACGTGATCACGAAGAAACCAGAGAACTTCAGCCCATGCGTCGAAGCCCCTCGGCACATCCCCGGGACGTGACACAGAGGGTCGAAAGAACGATAGTCGTCGAAACAATAATCGCACTTGCTGTCGCTGTCAACAACCTCATCGCAAGCACTCGGTTCTCAGACCCTCCAGAACGCCGACTTCGGCGACTGAAATCGATCTGAGCACGATATTATAGGACTTTAAGATCGATTTGTTTCTAGGTACTAACTTTTCCGCGATTTTCGCAAACCGGCGCCGACCGTCCACGTATCTTGCTGTGTACGAGCGACCGCGCCGACTCCCCGGAGGGAACGATCGGCAGAGCGGTTTGTGAGTCCCAGCCATGAGCAGGCAAGTCGGGTCGGAGGTGTCTCGCACCGGCGTTCGCACGCGCACGCATCGCGAGACGGTTCCTGGTCGCGTGTGGGTCCTCGGCGCTGTCGCGGCTCTCGTCGCCTTCGCCGGCTCGGCGAGCGCGGAGCACCGACGCTCGTCGTTCTCCTTCTCGATCTCCAGCGGCGATTCCTGCGGCCCGCGTCCGGGCTGGGGATATGCCGGCTCCAAGCGGTACAGCCACGGCTGGTCGCGACCGGTCTACGTCGCGCCCTGCCCGCCGCCCCGCCCGGTCTATGTAGCCCGGCCCGTCTACGTCGCCCCGTGCCCGCCCCCTGTCGTGGTCGCGCCGCCCGTCTACTACGACACGCCCCGAGTGTCCTACACGTCCTACTCCTCCACCCGCTCGTCCTACGGCGGAACCTCGGTCCGCACCTTTTACGGCACCGGCAGCGCGTTCGACACCGATGTTGTCTACGCCCGCCCCGTCAGCCGCGCCCCGCACTGGAAGGACTGGGACTCCGCACCGGCACGCGTCGTCGAGAACGTCACCGTTGTGCAGCAGCCCGTCGTCGAGCGACAGTCGGTCGTCACCTACGTGGGCACGCCCCGCACCGAAGAGCGCGTGATCGAACGCACCATCGTGCAGCAACCGATCGTCGAGCAGAAGATCGAGGTCAAGGAAGTCGTCGCGCCGCCCGCGACCGTGTACCGCGCCTCGAACATCAGCGGCACGATGGATCAGGGCGTCACCGCCACGCAGATCGTGCGTGAGATCCGATCCCAGGCCGGCGATGCACGCAGCGAAAAAGCCGAGCAGTTCCTCGGCAAGACCCTCGCCCAGGCGTGGGATGTGAAGTTCGAGGGCGTTCAGGAAGTCGGCGGCGTACGCGAGATCCGCGCCCGCGCCACCGAATCGCTCGAGAACGGCTACCGACCGACGATCCTCATCCGCGGCGCCGGTGATTCCAAGGACCCGCCGAAAGGATTCATCGGAAAAGCCACCGGGCGCATCGTCAGCGTGAGCGTCGACGACGCCAACTACCCCGGCGGCGTCATCGTCATCGACGACGGCTTCGTGAAGTGGTAGTCCGCGCAATCGCAACCGATTGATCCAACACGAGGACACATCGTGTGGGTGGTCCACACGAATTTCTGACACGCCCCGCGGCCTCTCGACCGCGGGGTGTTTTCATTCATCAGTGGGACCGGCTTCCAGCCGGTCCGAGCCGTCCTGGTGGGGGCGGGTCCTTCCAGGCCCCGCCGTCAAGCACCAGTGGGACCGGCCTCCGGTCGGTCCGCTTCGTTTGCATCGGGAATCACAGTGCTGCCAACGGCTCGTTGGCCGGCCGGAGGCCGGTTCCACTGATGTTGATCGGATGCATGCGCCGGGCCCTGGAAGGCCCCGCCCCCGCGTTACGAACGAGCCGCACGAAGCATGTCGCACAGTTCCCGCACGGCGCCGTAGCCGCCGAGCTTGGACAGCACGAGCGTTCCGGGCCGCTGCAGCGTGGGCAGCACATCCGGATGGACGTCGGCGACGACGCACGGCAGACCGACCCACGACAGCGGGCCGAGGTCGTTGGTGTCGTTGCCCAGGTACGCGATCTCGCGGGCGTTGAATCCGCGTTCCTGCGCGAGTTTCTGCAGCGCCGGCAGCTTGTCGTTCACGCCCTGCATGCACTCGAGCTTGAGCTTGTTGCAGCGTGCGGTGACGACGGGATTGACCTCTTTGCTGAGCACGAAAATCGACAAGCCGCTCTTGCGGAGCATCTCGAGACCCATGCCGTCGCCGCGGGAGCAGGCCACCGTTTCAACGCCGTTCTGATCGGTGAACACGCGATTGTCGGTGAAGACGCCGTCGAAATCGCAGACCAGCAGCCGGATGTCGCGCAGGCGCGAGATCGGGTTGGGGCGAGTCGCCGCGAGCTCATGGGCGAGCTTGTGCGCCGCCAGGTGCTGGGGCACGACCTTCTCGATGGCGTGAATCTCGCGCACGTGGTTGGCGGCCCCAGCGCCGAGCGTGCGCCGCCAATCATCGTCCTGCAGCAGGCCCTCGATCGTCTGCGCCATCGCCTCCGGCGTCGGCGGCGCTCGCAGCCCGGTGACGCCGGTCTGGATCAGATCCCGCATCGCGGCGATGTCGGCCACCACCAGGGCCGCGCCGGTGCTCATCGCGTCGAGAATGGGCCTGGGATGGTTCTCGAGCGCCGACGCGTCGGCGTAGATCGCGCACGTCGCCATCTTCTGCAGCACCCACTGGTGCGACATCCAGCCGTGGAAGATCGCGTTGACCCCCAGTTCGAGCGACAGCGCCTTGAGCGCCGCCGCCTCGGGCCCGTCGCCGATGACATCGAGCACGGCCGTAGTGTTCCACGGTTCGGGAAGCATCGCGATCGCGCGGATCAGCAGATCGACGCGTTTGCGTCCGATCAGCGGACCGCAGAACACGATCCGGTTGTTCTCTCGCGCCGTCTCCTGCTCGGGGATGCTGATCACGTGGCTGGGAACGACGGCGGTGTGACGCCGGTCGATCGAGTCGCGCCAGATCAGATCCTCAACCATGGTCAGCGTGGTGCCGACGACGAGATCCGCGCTGGTCACCAGCAGACGTTCCGCCGCCGCCGCCGTGCGCGCCGGCACGGAGTGCCCGCCCAGATCATGGGCGAGGAAGCGCGACGCGAGCGACCCGCCGCGGGCGACCAGTGCGACCTCGACCCCCGCGACGCGCAGCCGCGATGCGATCGCCACCGGGAGCATTCCGACGACAAGCTCATCGGTAACGACCGTCGCCGATCGCAGCGGGGATCCGCTCGGGCCCGTGCCGTCCAGCATCGCCGCCACCGCCTCGGCGGCGTGCGCCACATCACACCCGCCGAGGGGGATCACCCGCGCCCCCAGCTCGAGATTGCGGGCGACCCGCTGGTCGTCCTTCCCCGAGCAGCTCACGAAGATCATCTCGCCATAACCCTTGGCCAGCGTCTGATAGAGCGCAAGCTCACGGCTGATCGTGCCCGTCCGCTGCCATTCGGAGAGCGACTGCTGTCCTCCCAAGACAACAACGAGCGCATCGGCCACCCGCGGCATCACCGCCGTTGGGTCGGTTTGAGAGGCGGTGTTGGTCACGGTCGTCGTCACGCGATGCGGCACACTTACCCGGTGTCCGCCCACGCGGGCGGCATCCCGAGATCTATCGGGCGTCCTGAACACGGCGTTCGGATCAACGCCCAAACCCGGCCGCCACATGGTTTTCCGGGTTCGTCAGACGGCACAAATTGAAGGCGCAAAGTCCGAGAAGTGCGAGGACCGGGTGCCATGCACCGCGGATCGGCGGTGAAGCGGCATCGCGACGCCGCCGCGTGAACGCGGAGGTCCCCTGATCACAGCCTCTCGCGTGGGTTCGAACCTCAGTCGCAGAGCAGCCGGTCGTAGCCGCTCAAGAAGATGGTGAAGTCGGCGTCGTCAACCACGCCGTCGCCGTTCAGGTCGCTCGGGCACGGAAGCGGCATCGCGGCGTCAACGCAGTCTCCGATCGAGTACGCGACCGCAAAGGGAGAGAAGTCCGAATCATCGGCGATGCCGTCGAGGTTCACGTCGGCGGGACAGTTGGTAAACCCGGCGATGGAGCGGATGCGCAGATTCGGAAGTGTCTGCGGGCTGAACTGGGAGGAAAAATCGGTCAGCAAGCGACCGGTGCTCGTGCTCGGGTCCCATGCGATCAACTGCGATGTTGAGAAGCCGATCGCCAACAGCAGTTCACCGGAGGGCGCTCGCATCATGGCGCTGACATTCTGAATCTCTGAAGGTAATCCAGGAGCCGCGGGCGCAGATACAACCTGCCCATTCAGAAGTGCCCGACCGATCAGCAAGCTCCGGTTGCCGTTCGACGCGTCCACCTCAATCACGCCACCCGCGTAGGTGCTCGGTGTCGGCTGCGAGCCGACCGAAGTGAGAATCCGCCCTTCGAAGACCGTGACCGGGTAAGCCGTGGAGTTTCCAGCCGGGCCGACGCCGAAGCCGTCCGGTCCGAAGGCTGTCGTGCTCGGCTGAAGGACTCCTCCAGCGATGATGGTCCGAACCGCTGGCGTGCGGCCGAGCAGCGAGACGATCTCGCGACGCCCAGTTTGTAGGTCGACCCGGTACAGCGCCGTATCGCCGCTGATCGAGTACTCGCTGAGATACGCGTGGCCGCGGTCCACGATCGCGGCCGCATTGATGTACTGGATCACCGGTCCATCGCCCACCAATCCGCCGAAGATTCGAGTCCAGGATGAACTCCCCAGATCGACCCGCAAGAGGTCGGGCTGTGGTGCGACGCTCGAGCTTGGAGTGCTTGCGCCGAGAAGAAAGGTTCGTTGATCGATCTGTGTGAGGACCGTCGCGCCGTGTGGATTGCCGCTGACGGTGACCGAAAGAGGCGATCTGTCTCCCGTGAGCGGATTCAACTCGATCACCGGCAGGCTGGGTGATGCCGAGCTCGCGAGAATCCGGCCGGATCGGGTGGTGACGACCTGGACGAACGTGCGGCCGAGGCCCGGCCCGTCACCGCGGCTCGGCGGCGGCCACGAACTTGTTGGTCCCAAGCCGGAGAACAGTCCACGGATCGCGCCGGATTCGGAATCGATGACATAGATCGAGCCGAAGCTGCCGGAACTGATTCCGACCAACAGATCGCGATGCTTCGGTACCACTTGACCTTGAGAAGCCCAGCAGAACATCGCGGTCATGCCGACCGCCGCGCAGACAATTCTCGTGCTCATTCTGATGGTTCCCGCGACCCCCGTGTCACTGAGATTCGGTCGAATCGATCGCGCGGTTCCCGCGTTATGACGGCGATTCGTACGGGCGTCGCCACGACGAGAGGTTTGCGAGAAGTGCCGCCTTGTCCAGCGTCTCCCGCCATTCCTGCTCCGGCATGCTGTCGGCCACGATGCCGGCGCCGACGCTGTAGTCCATGCGCACCGGCGTTGACGCAACGGGCGTCCCATCCGCCGCGGGCGCGGGTCCATGAACAGCGGTGCCCGGCGGGGCCTGGAAGGCCCCGCCCCCGGTCAACCTCGGGGCCTGGAAGGCCCCGCCCCCAAACAAACTGCCGCCCCCGGAGACGACGGCAGTACGGATCAGCACCGTCGCCTTCATCGACCCATCGTCCCCGAGCCACACCATGCTGCCGCAGTACGGACCCCGCCGCACGGGTTCCAGTGCATCGATGATCTGCATCGCCCGCACCTTCGGTGCGCCCGTCACGCTGCCGGCCGGAAACGTCGCCCGCAACACATCGAAGCGAGAGACGCGCGGACCGAGCAGGCCGGAAACCGTTGCCGTCGCCTGCAGCACGCCCGAGTCGTGCCGCTCGATCGTCCGAGGCACGTCCACCCGCATCGACCCCGGCACGCACACACGTCCGAGGTCGTTGCGCATCAGATCCACGATCATCGCCAGCTCGGCCTGATCCTTCGCGCTCTCCGCCAGATCGCGATGCATCGCCGCACCGGCCGCCGGCCGCGTTCCCTTCATCGGGCGTGTGATCACGCGTCCATCGGTATCCACCTCCAGGAACAACTCCGGACTCGCGCTCGCGATCGCGTAGCCATCACCCTCGAAGTACGCGCCGTGCCACGGCCGAGCCGTGCGCAGCATCGCGGCAAAGAGCCCCCGCGCCGAACCCTCAAACGCGCACTCCATCCGGTGCGCGAGATTGACCTGGTACACATCGCCCGCGCGGATGTACTCGATGACCCGGGCGCAGCGCCGCTCGAAGTCCGAGGCGTTGATCCGTCGCACGTCACCCACGCGGAATCCCGACGCCTGTGTTCCGCCATCGGCAGCGTCCGTGCACTCCAACGCATCATCGCCGAGCGGCGCCGGTCGTCCGGCGTGCACGATCACGCCGCGATCGATCCGCACAAACTCCGCCAGCGGCAGCGCCCGATCGCTTGCGGCGTGTCCGCGCGTTGCCCCTCGCTCCGCGGCGTGCCAGTGCTCCACGCTGGGCTCCAGCACCCGTCCCGCGTCGTAACTGATCCAACCGAGCCAGCCGCCGCCACCCGTCGCCGCGCCGTGGTGGTGGGGCGGACGATGCGATGCAAGCTCACGCAGCAGCGGCACGACGTCGGTCTCCGCCAGCGCAACCCGCCGCACACCCGGTTCGCCCAGCAGCAGCGATTCGCCCCCGACGCCAAAGCACATCGCCGCCAGGCCGCGTGTGCTCGGCCAACGCTCCACCGCCGCCGCGTGTTCAACGGGAACAGTCACGCGAGAGTGTTGGCGGCATCGAGGGCCGTCGGATCGACCATCATCCGTGCGGCCACCTGCCCCGCCCGCCCTGGCCCGCGCCCCAACCCAGCGATCCGGAATCGCCCGCGAATCGCCGCGGGCGGGGGGGCGCCTGCCCCCAAACTCCGTTCCCACGCGAAAATACGGCATCCCAAGCCCCTGCCACCCCTCGTCTGCCGCGTTTGCGCGACCTAGAATCTCTGTCTTTTCGCCACATGCATCGGACCCGCATCCTCTCGGCTCGGACTCTGTTCGGGCTAGGGATCGTGACCGGCGGCGAAGAGGCCGCAGGAGTGCCGCGAGCCGGCGCCGCGTCGAGCACCAACCGCGAACGTCGTTCGCGACATTCAGTGAGCAAAGGACATGAGCACAATGCCCAAGCCCGTTAGCCTCAAGAACAAGAAATCCTCAAAGAAGATCGCCGGCCTCGGCGTCGGCCCCACGCCCACGCTGCGGTCCAAGCCCGGCAAGATGGTCTACTACTTCGGCAAGACCAAGACCGAGGGCGAGGCCAACATGAAGGTGCTCCTGGGCGGCAAGGGCGCGAACCTCGCCGACATGACCAGCATCGGCCTGCCCGTTCCCCCCGGCTTCACCATCACCACCGACACCTGCGCCGCGTACTACAAGGCCGGCATGCGTCTGCCCCACGGCCTCATGAACGAGGTCCACAAGAACATCGCCATGCTCGAGAAGGAGCTGGGCAAGAAGTTCGGTGACAACGCCAATCCGCTGCTCGTCTCGGTCCGCTCCGGCGCCGCCGTGTCGATGCCCGGCATGATGGACACGATCCTGAACCTCGGCCTCACCGATGCCGCCGTCGAGGGTCTGGCCCACAGCACCAAGAACCGCCGCTTCGCGTTCGACGCCTACCGCCGCCTCATCAACATGTTCGGCGACGTCGTGATGGGCGTCGATCACCACCACTTCGAGGACGCGTTCAAGGCCGTCAAGGCCAAGTACAAGGTCACCGAGGACACCGACGTTCCGGAGGCCGGCATCGTCGAGCTCTGCACCGAGTACAAGAACGTCTACCGCCGCCACGTCGGCGAGGACTTCCCGCAGAACCCCTTCAAGCAGCTCGAACTGGCCATCGAGGCCGTCTTCAAGAGCTGGAACGGCGAGCGCGCCGTCTCCTACCGCCGCATCGCCGGCATCCAGGGCCTCAACGGCACCGCCGTCAACATCCAGTCGATGGTCTACGGCAACATGGGTGACGACTCGGGCACCGGCGTCGCCTTTACCCGCAACCCCGCCACCGGCGAGAACCACTTCTACGGCGAGTACCTCATCAACGCCCAGGGCGAGGACGTCGTCGCCGGCATCCGCACGCCGCTGCCCGTCGACGAGATGCCCAAGTGGAACAAGCAGGTCTACCAGCAGCTTCTCAAGATCAAGCAGAAGCTTGAGAAGCACTACAAGGACATGCAGGACATCGAGTTCACCATCGAGCGCGGCACGCTCTACATGCTGCAGACCCGCACCGGCAAGCGCGCCGGCAGCGCCGCGGTCAAGGTCGCGTGCGACATGGTGAAGGAACGCCTCATCGACGAGAAGACGGCGATCGTCCGCATCCCCGCCGGCGATCTCACCCAGCTCCTGCTCCCCTCCTTCGACAACACCAAGAAGAAGGGCGTCGAGATCATCACCCGCGGCATCCCGGCCTCGCCCGGCGCCGCCGTCGGCAAGCTCGCCTTCACCGCCGCCGAGGCCGTCGAGCGTGCCCACAAGGGTGAGAAAGTCATCCTCGTCCGCAAGGAAACCAGCCCCGAGGACGTCGAGGGCATGCACTCCGCCGCCGGCATTCTCACCAGTACCGGCGGCCGCACCAGCCACGCGGCGGTCGTCGCCTGCGGCTGGGGCAAGTGTTGCGTCGTCGGCGCCGGCGAACTGCACATCGACCCCGCCAGCGGCACCATGAAGTGCAACGGCAAGGTCTACGGCCGCGACCACATCATCTCCATCGACGGCACCACCGGCGAAGTCATGTTCGGACCCGTCCCGACCGTCGAGCCCAAGCTCTCCGGCGACTTCGCAACGATCATGAAGTGGGCCGACAAGTACCGCACCATCGGCGTCCGCACCAACGCCGACACGCCCGAAGACGCCCAGCGCGGCCGTGACTTCGGCGCCGAAGGCATTGGCCTGTGCCGCACCGAGCACATGTTCTTCGAGGGCGACCGCATCAAGGCGATGCGCGAGATGATCCTCTCGACCACGAAGGACGACCGGGTGAAGGCGCTCAACAAGCTCCTGCCCTATCAGCGCGATGACTTCATGGGCATCTTCAAGGCCATGAAGGGCCAGCCCGTCACCATCCGCCTGATCGACCCGCCGCTGCACGAGTTCCTCCCGCACGATGACAAGAGCCAGGCCGACATGGCCAAGCTCATGGGCATCTCGCTCGAGCGCGTCAAGCAGCGCGTCAGCGCCCTGCACGAGGCCAACCCGATGCTCGGCCACCGCGGCTGCCGCCTCTGCGTCACCTACCCCGAGATCCTGGTGATGCAGGTCACCGCGATCGTCGAGGCCACCATCGACTGCATCCGCAGCAACATCAAGGCCCTCCCCGAGATCATGATCCCGCTCGTGGGCACCAAGAAGGAGCTCGCGGTGCTGCGTTCCGAGGTCGAGGCGACCATCGCCAAGGTCAAGGAAGAGCAGGACTACAAGCCCCGCCTCGACATCAAGATCGGCACCATGATCGAGATCCCGCGTGCGGCCCTCACCGCCAACGAGATCGCCGAGTCCGCCGACTTCTTCTCCTTCGGCACCAACGACCTCACCCAGATGACCTTCGGCTTCTCCCGCGACGACATCGGCACCTTCCTTCCCGACTACCTCTCGCGCGAGATCCTGCCCGGCGACCCCTTCGTCTCGCTCGACCAGAGCGGCGTCGGCCAGCTCGTCGATATGGGCGTCACCAAGGGCCGCGGCGTCAAGGCCGACCTCAAGGTCGGCATCTGCGGCGAGCACGGCGGCGACCCCAAGTCGGTCCACTTCTGCCACAAGGTCGGCATGGACTATGTCTCCTGCTCGCCCTTCCGCGTGCCAATCGCGCGTCTGGCCGCGGCTCAGGCCGCGATCATGTACGGCAAGAAGTGATCGGTTCGTGATCTCGTGACAACCCCAAGCCCCGAGGCCTTCCGCCTCGGGGCTTTTCGTTGCGCCCAGACCCGGTGGCAGATTCCGTCACTGTGGCGCGCAATCCGGGTCTTCCGCTTCCGACTATCGTGAAAGGAAGCCCACATGACCCGGATCATCCGCTCCATCGCAAGCAACCTGCTCCCCCGGCTTTCTACCGGGGAAGTCCTCGTCCTCGACGACGCCGCGGCCCTCGATCGCTACGCCAAGGCCGGCGACCCCCGCGCCTTCGAAGTCCTCGTCCACCGTTATCAGTCCATGGTCGTCCACACCTGCCAGAGGGTGATGAAGTCCTCGACCGACGCCGAGGACGCGGCTCAGGAGACCTTCCTCAAGCTCGCCCGCCGCGCTGGCGAGATTCGTTCGAACGTCGCCGCGTGGCTGCACGCGTGCGCCCTGCGCACCAGCATCGACATCCTCCGTGCCCGCGGCACGCAGCGCCGCGCCGAGGCCGGTATCGCCGAGACCGACGCCGAAGCGAGCGACGACGCCGAGCGCACCTGGCGCGAGATCAAGCCCCTCCTCGACGACGCCATCGCGGCGCTCAACGAATCCGATCGCGATCTGATCGTCTCCCGCTTCCTCGTCGGGCGGCCTCAGATCGAGATGGCCCGCGAGGCGGGCGTGAACCCCGGCACCATGCACCGTCGCATCGACGCCGCGCTCGAGAAGCTCCGCAAGGAACTGAGTAAGCGCGGCGTCGCCCCTGCGCTCGGCGTCGCGGCCGCGGCTGCTGGCGTGACCGGTGTCGGAAACACCTCGCTCGCCGCCGCGCTCGGGCACGCCTCTGCGGCACCCGTCAGCTCGTCGCTGACCTCATCTCTCATGAGCATCGGCCTCGCAGAAATGGGCGCCGGCACCGCACTGGCGTCCTCCGGATCCGCCGCAACCACCGCCACCATCGGCCTGAATCTCGGCACGCTGGCGCTCGTCTCGGTCCTCGGACTCAGCACCATCGGTGGGGGGCTCTACTTCTTCCCCCAGAACAACCTTCCGATGATCGCCGCGGTCGTGCCGCCAGCCACAAAGGAAGGCGGCTTCGACCGACCCAAGTCTCCCACCGCGCCCGCCCGTCTCATCCGCCAGACGGTCGGCGAGACACCCGAAGGAACCGTCGAGCACAGCGGCGATGTGATCCGCACCACGTTCCGGGCCAATGACGGACGCACCGAGAACGTCGTGATGCGGCTGCTGACCGTCAAGGGCGGCAAGGAACTCGACGCAAACGCCGCCGCCAGCGGCACCATCCGCGTGCGCTTCGACGCCTGGGACATGGGCCCGCCCTTCATGCGTGACCAGCTCCTCGGCCAGGAACGCGAAGGCCGCTTCGAGATCGACGGCGAACTGATGACGCTCAGGCTCCGTCTCGACATCAAGGTCCCCCCGCCTCCGCCGGGGCAGCAGCAAACCGATTTCGTTCCCGACGAGGCCCGCATCATCGTCGGTCGCGCCAAACCGCTGGACCCCAAGGCCCCGGCGCCGACCATCCCCGCGATGGGCGGCACGTGGAACTTCATCAACGACGCCAGCCTCACCATCGAGCCCGACGCCTTCCTCATCAGCTGGACCCAGCACGACGGCTCCGCGTTCACCGCGATCAAGCTCCGTGTGCTGGAGTGGGAGAACGCCGGCACGTACAGCAAGGTGCAGACCATCGTCGCGGGCAACGCCATGGACCCCGCCATGGTCGGCAAACGCGTCAAGATTCTCGCCCGTCGCGACGCCGGCGGCTGGACGATCGTCTGGAACGATCCCGCCACCAAGAAGCTCAACGAATGGCCGACTGGCTTCGACGGCAAGGCCGGCGAGATGGTCCGGTTCATCTTCCGGGAGCCCCGCAAGTGATCCGTCATCGCACCGGGCGCGGCTTCACGCTCATCGAACTCCTGGTCGTCATTGCGATCATCGCGGTGCTCATCGGCCTCGCGCTGCCCGCGCTCAAGGGCGCCCGCGATCGCGCCCGAAGCGTCGTGTGCATGAACAACAACCGCCAGATCGTCGCCGCCATCGTCGCGTTCGGAGCCAGCCACAAGGGCCAGCTCCCCGAGAACCGCACGCTCGTCCCCGGCAAGACCGACCAGCACGTCACATGGCGCTACTCGTTCACGAAGGACGGTTCCATTCCCAGCGGCAAATCCTGGCGCTGCGCCAGCGCCCCCGAAGGCCCGCTCACCGAGCTCGGCTTCAACGACAACGGCACCGTCAGTGTCGGCGATGAGCCATCCCACTACGCACTCAACGGCCACGTTCTCTGGAAGCTCAAGAAGGACCGCACCCAGGAAGCCCGCCCCGAAGCCCAGATCTATCGCCCCAGCCACACCATCCTCCTCGCCGAGAACCGCGGCATGTTCCCCGACATCCGCGTCATCAACTACATCGTCGCCCAGCAGGACAACCTCGGTGGCTCTTTCGCCTGGTGGCACGACCGCAAGGGCACCTACGGCTTTCTCGACGGCCACGTGGAGCAGATCGGCTTCATGAACACCGGCAACCCCGACTGCCGCTGGCACAACGGCCGCGACCTCAACGACGACCCGATCGAGGGCGTGCTCCCCGAGAACGTGCCCCAGCACGGGCACGAGGATTGGCAGTACCTCGTGCATCCGGTTTATCTGAAGTGACCGCACGCTACTACTTGGCGTCGTGTTCGCTCGAACCGAGCGACAAACACATGATGTGGGCTGGAATTCGATAGATCGTGGCGTTTGCGATCTTCTCTTCCAGCGGACCAAAGTCATTTTCGTCGCGGGTCACGATGTACGCCCTGGTGACATCCAGGTTCTCGCCGCAGAAGGCATGGAGCGGACGTAGGCTGTCTTTGAGTGTGTTCGTGCGGTACTTGACCTCGATTGGAATCGTGACACCCTTGAGGCGAACGATGATGTCGATCTCCAGATTGGTCGCTGAATCTCGCCAGTATGCCAGTCTCGTCGGCACCGAGTAGTGGTAGGCGTAGGCGTGACGGAGAACGGTCGTCTCGGCGATCTTGCCAAGCTCGGTGGGGTCGCGGAGGACTTCTTCACCCTTGATCAACACGGCGTTTCGAATGGCGGCATCGACGAGGTAGTACTTGCTTGATCCCTTCAGCGCAAGCTTGCCTCCCCGCCCATCCGGGAGAAGCCTGTACAGCAGGTTCGCTTGCTCAAGGAGGTCGAGATAATTCTGGACGGTCTGGCGGTTGATCTCAAGCTCGGAAGCGCACTTCTGTACCTTGACAATGCCTCCGGAGTGGTAGCAGAGGTAGATGAAGAGTCGCTCCAGCTCGGGAACGGACCGTACGCCGAATAGAGAGGTCATGTCGCGCTTCAAGACCCGGTCGACGACATCGTCGTGGAGTAGCCTTTGTGCGTCTCCAATGCTTGGCATCTTGGCTGTTTCCGGAAAGCCGCCCACCAGCATGTAGCGCTCAAACTCGGGCAGAAGGTGACGGAGCTTGCCGCAGAGAATCGTTCTATCGCCATCACTCGCGCGCCGGACCGAGCTGAGCGCCAGTTCCGTGGTGTTGACTCCGACCTCGATGTCTCGCAGACGCAGGTACTCAAAGAAACTCAGAGTCGGGATCTTCACGGTCTCCCATCGGCCCACGCCGCTCTCTCTTTCTCCGTGGGTTGCCGTGATGGCGGAACCGGTCGCGAGAATGCGATACTCCGGATGCTGATCAACGAGGTACTTGACCTCCGTGTCCCACTGCGGCGAGTAATGGATCTCGTCGAGCAACAAAAACGCGGGCTTGCCGAACGGATGGAAGCTCTCGCGGTACACTTCAAGCACGCGCGACAATGGCACGAGCTTGAGAAGCGAGTGCTCAAAACTCGCGTACAGAACCGATCTCGGATCGACGCCTGAACCGAGGAGTTCAGACGCCACTTGCTTCAGGATCACCGACTTGCCGACGCGACGCGGCCCCGTCAGCGCGATCGCCCGCGGTCTCGTCCGATCTAAGAGGAGCTTGTGGCATTTGTAGAATGCCAATCGTTTGAACGGAGGAACGGGCTCCGAACGTCCTGTCCACCAAGGGTTCGTTCCTTCAAGGACGCGGCGAATCTCGGCGCGATCGAGGTCCATGGCCATGCAGCCATTGTACATTTAATCTTGATAAATGTGTGTTACGACATGCATTTAACTGATGAAAATGTCGAGTTCGCTCTCTAAAAAGGTCCTATAACAATCACGCGATCACGTTGACTGTGCGTCCCGTCGTGATACCCGCGTTCCCGCCCGGTGCCACCGCCGCGATCAGGTCGGTGATCTGCTTGATCTGCTGCATCGCCGTCTGGACCATGAACATCGACGCCTGCTGCAGCACCTGGCCCTTCACCAGGTTCGCCACCTCGCTCGCGTAGTCCGTGTCCTCGATCTCGCTCTTGGCGCCCGTGATGTTCTCGATCTCGAACCGGAGCGACTGTTCCTGGTTGTCGAAGTTGCGCTGCTGGGCACCGAGAAAGGCCTGCTCGCGGCTGTTCTGATCGACCGCGGCGTCCACCGACCGACTCGCCAGCTCGAGGTCGCCGGTCAGCGTGTTCAACGCGCCGCCGCTCTTGAGGCTGCGGAGGTTCAGCATCTCGGTCTTCTTGATCGTCTTCGTCGGGTCGTTCGGATCCGGCGCGTCGACCTCGCGGCTCACAACACCCAGCGTCGTGGACAGCGCCGAACTGAACCTGTCTCTTATACACATCTGACGCTGCC
>ERZ1066133.446-NODE-446-length-18755-cov-8.319733_pt1 | contig 18755 bp, 16 predicted proteins | sample MGYA00382780_ERZ1066133 | MGnify/ENA primary metagenome ERZ1066133 (study PRJEB33369, sample SAMEA5778363) | biofilm metagenome | biome: Industrial cooling water; feature: Water cooling tower basin; material: Biofilm | place: United Arab Emirates | collected...
GTAGCGGTCAGGTGCTGCATCGTGACCGGTACGGGCGAGGCCGAGGGGGCCGATGTCGCGGTCTTCGCGGGCGACCGTCGCGGCATTATCTATGTGCAGGGTGAAAAAGTGGCCAACGTTCCCGAAGAAGAAATTCTGGGGATGTTGCTCACCGAATGCTTGCAGTTCCAGGACAAGGTGAGGCGGGGCGAGGCCAAGCTGGGCGAGAAGAAGGTGGAGATCGTGCCGCCGGATCCGCTGGGCAACCTCGGCAGCGGCTGGGAGAAGATGGCGGCGGAGCGGATCAAGACGGGTGGGGGCGGGGACAAGCCCATCGGCCTGACCGTGGGCGCGACGCGCTGAGCGGAGATTTGGAACGACGCATGAACGATCCCCGGGACGCCCGGCGACTATCCCCGCTGCGACGCGTCGGACGCGCCGTGCGTTTCGCCGGCTGCACGATGGCCGCAGCGGTGACCTGGCCTCTGTGCCACTTTGTGCGTGGGCCGGCGCAAGCGCCCGAAGACATGGCGGGCGAGCGTGCTGCCGCGGCCCGGGAGGCGCTGCGCGTGGTGCGTGCGAATCGACTCGCGGCACGCGCGCGACTCGATCGGCCGGTGCTGATCCTCAGCGGCTACCGCGCCCCGGGTGTTATGGGCGGAAACATGGCCCGCCGGATCGCCGCGCTGCTGGGTGCGCCGCTCGATGACTTTCGCACGATCTCCTATCCGCACATGGGAGATCTTGATCGCGTGGCCGATGCGGTCGATCGGATCGTCCGACGCGAGTTCCCGAGCGACCAGGAGTTCGACGTCGTCGGCATCTCCATGGGCGGGCTGATCGCCCGCATGCTGGCGTCCGATGAGTACGTGCGCGAGCGCGGCTTGCGGCGGCTGCGGCTGAAAAACCTGTTCACGATGGCCACGCCGCACGTGGGAGCGAAGATCGCGGCGCACATCCATGTGGACAAGGCGGCGACGGAGATGCAGATCGGTTCGCCGCGGCTGGCGTGGCTGAATGGTTTGCCGCGGGACTATGCGCTGCACTGCTACGCAATCCTGAACGACATTACGGTCGGCGCAAAGCAGACGGCGTTGCACGGCGAGTCACCGATGTGGGTGCGCGGCACGCCATTGTTCAGCCACAGCCTGATCACGGAGCATCCGCTGGTGGTGCTCGATGTGGCGGCGCGGATCGCTGGGGTTGGTGATGTGCTGGAGACGTCGGCGCCACCACAGGATTGAACAGGCGGGGCCGCTGGCAACGGCAGCGTCGAACTGGGCGTTCTGGTTCGCGTTGAGGTGCGCGCTCGCACGGCCCGACCGCCGAGCCGGTTGGGATATGACACCCGATGGGTTAGTGCGTTCTCGCGTGCGTGCGGAACATCATCGCGCCGAGGGTGAAGCCGACGGCGCCGATGGCGAGCAGCACGCCGCAGGGCCACAGCAGTTCGGTGAGCGACATGGATCGCCAGGTCGCGCCCTCGACGGCCCGCACCGCCCAGCTGAACGGGCTGATGCCGCTGATCGTCTGCATGATCTTGGGCATGATGAAGACCGGGATGGTGCCGCCGCCGATCATGGCGAGCACAAGCACGACGGCTCGCCCCATGCCGCCGGAGCCATCGCTGGCGCGGCCCATGACCGCGAGGAACATCATCAAACCCACGAAGCCGAGCGAGGCACACGTGGTGGCAAGCAGGAGCATGAGTGGCTCGGGCACACGCACCTTGAAGGCCACCGCGAAGACGCCGATCAAGAGCCACTGGACCGCCATGCATGACACGAAGCCGGCGAGCGATTTGCCGGCGATGATGGTGCTCGTGGACAGGGGCGAGCACATCAAGCGGACGAGCGTCCCGCGTTGGCGGTCCACGGCGAGCGTGCCGACGAAAGCGGTCACGCAGCCCATCAGGCCCCAGACGATGCCCTGCGGCAGCGAGACCTCGTAGGAATTGGTCGGGCCGGTGCGCTGCTGCTGGAGCTGCTCGAGCTCAATCCGAACCGGGCGGAAGTTCTCCATGCCGGCCCCGAGGCCGCCGGTCGTCGCGCCCTCGGACCCGGGGGCCTGCGCGGCGCGACGGGCGTTGTCGGCGAGCAGTCCCTCGATGCCGGTGAGGAACGTGTTGAAGACGAACTTGCGGGAAGGATCGGTCTCCGGAGACTTCTCGATGGACTCGCGGGCCTTGGCGAGCTGCTTCTTCATCGACTCGGTGTTCGTGAACGTCCGGGTCATGCCCTTGAAGGCAAGCTCGGTGAGCCGGCCCTCGAGGAGGCCGGCCTCGCCGCGGCGGCTGGGGTCGACGTAGCCGCGGACCGTCGGGCCGGTGCCGGTGGCGAAGAGGCCTTCGAACTTGGCGTTGAAGTCCTCGGGAATCACGACGCAGGCGACGAGCTCGCCCTTGCGGATCTTGTCCTTGGCGGCAGCTTCATCGTCGAAGCGGGTCGCGGCGAAACCGTCGAGCTTGGCGAGATCGTCGGCAAAGGCGGTGGCACTGGCGCTCTTGTCGAGTTGGACAATGCCGAGCTCGATCTTTCCGGTCTCGCCGCCGCCGGCACCGCCGAAGACCCAGCCGAAAAAGATCGCGAAGATGAGCGGGAAGACGAACGTAAAGAACGCGTCGAGCTTGTCACGCAGGAGGAGCTTGAGATCGGTGGCGGCAATCGCGACGGCGGCGGAGATGGATTGGTGGATGGTCATCTCGTGCTGGAACTCAGTCCCGGAGCCGACGCCCGGTTAGGGAAAGGAACACGCTCTCGAGATCGGGGCGATCGATGCGGATACCGGTGATCGGGAGGGACGCTTGGGAAGTGTCTCGCCCCTTCGCGATGGCCGATTCGATGGTGTGCAGCGGGTCATCGGTCTCGATAGCGTCCTCCTGCTCGCCACGGGAGACCCGCACAAGGCTCTTGCCGCCGTGGGTGCGAACGAGTTCATCGACCGTGCCCACACAGAGCAGCCGCCCCTTGTCGATGATGCCGACGCGGTCACAGAGCCGCTGGGCCTCCTCCATGTAGTGCGTGGTGTAGATGATGGTGCGCCCTTGCCTGGCGAGTTCGCGGACGGTGTCGAGGATGTTGTTGCGGCTCTGCGGGTCGACGCCGGCGGTTGGTTCGTCGAGGAGCAGCAGCGGCGGGTCATGGATGAGGGCGGCGGCGAGGTTGAGGCGACGCTTCATGCCGCCCGAATAGGTCGAGGCGATGTCCTTTGCGCGCGGCAGCAACCCAACGAGCTCCAGGGCGTGCTCGACACGCCGTGCCAGCTCAGAACCCGACAGGCCGTAGAGCCGGCCGAACATCCGTAGGTTCTCAAAGCCGGTGAGTTGGTCGTAGATAGCAAGGGCCTGGGTCGCGACGCCGATGTGGGCGCGAACGCGGTGGCTGGTCGGAGAGCCTTGGGCGTTGACGTCCACGGAGCCCGAGTCGGGTGCCAGAAGGCCGACGGCCATGGAGATCGTGGTGCTCTTGCCCGCGCCGTTGGGGCCCAGCAGCCCAAAGACCTCGCCGCGACGAACCTCCAACGACACACCGTCGACGGCGGCAATCGGGCCAAAGGACTTTCGCAGGTCGGTCAGGCGGAGCACGGGCGATGGTAGCGGACGGTGCGGCGAAGGGTGCGAGCGGCGGGGTTTGTTCAGGATCAGATAATCAGGGCTGCCGGCCCGCTCGCTGTCGTTGCATCCGGGGACGTGCATTTCACCGATACATCTGATAGACTTTCGGAACCATTCGGCGGCAATCAGGGGCGTGGGAAGGCCCCTGTTCCGATGAGGAGCCGACGGGTGGATGAACGGGGCGCTTGCCGCCGTGTGGGCTCGCTCGAGGAGCGGAGTCTCCTTGGGTGCAGCATCGAGCGACGCACGGGCGACGGGTCGTCCCTCTTGATTGAGATCGAGGGCGAACCGGATGCCGCATCGACCCAACAACCACCAGCCCAGAGAGGAACACAGACGGCCGGCGCACGCGCCGGACGACACACGCCGCGCCGAGGAGGCGCCGGTGCTGGACGTCGAGGGCGATGTCGATCTGGCTTCCTTGGCGGCGACGGGCGGAATGTTCAGTGTGGGGATGAGCGGGTCGGGCGGCGGGTCGGTGAGCGAGGGCATGAGCGCCAAGGTGCTGGTGCTGAACAAGCTCTACGTGGCCGTACGGGTGGTCTCGGTGCGGCGTGCGTTTTGCCTGCTGGCGCGGGACATCGCGGAAGTGATCCACGTCGAGAACGGCAGCGACGGGCCGCGGTACTTGAACTACGACTTTGAATCGTGGACGGATGTCGCCGCACTTCGCACGAAGTTCGAGCGGCAGCAGCACGACTGGATCAAGACGGTGCGGTTCGAGATCGCGGTGCCGCGGATCATCCGGTTGATCGGCTACGACCGCCTGCCGGAGCAGACGGTGAAGCTGAACCGGCGGAACCTATTCGCCCGCGATCGCAACACCTGCCAGTACTGCGGCCGGCACTTCCCCACGGCGGATTTGTCGCTCGATCACGTCAAGCCGCGGACGCAGGGCGGCGGCGACACGTGGGAGAACCTCGTCTGCGCGTGCATCAAGTGCAACGCCAAGAAGGGTGGGCGCACGCCCGATGAGGCGCGGATGAAGCTCATCAAGAAGCCGGAGCGGCCGAAGCGGAACCCGCTCATCGCGCTGCGCCTCGGCCACGAGAAGTATGCGTCGTGGAAGACATTCCTCGACAACGCGTACTGGAGCGTCGAGCTTCGGTGATGCGGATGGAGCCTCTCGCGTGAGTGAGAGGTCACGCACACTTCCAACGCACTTGCGACCTCGCGCTGACGCGAGAGGTTCTATGCGCTGCTCGTTAGTGCGGGTGGTCGACCAGACGATCCTCGCAGACCAGGCCGTCGGCCAGACGAACCACCCGCCGACACCGTTTCGCGATGTTGTCGTCGTGCGTCACCATGATGATGGTCATGCCCTGGCGGTGCAGGTCTTCAAACGTCGCGAGGATGGCCTGCCCGGTCTTGCTGTCGAGATTTCCGGTGGGCTCGTCGGCCATCAGGATCGACGGGCGCGTGACGAGGGCACGGGCGATGGCGACACGTTGCTGCTGGCCACCGGAGAGCTCGCGGGGCCGATGGCCGAGGCGGTCGCTGAGTCCGACGAGACCGAGCGCATACTCCGAGGCCTTCGCACGCTCGGAGGGCCTGACGCCCTGATAGAAGAGCGGGACCTCGACGTTGGATTCGACGGTGAGCTGGGGGATGAGGTTAAAGGCCTGGAAAATGAAGCCGATGGTGCGGCCGCGGAAGAGCGAGAGTTCCTCGTCGTCCATGCTCACGACGTCGCGCCCGGCGAGCATATAGACGCCCTCGGTGGGACGGTCGAGGCAGCCGAGGATGTTCATGAGGGTGGACTTGCCGGAGCCGGACGCGCCCATGATGGCGATGTACTCGCCGCGCTTGATGGTGAGGTTGATGCCGCGGAGGGCCTCGACCATGATCGAGCCGTCGGGCTTGTAGTACGTCTTTTTGACGTCGCGCAGCTCGGCGACGGTGTCGGAGGCGCTCGACGCGGCGGGCGAGGGAGCTGAGGCGGAGATGGCAGCGTCGGTGGGCATGGGGAGAGCGGTACTCGGAGCGTACCCGCTGAATCAGGGGCGGTTGCGGGACGTGATACGCGGCGTGCTCAGGACGCGTTCGCACTGGCTGGCCTAGGGCGGCCAACCAGTGGCACTCGGACAGCCGGTCCCGCGAGCGGGCGAGGTCTTCAGCCCTTGGACCGCTGTTCGTCTTCGATCTGAAGGCCGGCGAGGGCCATCATGGGGTCGGGGGCGAAGCGGAAGACCTTGTCCAGGCCGGTGACGCTCATGACGGACTGGACGTCCTCGGAGAGCGAGCAGAGGCGCAGGCCGCGGCCTTTTTCGGTGAGGATCTTGCGAATCTTGAGCAGGCCGGCAAGGTTGCTGCTGTTGACGTAGGTCACGTTGGCGAAGTTGAGCACGACGCTGGGGGTCACCGAGCCCTTGGCGCTGAGGCGGTCGGCGATGGCCGAGAGTTCCTCCGACAGCGCGGGCTCATCCGCGAGATCGGCGATGACGATGGAATCGGACCATTCCGTGGACATGGCGAGAGAGTACCAGATTCACGCGTCGCTCTCAAGTCGCTGCGGCGAAAGGGAGTGAACGCGGAGAAGCGGAGTGGGCGGAGGGCCGCGGAGGGGAGGGGGTGTGTGGAGACGAATAGCAGATAGCAAGTGGCAAATGGCAAATGGCAAAATCACGGAAGGGAACGCCACCACTCGTTACGTCGAGGCGCAGCGTTGCGAGAAAGCAGAACGGCCGGAGTCGCGCATGGGTGGAGCCGTGCGAGGCCTTCAGCCCGTCCGATCTCCGCGAGACTCCGCTCCCTCCGCTTCTCCGCGTTCTCTCCGGGCTGACTACGCCGCCGGAGCGTCTTCGCCGCCGGCGGCTTCGTCGATCCGGGCCGCGGCGATGACCTGGTCTCCGTCGTGGAGGCTGACGACGCGGACGCCCTGCGTGCCGCGGCCGATCTGGCTGATCTCGCCGGCCTTCACGCGGACCAACTGGCCGCCCTTGCTGACGACCACAACATCGTCGGTGTCGCGGACGCTGAGGGCCGCGACGGAGCGGCCGTTGCGGTCGCTGGTCTTGATGTCGGCGCGGCCCTTGCCGCCGCGGGACTGGGATCGGGCCTTGCCGGTCTCGGGCTGGACGCGGTACTCGTCCACCAGCGTGCGCTTGCCGTAGCCGTTCTGGGTGATGGTGAGGAGGCTGACGGTGGGATCGACGGTGACCGGGTCGCCGTCGGCGTCTTTCTTCATCTCGACCCGCACCGCGCCGATGACCTCGTCACCTTCCTCAAGCTCGATGCCCTTCACGCCCGCCGCGGAGCGACCCATGAGTCGGGCGTCTTCCTCGGCGAAGCGGATCGCGTTGCCCTGCGCGGTGACGAGCATGATGTCGTCTCCGCCGCCGGTCATCACCACATCCAGCAGGCTGTCGCCCTCCTTCAGGCCCACGGCGATGATGCCGCCCTTGTTGACGTTGCGGTAGTCCTTGAGCGCCGTGCGCTTCACGATGCCGCCGCGGCTGGCGAAGGTGAGGAAGTTGCTGCCTTCCTCAAAGTTCTTAATGGCGAGATAGGCGCAGGTCTTCTCGCCGGGCTTGAGCTCGAGCAGGTTGATGATCGCGCGGCCCTTGCTGGTGCGGCTCATCTCCGGCACCTCGTAGACCTTGATCTTGAAGATGCGCCCGGTGTTGGTGAAGCAGAGCAGGTCGTCGTGCGTGCCGGCCACAAAGACGTGCTCGATGAAGTCCTCGTCCTTGGCGTCGCCGGCGCGGATGCCCTTGCCGCCGCGCCCCTGCGTGCGGTAGGTGTCCAGCGGCACGCGCTTCACGTAGCCCTGGTGGCTGATCGTGACTGCGACGTCTTCCTTGGCGATCAGTTCCGCGATGGTGATGTCCACCTCGGTGTCGTCGATCTGGGTGAGACGCTCGTTGTTCTTGGCCGACGCCCAGCGGGCCCGCATCTCGAGCGTGTCGTCCTTCACGATGCCAAGCACCTTGGCGTCGCTGGCGAGAATGGACTCGTACTCGTCGATCTGCTTGACCAGCTCGTTGTACTCGCTGACGAGCTTCTCGATCTCGAGGCCGACGAGCTGGATGAGGCGCAGGCCACCGATCGCCTCGGCCTGCACGCGGCTGAGGGCGATGCCACCCGCGGGCTCCGCGGCCTTGATCATGTTCATCAGGCGTGCCGGCAGCTTCGGGGCGTAGGGGTGGCTGGCGGGGATCTGGAAGCGACGCTCCATCAGCTTCTCAATCGCCTCTTCGCGGGTGCGGCTGCCGCGGATAATGCGGATCACCTCGTCGATGTCGCAGACCGCGTAGACCAGGCCCTCCAACTTGTGGGCGTTCTGCTTGGCGTGACGCAACAGGTACATCGTGCGCCGACGGATCACGTCCTTGCGGTGCTCGATGTAGAGGTCGATCAGTTCCTTCAGCGACAGCGTCCGCGGCTGGCGGTTCACCAGCGCGATGTTCATGATGCTGAAGGTGTCCTGCAGGCTGGTGAACTCGTAGAGCTGCTTCTCGACCACGCGCGGGTCGGCGCCGCGCTTGAGCTCGATCACGATGCGGGTGGCAGCCTCGCGTCCCGACTCGTCGCGGACGTCGGAGACATCGGGGATCTTGTCCTCCTCAACGGCCTCGACGATCTTCTTGAGCAGGAGCTCCTGCGACGAGTTGTACGGGATCTCGCTGATGACGAGCTGGTAGCGGTCGGACTTGGAGCCCTCCACTGCCTCGCCGTTCGCCGCGGCTTCGGCGGCCTTGCCCTTCTTGACGCCGCCGAGGGGTTCAATCTTGACGCTGCCGCGGACGGTGATGCGACCACGACCGGTGGCGTACGCCTCGAGGATGCCGCGACGGCCGAGGATCGTGCCGCCGGTGGGGAAATCGGGCCCCTTGATGCCGCGGCGGATCACGTTACCGTTGGCATCGACCACGTCCTGCATGAGTTCCATCAGCCCGATCGAGGGGTTCTCGATGGTGCGGATGATGGAGTCGAAGACCTCGGTCGGGTTCTGCGGCGGGAGGCTCGTGGCCATGCCGACGGCGATGCCGATGCCGCCGTTGATCAGCAAGTTGGGGAACTTGCCGGGCAGGATCATCGGCTCCATCAAGCGGTCGTCGTAGTTGGGCTGGAAGTCGACGGTCTCGAACTCAAGATCCGCGAGCATGTCCACGGCGGCGTGGGTCATGCGGGCCTCGGTGTAACGCATCGCCGCCGGTGGGTCGCCGTTGATCGAGCCGAAGTTGCCCTGCGGGTCGATCAGCGGCACGCGCATGCGCCAGCGCTGGGCCATGCCGACGAGCGTGGGGTACACGACCGCTTCGCCGTGCGGGTGATAGTCGCCCGAGGTGTTGCCGGCGATCTTGGCGCACTTGAGGTGCTTCTTGCCGGGGCGGAGCTTGAGGTCGTTCATCGCGACGAGGATGCGTCGCTGCGAGGGCTTGAGGCCGTCACGGACATCGGGCAGTGCCCGGTCCATGATCGTGCTCATCGCGTAGGTGAGGTAGGAGTCCTGGAGTTCGCGCTGAATGTCGAGATCGAGCACGCGACCGCCGGGGGTGCCGGCGCCGGGGATGTCCGCTCCCCCGCTGCCGCCGCCACTTCCCGCGTCGAAGCCGCTGGAGAGATTGGCGTCGGGGCTGTGTTTAGGGTTGGGGTTCAAGTGGTCAGACATCCATGACTCCGGGTCGCGCACGGGCTTTCGATCGCGGCGTTGGGAGGGTCCGCAGGACGCGGCTCGCCCGCACCGAGACGCCGCAGAACGTTCGATTCAGCGACCCGTCCGAGGGTCGGACAATCGCGCGGCAGGTTGCGGCAATGATAGTCAAAACCCGTGTACCTTTCCCGGGAATCCATGTCCATTCGAGCCCTGTTTTTCCGATGTTTTCTTGAATTTTTGGTGGTACTTTCTGAGATTGCCCCAGCCCCCGTGTCGGATCATTTTCGACCCCGTTTTCCGCCAGCTTTGCACGACGTTTTCGATCGGGTATCGAAACGCCAATCGCCGCGAAGAGCCCCTGAAGCGCGCCCAAGGAAGGCCCAAAGACTGCCCAAGAAGGGCCCGAAGAAGGTCTCAAAGAAGTGCCCGGAAGATACCGCTCGGAGTGACGCACCATCCGCCTTCCGCGCCTACTTCCGCTTCGCGTCCAGTCCCGCGACTGCTTCATCGATCGCGAGCAGTGCCAACGCCGCGGCGTCGGTGTTCATGCGCTGGTCCCACATCGCGTTGCGAACGCCCCACTTGGCCTGCAAAGGATCGGCGAACATCGTGGCGTGGATGTCGTCACCCATGAGCTGGCGGGTGAACCGGAGCACGGGAACAAGCCGCACGATCTCCTTGCCGCGATCGGCGGCGGGCGTGAGCCGCGGCTCCGCGAGCATAGCGGCGAGCCCTGCGGCCACGCGAACCGTCTGCGCCGACGGCAGCGGTACACGAGCCTTCGTGAAGACCATGCCGCCGACGAGATCCTCGCCGTCGGGACCCGCGTCCTCCGCGGTCAGGACAAACTTGTACGCCAGATCACGCCATTCACCCAGGAGCGGAGCCGCCGCGAGCGGGGCCTCAGTCGGCGCCAGATCGCGGGCGGCCATCACAATCCACGGCATGGCGGAGGCGAGCTGATCAACCTGTGTGGTGGCAAGCAGACCGCCAAGCTTGCCGTCCAGACGCGGCCGGAGCTCGGCATCGGTGCGAGCGCGGCGTGCCAAACCCGCGAGCGCGAGCGAACGCTCGGCGAGGGACAGGTTCTCGTGCCCGAGCGATTGCTCGCACACTTCGGTCGCCTGCACGATCGCTCCATCAACCCCATCCGCCTTGCCCGGACTCCGGGCCAGAAACCGCTCCAGTGCGATCAGGTACGCCCCGGCCGCGGCGGGGCGGAGCCGGGCCTTCTTGGATCCGTGCGCCACGGCACGCAGCAGCGTGCCGGCGCTCTCGGGCTTGCGCTCGGAGAGCGCCAACGCCGCGAGGCTCATGACGGCCGGATCGGTCGATCGCGTCGCGGTCGCGCTGAGAGGGTTGAAGATCGACTCAATCGCAACCTGATCGGAACCGCTCGGGTTCGATACCACGCGTGCGGCCAAGTAGTCGGCCACCCCGTCGCCCCACTGCTTCATGGCATCGAGCGTGACCTCACGCTCCGCAACGACGCGGCCGTGGCGGTGAAGGAACGTCGCGGGCGCTTCGGGCGACTCCTGCGAGACGTGCGTGACGCTGAAGCGGTAGAACTGGACCTTGCGGTCCTTCGCGAGTTTGTGCGGATGGTTGTTGGGATCGATCCGAAGCCCGGCCACTGGATCATCGAGCGCACCCGCCGCCGCGGCGACGAGCGCGTCGCCGGGCGATTGCGGCATTCCGGTGGCGACGCTCTGGGTGAGCATCGAGGACGGAAAGATCAGCCGCGTCGTGTCGTCCACGCGGGCGCCGACGCCGTCGATGCCGGGGGGGATCTCCAGGTCGGCGTCGTCGTAGGACGCGGGTGCGTACGGAACCAGCGCTCCGGCGAGTTCGACACTGATCAGTAGACGCGGGACGAAGACACCAGCATCAAGGTCGTTGTCACGCATGAACCGAGATGCGGCGCTGGCCGCGGCCTCGGCCGCCTTTGGCAGAGCCGCATCGTCGCCGCCCAGACGCCACACGCGACCGACGACTCGGCCGCCGAATCGGATGGTGACCTGCACCGCGCCGGACTTGGGGCCGACCAGATACATCGCGGCATCGTCTTCGGGCACGATTCGGCTCAGGCCACTGAGCTGTCGGCGGATCTCTCCTCGAACATCGTTGAATGCTTCGAGCGCGAGCTTGGCGTCCGGTGGGGCGAGATCGATCACGACGGCAGGCTTCGCCGGCTCGGCCGCGGCGGCTGGGTGAAGCAGCATCATCATGAGCGCGACGACCAGGCCGCGCCACCAGAGGGCGAACCCGCGCGCCGCTGGCTTTTCAGACGTTGCCCAAGCAGAACAGGGCGTGTTGCTCCGCGGCGACAGCCCCACCTCGCTCCGGACCGAGAACCACGCAGTTCCGAGAATGACCCCCGTCGCGGCCAGGGGCTCTGCCGGAAAGGTCGCGGCACGGGATCGGCACGGTGGTTGCATCAGTATCCTTGTCGGTACGACATCCTGAAGAATCGAGAGGGAGAAACGAGAGATGAAGACTGTTCTGCTCATGACCGACCATCGCCGCAAGGTGTCGATTCTGTTTCTACTGAGCTTCCTGGCGATGTGCTGATCGTTCAGGATGAACCGGCGCCCGTCCCGCGACGCACGCCCGGAATTACCCGAGTCGGGCGAGGGAGGACATCCCTCGCTCACTCGGTGCACGAACACTCTACCTCACGTGCCGCCTGCGGGTTCCGCCCCAACCCGATCCAGCCGCACATACGCAAAGCCCCGGTCATTGACCGGGGCTTGAGGTCTTTTGGGGGCAAGGTCTCGAGGCATTGCGTGGGGCAAAGAAAAGCCCCGGCCGGGGCCGGGGCTTGGGGGGAAGGCTTGATGGTGCAGGGCTGGAGGGCCTTGCTACTGAACCTTTACTTGAACTTGATCTTGTCGGTGCCCATGGCGTCGTGGCTGTCCATGCCGCCGCGGGTGGGCGAGGGCTTGGAGCGCTTGGGCTCGTCGCCGCCGCCACCGCCGCCTTCGCTGGCGCTGGTGTCGCCCCACTGGGCGCGCTTGAGCGAGAGGCCGATCTTGCGGTCCGCGCGGTCAACGCGGAGGATCTTCACGTCCACTTCATCGCCGGCCTTGACGACATCCTGCGGGTTCTCGACCTTGTGATCGGCGAGCTCGCTGATGTGCAGGAGGCCTTCGAGGTCGGACTCGAGCTCCACGAAGACACCGAAGTTGGTGATCTTCGTGACCTTGCCGCGGACGACCATGCCGGGCTTGTAGTGCTCGGGGATGGCGGTGAGCCACGGATCCTCGGTGAGCTGCTTCATGCCCAGGCCGACGCGCTGCTTCTCGCGGTCGACTTCGAGGACGACGCACTTGACGGTGTCGCCCTTCTTGAGGACCTCGTTGGGGTGCGTGACCTTCTTGGTCCAGGACATGTCGCTGACGTGGAGCAGGCCGTCGATGCCAGGCTCGATCTCGACGAACGCGCCGTAGTTGGCGAGGTTGCGGACCTTGCCCTCGATGACGGTGCCGGTGGGGTACTTCTCGCCCACGAGCTCCCAGGGGTTCACCTCGGTCTGCTTCATGCCGAGGCTGATTTCCTGCTTGTCCTTGTTGATCTCAAGGACAACGACCTCGACTTCTTGGTTGGGCTGCACGATCTCGGACGGATGGTTGATGCGCCGCGTCCAGGACATCTCGGAGATGTGGACGAGACCCTCGATGCCGTCCTCGAGACGCACGAACGCGCCGTAGGACATGAGGTTGACCACCGAGCCCTTGACGCGGCTGTTGACCGGGTACTTCTTCTCGATCTCTTCCCACGGCGAGGCCTCGCGCTGCTTCATGCCGAGCGCGATCTTCTCTTTCTCGCGGTCGATGTTGAGGATCTTGACCTCAACCTTCTGGCCAACCTTCACCATCTCGCTCGGATGGTTGATGCGGCCCCAGGACATGTCGGTGATGTGCAGCAGGCCGTCGATGCCGCCCAGGTCCACGAACGCGCCGAAGTCGGCGATGTTCTTGACCTCGCCGATGACGATGTCGCCCTCCTTGAGGGTGTCCATCAGACGCTTCTTGGCGCTCTCGCGCTCCTCCTCGATCAGCTTGCGGCGGCTGATGACGATGTTGCGACGCTCGGTGTCGATCTTGAGGATGCTGGCGCGGACCTTGCGGCCCATGTAGTCGCCGACATCGCCCGGGCGACGGACATCCACCTGCGACGCGGGCAGGAAGACGTTCACGCCGCCGATGTCAACCAGCAGGCCGCCCTTGATCTTGCGGGTGACCACGCCCTCGACGACATCGCCTTCCTTGGTGGTGTCGAGCAGCTTCTGCCAGGCCAGCATGCGGTCGGCCTTGCGCTTGGAGAGCTCGATGAGCCCGCCCTCGCCCTCGAGGTTCTCGAGGAGCACATTGAACTCGTCACCGATCTTGATCGCTTCGATATGGTCGAACTCGGTCTTGGGAATCAGACCTTCGCTCTTCAGGCCGACTTCGATCACGACATCGTCGCCGGCGAAGCCGATGACCTTGCCCTTGATGAGCTTGCCCGGCGCCAGGTCGGCGATCTGCTCGCCCAGGAAGGAGTCCATGTAACCGGAGGCGCCGACCGTGGCGCGCGTGCCGTAGGCTTCCTTGAACAGGGCCTCGGCTTCCGAGTCCATGACTTTGAGCGAAGCGATCAGGTTTTCATCGATCATGTGGTATTGCGTTCCTCGACGGTCGCGGCGTCCACCCATGGTCGAATGGGCGACGGCTCGGCAACCACACCGAAGGCCCACGCGCACGCACGCGGCTCTCGGTCTGCCCCCTCTCGTGGAGAGGAACGGGGGCGCTGTTGCATCCTGCAAAGCGAGTTCGGGGGCACGCACACGCGTGCCACCACGGTTCGGTCGACCGGCCGAACGGGAAATGGTAGGCAGGGTACAGAGTTCGGTCAGAGCAATCCCGAGCCCCGGGCGCCCGTTGCGGACCCTTCTCGCAGCGTTCGTTCGCGTCCCTCGCGGTCCTGTTTCATGATCGCTGACGCTTGACGCGTCGGAGTCCAGAGCCCGGAACGCGCCCACGTCCATCGGGCCGTACGAACGTCTCCCGGTTCGCCGCACTCCGAGCACCGGTGCATCGACTGATCCAAAGGGTAAAGGCAATAGAGGCAGTTGACGCCATCGTGCTTCAGCAGCGATTGCGTGGTCGAGCGGGTTGCGATGGTGCGAAAGACGCGACGCAGTTGCACCGCGAGGCAAATCGCAATCACGCCAACGGAGATGAGGTTCTGCAGGACGACCAGCCCGATGGCCGCACCGATGATCGCGCAGCCGATACTCGCGAATGTGGCCCAGCGTGCCTGACGCTCCGTAGCGGGCACCGCTTCGGGCTCGGCGTCGTACACCATGCCGCGCTCGTGCACCCATTCACGGCCGCAGAACACGCACGACATGGCGCCGAGATCGCTCAAGCAGTTGCACCGAGGGCAGCAGCGCTTGGGACGGGCGCTCCATGGCCGCACAAAGAGGATCTCGCAGAGAAGTAGGGCGATGCCGACTGCGACAAAGGTTGTGCCATCGATCCCGCGGCTGCGGATGGAGATCAACGCCGACACGCCGAGCCCGATCAGACCGAGCGGGAGCACCCAACGCGCGGCGTTGCGATCGGAAATCAGCGCCCGCATCATGGGGACGCTCCATCACCGCGATCGCTTTTCGCGACCCACAGCCCCGACCGCTCCCACAGCGCCCGCAACTCTTCCTCCGTCTCGCGCACGCCGCACTCCGGGCAGCGGTCCGAGCCGTCGTTCCTCGGGTACAAGCACACGGTACAGAGCCGCCCGTCCGATGCGGAAAGCTTGTCTTCGATCTCCCGGATCCCATTGCGTTGAAGCCTCGACAACGCGGGAACGACCAACGCAACGCCGATCGCCACCGCGATCCCGATGCCACGCCCTGCAGGGCTCGCGATCGAACTCAGGATCATGACCCCGACCACCGCGAGCAGCACCAGCAACGCCGCCCAATTCGTTCGCCCTTCGGACAACTTCCGCAACCCCGGAATCGTCGATTGGACCGCCGGGAACGGCGGCCGAACCGAATGCCACGAGAGCGTCTCGCCACACTTGCCGCAACTGCTGCGATCTTCCGACGCACGCACGCCGCAGGTTCGACAGATGCGCCGCGGGTCCGAGACCGCCACCCATACGCGAAGCAAGAGACCGATGCCGACGCCGCCGAGGGCCCATGCCCACACCGTCGGCTCGTTCAGGCGATACCCCTCCATCCACACCAACCACGCCGCCACGCCCATCCCGATGATCGGCGCCGCGAGCGGCAACCATCGCTCGTACGGGCTCCGGAATCGGTGCGTCACGGGTGCGCCCCCGCCGCCAGTTTCGTGAGCACGGAGTCCATGTGATGATCAAACGCGCCGCGCGTCAGCACATCGTCCGCCCCCGCGTCCCGTGCCGCCTGCAGGGTGTTCTTCTCGATGTGCGGGCCGAACGCCAGAACGCGAATGGGTGACGAGGCATCAGGCTTCGGGCATTGGGCAGCAGTGCAATCCGACACATCCCGAATCGTGTTGTCCCCGATGCCTGATGCCCGATGCCCGATGCCTTTGACTCGTCCGATCATCGCCAACGCCGTCTCCGCGACATCGAGATCCACGATCAAAGCCCGCACCGGGCTATCGGCGAGCCTCGCTTCCAGCATCTCCATGTCCCGCACCGGGCGGCACGCCAACCCCAGTGCGTCGGCGGTCGCCTTGATCTTGCTGGCCCAGAGCAGGTCGGCGGCGAGGTAAAGGATCATGGGGGAAGATAGTGAAGCAGCGGCTGAGTGAGGCAGTGGGGCAGAAAAAGAGCAGTCGGCAGAATACCGGAATCCCGGCACGCAATCGTCGCCGCTCCGTCTTGCCCTGCCCCCCCTTGCCCCACTGCTCCACTGCCCCACTGCTCCACCGGGCCCTTTGCTCCCCTCCCATTCCGCCACTACCATTACGGCCCGTCGCGGCGGACGCGGGGCGGCTTGGGCGATGTGCACCCGAGGCCGCGGAGTTTTTCCCGCCGCCCGCGTCGTTCGACGCTCACGGACCACACCATGACCACGCTCGCCAGCCAACCGGCCCAACACGCCAAACCGAAGAACACGCCGCCCGCCAACTACAACTCTCCGATCTTCGACGAGCTTGGCTTTCCGCAAGATCCGAACAACCTGTACCGCCAGACCGTCGGCTCGATGCTCTACGCCGCCGAGCTCATGGGCCTGCCCCACAAGGTCCAGCTCATCCTCTCGCAGCCCAAGACCGAGATCATGGTCCACTTCCCGGTGAAGATGGACGACGGGCACTACCGCCTCTTCAAGGGCTACCGCGTGCAGCACAACAACGCGCTCGGCCCCTACAAGGGCGGCCTGCGCTTCCATCACGACGTCCACCTCGACGACGTCAAGTCGCTCTCCTTCCTCATGACCATGAAGTGCTCGCTCGTGGGCGTGCCCTTCGGCGGCGGCAAGGGCGGCGTCAAGGTCGATCCCCGCAAGCACTCGACCGCCGAGATGGAGCGCATCGTCCGCCGCTTCACCGTCGCCATCGCCCACAGCATCGGCCCCGATTACGACATCCCCGCGCCCGACGTCGGCTCCAACGCCCAGCACATGGCTTGGATCGCCGACACCTACTCCTTCCTCGCCGACGTCGGCGGCAAGGACCCCTCGGCCGTCATCACCGGCAAGCCCGTTGAGTACGGCGGATCGCTCGGCCGCGAGAAGGCCACCGGCCAAGGCGTCGTCGACACCCTCGTCGAAATGCTCCCCGAACTCGGCCTCAAGCCCGAGCAGTGCACGTTCAGCGTGCTGGGCTTCGGCAACGTCGGCTCCTGGTCGGGCAAGATCTTCCAGGGCAAGGGCGCCAAGATGATCGCCGTCGCCGATCACACCGGCTTCCTCAAGAACGACAAGGGCATCGATGCCGCCGACCTCGCGGCATACGTCGCTCAGAAGGGCGGCGTCGGCGGCTATCCCAAGGCCACCAGCGTCAGCAAGGAAGAGTTCTACAAGACCAAGGTCGATGTCTTCATCCCCGCGGCTCTCGAGCAGATGATCCAGGAGAACGAGGCCAAGATGATCAACGCCACCGTCATCGCCGAGGGCGCTAACGCCCCGACGACCCCGGCCGGCGAACGCATCCTGCTCGAACGCGGCATCGAGATCCTCCCCGCCATCCTCTGCAACGCGGGCGGCGTCACCGTCTCGTACTTCGAGTGGGTCCAGAACAAGACCTTCCACTCCTGGGAGCTCGACCAGGTCGACCGCGAATTGAACAAGCACATGGTGCGTGCCGCGGGCAAGACTCGTGACGCCCGCCGCAAGTTCAACTGCGACCTCCGCACCGCGGCGTACATCGCCGCCCTGGAGCGCCTAAACCAGGCGTACGCCAGCCGCGGCATTTTCCCGTAATTCGATCGTCCCACAAAGACCCGGGGGCGGGTCCTTCCAGGCCCCGCCCTTTTCGTTTTGCATCGAGCGGCCTTCGGACTTCGACGGAACCGAGGCAGCCTCGGCGTTAGTATATACTAGCATGACTATCCCCCGGATCCGACTTTGGGACCGACGCACCCTGCGAAGTCTCGGCGTGCTGTTCGCGGCGATCGGCGTCGTCCTTCTCCTCGCCTGGAACGCACTGCTTCGAATGCCCGGCTCCTCGCACCGCGGTCCGCTGCCGCCGCTCACGGCCGTACAGGCCGCGCTCGCCGCCGAGCTCCGTTCGCATGTGGAAGAGCTCGCGTCGTCCATCGGCCGCCGCAGCACGTTCCATCCTAAGCAACTCGCCGAGTCCGCGCTCTACCTCAAGACCCAACTCGCGTCCTACGGCTACGAGGTGCGCGATCACTCCTTCGCCGGCCGCGGCAGCCCGGCCCCGAATCTCGAAGCGACGCTGGCGGGCACGAGCCACGCGAGCGAGATCATCGTCATCGGCGCGCATTACGACTCGTACCAAGGCACGCCCGGCGGACGACAATGCCAGCGGCTGCGCCGCGGTCCTCGCGCTCGCAAAACGATTCGCGTCCTCGCCCCAGCCGCGCACGATCCGATTTGTGCTGTTCCCCAACGAAGAGCCGCCGCTGTTCCAGACCGCCGAGATGGGCAGCCTGATCTACGCCAAGGCGTGCCGCGCTGCCAACGACAACATCGTGGCGATGCTCAGCCTCGAGACCATCGGTTACTACCGCGACGAGCCCGACACCCAGAAGTATCCGCCGCTGATCGGCGGCCTGTTCCCCAGCGAGGGCAACTTCATCGCGTTCGTGAGCAACCCATCCAGTCGCGCCCTGCTCAAACGTGTCGTGGCCATCTTCCGCGAACACGCCGCGTTCCCCAGCGAGGGTGCCGCTCTGCCCAGCGGCGTCCCCGGCGTCGGGTGGTCGGACCACTGGGCATTCTGGCAAGTGGGTTACCCGGCCCTCATGGTCACCGACACGGCCCCGTTCCGAAATCCGAACTACCACCAGCCGACGGACACGCCGGACACGCTCGATTACGACCGGATGGCACGCGTTGTAGACGGGTTGGCATCGGTGCTGCAATCCCTCGCGGCGCCGGAGCCCCGATAACGCGACGAG
>ERZ1066133.447-NODE-447-length-18728-cov-32.331870_pt1 | contig 18728 bp, 5 predicted proteins | sample MGYA00382780_ERZ1066133 | MGnify/ENA primary metagenome ERZ1066133 (study PRJEB33369, sample SAMEA5778363) | biofilm metagenome | biome: Industrial cooling water; feature: Water cooling tower basin; material: Biofilm | place: United Arab Emirates | collected...
AGTTGATAGTTGATAGTTGATAGTTGATAGTTGATAGTTGATAGTGGACAGTGGATAGGTAAAAGTTTGCACAATGCGTTTGATATTGAGATTTTTAGCGATCGCGTCAGCGATGCGGCGCATCATCGCATATCAATAAAACTGCAACAGATCGCTACAGCAGATTGCCAGCGAGTGAGGTACGGTACAGCCTTTTGGCTTCGTTTGTGTAGCGGCAGCGTTAACGCTGCCCGCACACCGCTGTGATACCTCATGCGGCTGCAAACCGCTATAAAAGTAGGCGTTCACCCCCGCAGCTGGCAAGACACGATCAACCACCGTCCTGACGCTACTGTACACTCGCTCTACCAGATGATAGCCAGGAAGATCGATCGTTAAATCTGCTACTGCCATATGGACTGAACTGCGATCAAAAGCGATTTCTATCAGCCAATATACCCATATCAGGTGCTAATTTGACACACAAGTTACGCAAGATAAGAAAACTCAGATCTTGCGCCAGCGCTAACACCTTAGTTTCTTACCCAAAGAAACCGGGTTTCTTCGTAGATCTCTTTCCTGGCTCAAAGATTTTTTCTAGCAACCCGGTTTCTGATCTGGTTAAAGTAGCCCCTACCAGCAAAGGATAAATAAACCCGCCCCAGCTCAACTATCGAGGTCATGCGACATAATAGAAAAATGCTTGATTAGCAATTAGCAATTAGCAACGCCATAGTTTATAACTAGCAACTTGCGTTAGTATTAAAAATTATCAAATTTATCATCAAACAGCAGTTGCTTTTTTAAAGTACCTCATCCGCTGCCGCCTGCCTCTCGCTTTTGCTTTCAACGGCTTATATCATGTCCTTAAGATTACCCATAATCATCAGCCAGGACACGGCACGATCAAAGTTATCTGTTTGTGCGAGATATCTCTGATGCGTCCCTACGCAACAACTCTGCGAGGTTTTTTTTATTACGGGCAATTCAACGGACATGATATTACAACCGATTTGAGAAGTTATAACATAGAACGATCGGCGTTTATCTTGACCAGGTATGATTTACTGCCTCAATCCCAGGTGCAAAAAACCGAAAAATCCCGATGGTACGGAGATTTGCCAAGCTTGCTCGTCAAAACTGCTGCTTAAAGACAGATACCGAGCCATCCAGTTTCTCGGCGATGGAGTGTTTAGCAGAAGCTTTGCGGCTGAAGATATACAGCAAAGGAAAGTCCCTTGCGTCATCAAGCAATTTGCCCCCTTGCCGCAAATTCAAGGCCATTCTGAAGCAATGGCGAAAGCCATGCAGGTGTTTGAACAAGAAGCCAAGCAGTTGCTGGAACTAGCCGAACAGTATCCGCAGATACCAACGTTATTCGACTACTTTGAGCAGGATAAGTACTTGTATGTAGCAAAGTATTACATCGAAGGCAAAAATTTAGCGCAGGAATTACAGGCGCAAGGAGCGTTTAGCGAACATCAAGTACGAGAATTTTTGTATGATGTGCTACCAGTGTTGCAAGTGCTGCACAAGCGGCAGATCGTTCACCGGGCAATCAAGCCAACGAATATAATTCTAAAAAAGAGCGATCGCAAATTTGTTTTGATCGATATCGGCATCTCGAAACAGCTAGCGGACACCCGACTAACTAAAACAAATTTAAGAGCGAGTACCGAAATTTATACGCCTATAGAACAGATGCGGGGGGGCAAAGCTTACCCAGCTAGCGACCTTTATAGTTTAGGCGTCATCTGCATTCAAATGCTGACGGGGGCGCAGGTAGATGACCTGTTCGACCCCGTAGAAGGTCGATGGATGTGGCGAGAATATATCAGAAATGCGGGGACGGATATTAGCGACTCGTTGGCACAAATTTTAGACAAGATGCTGCAAGATTCGATCAAAGATCGCTATCAATCGGCATCTGAGATCCTGAAAGAATTTTATACTGGAGCGATTCCCCGAACGACGGCAAGCGATCGCTCTAAATCCTCCACACCGGAACCCGAAAAAAAAGCCGCCCGCTGGCAATGCATCCACACCATCGCCGGACATTTAGATACTGTAACCACCGTCGCCTTTAGTCCGATTCCCAGCATCCTTGCTACCGGCAGTGCGGACAATACGGTGAAAATTTGGCAATCCGATACGGGCAAGCTGATTCGCACCTTGTTAGGGCATTCGGATACAGTTAATTGCATTGCCTTTAGCCCCAGCAGTGGTGCGGAAACGCCGCCTTTAATTGCTTCCGGCAGCGGCGACAAAACGATTAAAATTTGGCAACTAGACACGGGCAAGCTAATTCACACCTTGACGGGGCATTCGGTGACGGTGTTTTCCATCGCCTTTAGCCCGGATGGAGAAATGCTTGCCAGCGCCAGCGGAGATGGTACAATTCGCCTGTGGCATCCCGGCACTGGAAAATTGTTCAACGTCCTGGCGGGACATTCCGACTTTGTCGAGTCGGTGGCGTTTAGTCCATCGGGCGATCGCATCGCCTCCGGCAGTTGGGACAATACCATTAGAATTTGGCAAGTCAGCACCGGCAAACTGCTTCACACCATCAAAGGACATTCTGGCGGCATTTGGTCAGTCACCTTTAGTCCCGACTCTCAAACTCTCGCCAGCAATAGCGGCGATAACACGATCAAACTTTGGCATCCTGAAACCGGCACGTTGAATTACACCTTGACAGAAAACTCGGACTCTGCTTGGTCGGTTATCTTTAGTCCCGATGGTCAAACCCTCGCCAGCGACAGCGGCAACGACACGATTAAAATTTGGCACCTGCCCAGTCGGAAAGTGCGAAGCACCCTCTCTGGACATTTATCCCAAGTGCGGTCGATTGCCTTTAGTCGCGATGGCAAAATGTTAGCCACCGGCAGCGACGATAAAACGTTCAAAATATGGCGATTTGAATAAAAGCGAGAGACAAGGACGACAAGGAAAGCAAGGAGGACAAGGAAGACAAGGAAGGCTCTTGAAAAAGTAGAAGTAATTTCTTCCCCATCTTCCCCACCTCCCCCACCTCAGAGTTGATGTTAGTTTCACTATTGCTTTGGGAAACCTAGCAATAAGATTTTTGCTTGTCAATGAGAAGGACGACCCATGTTAGTGACCCTGAGAATTCCCGGCTATGAGTTAACCGAAGTTGTTCGCGAAGGCGCGAATACTATCATTTATCGCGCGATTTCGCAACCCGCTCGCCAGCCCGTTATCCTTAAAATCCTTAAAGACGAATATCCCACCCTGGAACAAATTACCCGGATCAAGCACGAATACAAAATTGCGGAAAATTTAGCCGCAGCAGGCATTGTCAAAGTCTATCGCCTGGAAAGTTATCAAAACCGTCTGGCATTGGTATGCGAAGACTTTGGCGGACAGTCGCTCAAACAACTGCTGGAAGCTCAAAAACTTTCCCTGATTTCCTTTTTAGGCATTGCCGCGCAACTGGTGCAAGCTTTAGCATCCTTGCATCAACAACAGATTATTCACAAAGATATTAAACCCGCCAACATTATTATTAATCCCGCTACTGGAATTGTTAAGCTTACCGATTTCAGCGTTGCTTCCCGCCTATCAAAAGAAACCCCCCAACTGTGTAACCCCAATTCGTTAGAAGGGACGCTTGCTTATATGTCTCCCGAACAAACAGGGAGAATGAATCGTGCCGTTGATTATCGAACTGATTTTTATTCTCTGGGTGTAACTTTTTATGAAATGCTGACGGGAGAATTACCCTTTAAAAGTAACGATTTACTAGAATTAGTCCACTGTCATATTGCCAAACAACCCGTGGCGATTGAGGAATTAAATCCGGAGGTGCCGCCCGCGATCGCATCCTTAATCGCCAAACTAATGTCAAAGAATGCCGAAGATCGCTACCAAAGCGCCGCCGGACTTTTAGCTGACCTGGAATATTGTCTGATTGAACTCAAAACTAACGGCAAGATTGCGAATTTTATTCCCGGACAGCTAGATTGTTCGGCACAACTGCTGATTCCCCAAAAACTTTACGGACGGGAAGGGGAAGTAGAAACCTTACTCGCAGCATTTGAGCGAGTAGCAGGGGAGCAGGGAAAAAATAAAAATACCAAATCCACCAGCGAAATGATGCTGGTATCTGGATATTCTGGCATCGGCAAATCATCCTTAGTGAATGAAGTTCATAAACCGATTGTTCGGCAGCGAGGATACTTTATCAGCGGTAAATTTGACCAATTTAAACGCAACATTCCCTATGCACCTTTAATTCAAGCATTTCAATCTTTAATCGGGCAGTTACTCACCGAAGATGCTGCTTTTTTACAAGGGTGGCGCGACAAATTGTTAGGTGCATTGGGGAGCAACGGACAAATAATTGTTGACGTAATTCCTGAAGTTGAACTAATTATCGGCAAGCAACCAGAAGTACCCCAACTAGCGCCAAACGAATCGCAAAATCGGTTTAACCGACTGTTTCAACAATTTATCGGTGTTTTCACCCGAAAAGAGCATCCGCTAGTTATCTTTTTAGACGATTTGCAGTGGGCAGATGCTGCTTCTTTGAAATTAATGCAACTGCTGATTGCCGCTCCAGAAAGCCAATATCTGCTCTTGATTGGAGCTTATCGGGATAACGAGGTGAGTGCTACTCATCCCTTGATACAAACGGTGGAGGAAATTCAAAAAACCGGGACAACTGTTAATAATATAGTCTTGAGGCCGTTAAAGTTAACTCACGTTCATCAAATAATTAATGACACCCTGAAAGAAACCGACCAAGTAAAAACGCAAGAACTCGCATCGCTTTTGTTTAACAAAACCGCTGGGAATCCCTTTTTCCTGACGCAGATATTGAAGACATTGGAGCGGGAAAAGTTACTTACCTTTGATTTTGTTAAAGGTGGTTGGGAGTGGGATATTAAGAAAATTCAAGCTCTTGGGGTTACCGACTTAAGTGTGGTAGAATTAGTAGCTCGCAATATTTGCCAGTTACCCCAGGGGACTCAGGATATACTGAAACTGGGGGCTTGTATAGGCGATCGCTTCAAATTAGACGTACTTGCCACCACCAGCGAAAAATCCGTAGCCGAAGTCGCCAGCGATTTGTGGTGGGCTTTACAACAAGGGCTAATTTTACCCTTAAGCAAGGACTACAAAATCCCCTTATTATTCGGATCGGAAGAACTGCAACGTTTCAGTTTTGATGACTCCAGATTAGAATATCGCTTCCTGCACGATCGCGTCCAGCAAGCCGCTTATTCTCTGATTGAAGAAGACCAAAAGAAAGCCACCCATTTAAAAATCGGTCAATTGCTCCTACAGAACGCGCCCCCGGAGCAACTAGAATCGAATATTTTTGATATTGTCAATCAGTTGAATGTCGGAATTGACACGATTATTCAGCAGTCAGATAAAGATGAGTTAGCCCGATTAAACTTAATAGCGTCACGCAAAGCAAAGGTGGCTAATGCTTACGAACCAGCGATCAAGTATTTGAACGCAGGCATAGATCTTTTAAGTGCTGATAGTTGGCAAACTAACTATGAATTAACGCTGGCAATTTATGAAGAAGCTACAGAGATATGCTACCTCAGCGGCGATTTTGCACAGATGGATATACTAGCTATAATCGCCCTGGAACAAGCAAAAACTCTACTGGAAAAAGTGAAAATTTATGAAATAAAAATTCTCACTTGTATGGCGCAGAACGACCCTAAAAAAGCAGTTGAAATAGGGCTAGAAGTGCTGAATATGTTGGGGTTGAACTTGCCAGAATCTCCAGGAAAGGAAAAGATGGTGCAAGCAATGGAATACACAGCTTCATTGATTGGAGAAAAAGGAATTGACGACTTAATTAATCTGCCCAAAATGACAGATCCTTCAAAGTTAGCAACTTTGCGGATACTATCAAGTATATCCTCGGCTACCTACACAGCGTTCCCAGAGCTATCTACGTTCGTACTGTTGTCGCAGGTTAATTTATCGATTGAATATGGAAATGCTCCCTTGTCTGCGTTTGCTTATACTTGTTACGGACTAATTCTGTGTAGCGTAGCTCAAGATATTGAACTTGGCAGTCAATGCGGTAAATTGGCTTTAAATTTACTGTCGCGATTCAATGCTAAGGAAATAAATGCTAAAACAATTGTCACAGTTGCCAGTTGCATAACTCATTGGACAAATCCTGTCAGGGATACAGTATCAATGTTCCAATCAGGGTATCAAATTGGATTAGAAACGGGAGATTTACAATACGCCGCTTTTGGTAAATTAATGGACTGCGTACATTCATATTTTAGCGGTGAGGAACTGAACGAATTGTTACGAAGAACAGAGATAGCGATCGCTGCACTCGGTCAAATAAATCAAACAAGGCAATTAAACTCCAATCAGATATTTCGTCAAGTAGTTTTAAACTTGATAGACAGGTCAGAAACTCCTTGGTTGTTAATTGGTGAAGCCTACAATGAGAAGCGATCGCTCTGTACAGAACAACAGAGCAAGGATATCTTTGCACTTGGCTGCTTGTACGTAAATAAAACCATCCTCTGTTATCTATTTGGAGAGTATTCCCAAGCCGTAGAAAATTCCACGTTAGCAGAAAGTTACTTAGAGGGTGTGGCAGGAATGCTATTAGTTCCTATATTCCATTTTTACGAATCTCTGGCGCAACTGGCTGTGTATTCTGATGCTTCAAATAGCGAGCAAAAGAGTATTTTGGAAAAAGTTCATGCTCGTCAGTTAAAAATGAAAAATTGGGCGCATCATGCTCCTATGAATCATCAGCATAAATCCGATTTGGTAGAAGCAGAAACAGCAAGAGTTTTGGGTAATAATGCAGAAGCAATGGATTATTATGACCGAGCTATCAAAGGAGCAAAAGATAACAATTACGTCCAAGAAGAAGCCTTAGCTTGTGAATTAGCTGGGAAATTTTATCAATCTTTGGGTAAAGAGATAATTGCTCAGGCGTACCTTACCCAAGCTTATTATGCTTACATTCGGTGGGGCAGCTCAGCCAAAGTTAAAGACTTAGAATCTCGCTATTCCTACCTAGTAACGCGCACAAAAGAAACAACATCCAAAGATATTACAGTCACGACTACTTCAACCACTATTGGAAATGCTTTTTCCCTAGATATATCAACCGTTGTCAAAGCATCTCAAGCGCTTTCTAGCGAAATTGTCTTAGAGCGGTTGCTAGAAAAACTCATGCAACTTGTCAGAGAAAATGCAGGCGCTCAAACAGTTTTCTTTATTGCCAAAACAGCCGATCAATTAGTCGTAGAAGCAACGCTTTCCGGCGAAAGACAAGTCACCGTATTGCAGTCGCTTCCCATTACCGAATGCGACAATATCCCCAGAACATTAATTAACTACGTAGCGCGAACCCAAAATCCTTTAGTGTTAGATGACGCTACCGAGGCAGAACAATTCAACCGCGATCCTTATATTGTAGCGAATCAACCCAAATCTATTCTCGTCTCGCCTATTCTTCATCAAGGTAAACTCACAGGAATTTTGTACTTAGAAAATAATCTAACCCGAGGTGCTTTTACCAGTGACAGGTTAAAAGTTTTAGGAATATTGTCTGCTCAAGCAGCTATTTCTTTGCAAAATGCCCGTTTCTATAACACGTTGGAAACGCGAGTCACAGAAAGAACCCAAGAATTGCAAACCGCCCTAGAAGAACTGCGCTGCACTCAATTGAGGTTAATTCAAAACGAAAAAATGTCTAGTTTAGGACAACTGGTAGGGGGAATGGCACACGAAATTAATAACCCCATTAACTTTATTTATGGAAATTTACAACATGCAAATGACTATGCCCAGGACTTACTAGAATTACTGAGTATGTACCAGAAACACTATCCCAATCCAATCCCGGAGATAGTAAAGAAAGCCGAGGAAATTGAACTGGAATTTATTCAGGAAGATTTCACAAAAATCCTTGGTTCAATGGAAAGCGGAGCCGAGCGAATTCGGGATTTGGTGCTGAGCTTGCGAAATTTCTCCCGGTTAGATGAATCCGCGCGCAAAACGGTCAATATTCACGAGGGAATCGACAGCACTTTAACAATATTGCAGAAAAAATTGGCAGGCATTAAAACGATCAAAAACTATGGCAATTTGCCTTTAGTGAACTGTTATGCCGGAGAAGTCAATCAAGTGTTTATGAATATTTTGAGCAATGCCGTTGATGCGTTGGCTAAAGGAATAGGAAGTAAAGTAGACTCAACACAGGTGCCGACAATTCGGATTTGCACAGAAATAAAAGACAAAAATCAAGTCGCGATTCATATTGCTGATAATGGCATGGGCATGAGTTCTGAGGTATTGGATAAAATTTTCGATCCGTTTTTTACTACTAAATCGGTGGGTAAAGGGACGGGTTTGGGATTATCAATTAGTTATCAAATAGTAGTAGAGCAGCATGGGGGACAGTTACTTTGCCAGTCTGCACTGGGAGAAGGGGCACAGTTTATAATTGTGCTACCAATCAATCTGTAGTATATAAACCTGATTCTTGAAAGCGATTGGGTTTCTGTGTTAGTTTATGCCAAAAGCTGGGAACTATATTCTAAGCAACTGTATCCGCTTTGATTCAGTTCCTCGTAGTTAAGGCAAGGTTGGCAGATATGGGAAACTCTCTGGTTACGCTTCCAGGTTATCGGATTGTCGAACAAATTTACGCAGGGACTCGTACCCTAGTTTATCGCGCAATTAGAGAATCAGACTCATATCCCGTTGTTATCAAACTGTTGCGATCTGAATATCCCAACTTTAACGAACTCGTACAGTTTCGCAATCAATATACGATTGCTAAAAACCTCGATTCGCCAGGAATTGTTCGCCCTTTATCTCTAGAAATACACCGCAATGGTTATGCCCTGATCGTGGAAGACTTTGGGGGCATTTCCCTCAACTCATATGTGGCCTCGTTTGCAGGAAGAGAGCAAAAAACACCAGGAAAATTACCAATTGCTGAATTTCTGGCGATCGCAATTCAAATTGTCTCCATTTTAGACTTCCTGATTCGCCACCGAGTGATTCACAAAGATATTAAACCTGCCAACATTCTAATTAATCCCACTAGCAAACAAGTCAAACTTATCGACTTCAGCATCGCTTCTTTATTACCACGAGAAACCCAAACTCTCACATCTCCCAATATTTTGGAAGGGACTCTTGCTTACCTGTCTCCGGAACAAACGGGACGGATGAATCGGGGGATTGACTACCGCAGCGATTTCTATTCTTTGGGTGTCACTTGCTTTGAATTGCTGACCGGACAGTTGCCTTTTAGTTCGGAAGATGCAATGGAATTGGTTCACTGCCACATTGCTAAGCTTCCGCCATCGGTTCATAGTATCAACCCGGATATTCCGCCGATTATTTCTGAGATCGTCAATAAATTGATGGCGAAAAATGCAGAAGACCGCTATCAAAGTGCTTTAGGGTTAAAGCACGATCTGCAAACTTGCCTTTATCAACTGAAAGAAACTGGCAAAATTGAAGGGTTTGAATTAGGCAAGCGGGATTTGTGCGATCGCTTCCTAATTCCCGAAAAACTCTACGGCAGACAAACCGAGGTGGAAACCTTACTAACTGCATTTGATCGCATCAGTTCTGCTGCCACAGAATTGATGTTAGTAGCGGGTTTTTCTGGCATCGGTAAAACCGCCGTCGTTAACGAAGTTCACAAACCAATTGTTCGGCAACGGGGTTATTTTATCAAGGGAAAATTCGACCAATTTCAGCGCAACATTCCCTTTAGTGCCTTTGTGCAAGCGTTCCGCGATTTAATGGGACAACTGCTAACCGAAAATGATGCCCAAATTAAAGAGTGGCAGCAAAAAATTATCTTAGCTTTGGGCGACCAAGGTCAAGTTATTATTGAAGTCATTCCCGAACTAGAACGCATTATTGGCAAGCAACCACCCGTGCCAGAACTTTCTGGAACTTCGGCGCAAAATCGCTTTAATTTGCTGTTTCAGAAATTCATCCAAGTTTTCACCACAAAAGAGCATCCCCTAGTTATTTTCCTGGATGACTTGCAATGGGCAGACTCAGCATCTTTGAAATTGATGCAATTATTAATGAGCGAAACCGATACGCGCTATTTGTTATTAATTGGTGCCTATCGAGATAACGAAGTTTCGCCCGCCCATCCGTTGATTTTGACCTTGGGAGAGATTCAGAAAGCTGATGCTACTATCAACACCATTAACTTAGCACCCCTCAACCAAACTGACTTAAACCACCTGATTGCCGATACCCTTAGTTGTTCGTCAGAACTCGCATTACCGTTAACGGAACTGGTTGATTTAAAAACAAAAGGTAACCCTTTCTTTGCAACGCAATTTCTCAAATCATTGCACGAAGATGGGTTTATTACCTTTAACTTTGAGGCTGGTTATTGGCAGTGCGATATTGCCAAAGTCCGCGAATTATCTTTGACTGATGATGTAGTGGAGTTTATGGCAATTCAGTTAGAGAAATTGCCGGAAGTCACGCAAGAAGTATTGAAACTAGCCGCTTGTATTGGCAACCAATTTGACTTAGGTACGCTCTCGATTGTGCAAGAGAAGCCCCAAACCGAAACCGCGGCTGATTTGTGGAAAGCTTTGCAAGAAGGTTTAATTATCCCCGTTAGCGAAATTTACAAATTCTTTCAAGATGGCGATGGAGAAGCATCTAGTCAATTACCCATTACCGATTACCAATTACCCAGTTACAAATTTTTGCACGACCGAGTCCAGCAAGCAGCTTATTCCTTGATTCCTGAAGAGCGAAAAAAATTTACTCACTTGCAAATTGGACGACTTTTGTTAATCCATACTCCGGAAAAGGAAAGAGAAGAAAAGATTTTTGAGATTGTTAACCAGTTGAATTACGGAGTAGAGTTTATACCGGCTACAGCCGAAAAAGAAGAACTGGCTCAATTGAATTTAATTGCCGCGCATAAAGCTAAGATTTCCACAGCTTATGGGGCAGCTTGTAGCTATGCAACCGTAGGAGCAAAACTATTAGCAGCAGATAGCTGGGATACTCAGTACGAGCTGACGCTAGCACTGTTTAGGGAATGGGCAGAAGTTGAGTATTTGAACGGAGATTTTGAGCGATCGCAACAGCTAATTCGCCAAGTTATCGACAAAGCAAAATTGCCTCTTGAAAAGGCAGAAATTCATAACCTGCTAATTCTACAGTACACGACGCTCAACAAGTTTGCCGAGGCAATTCAAGCAGGGCGAGAAGGTTTGCGGTTATTGGGAATTGAGTTTACAGAAACTGATTTCCGTTTAGCAATTCAGAGGGAAATGGAACTGATCAAAGAAAATTTAGCCGGTCGAGAGATTGCCGATTTAGCTGAAGAACCAGAGATAAGTAGCCCAGAAAAAAAAGTGGCAGTAAAATTGTTGGCAAATATCCAAGCACCCGGCTACTTTTATAATATGGATGTTTGGGCTTTAGCCAACGTCAAATGCACCAATCTTCTGATCGAATATGGCAATTGCACAGAAGCTCCATTTGGCTATACCCACTATGGGATTTTTAACAATATTGAGTTGGAGGATTATCAAACTGGCTACGATTTTGGTTGCTTGGGGATGAAGCTGCTAGACCGCTTCAACGATCTGGCTCAAAAATGCCAAGTTTACATGGAATTTAGCTACTACATCAATACTTGGGTCAAGCCAGCAAAGTTAACCCAAGATATTGAACGGATATACTCTTGCTTATGGTTTATTTATCAGCATTTTTCGCGGTGAATATATCGAAAATATGCTGGAAAAAATTTCGATTTGTTTAGTGTTTGGCAGAAAAACTAAAAACCAGGTTGTGGTTGATATTGCTTTGGGTTGTCAGCTAATTCTCTTAAATTTGAGTGGGAAAACTGCTGATAAATTTACGTTCACTTCAGCAGAAATCGCCGAAGTTGACTTGCTAGAACAAAGTTCGCTTTTGACTCAGTATTATATTTTTAAGTCTCAGGTTCTCTATTTGTATGGTCAACCTAGCGAAGCCCTTGATTGGTCGTTAAAGGCGAAAAAAGAACTTGGTTTAATTCAAGGACTGATCTCGATAGCTGACCATAACTTTTACTATTCGCTGATTCTGATATCTCTTTATCCCGAAGTTGCAGCATCAGAACAGCAGCAATATTGGGCACAATTGGAATCTAACCAAAACCAGATGAAAATTTGGGCAAACAATTGTGAAGCCAACTTTTTGCACAGATACTTGTTGGTAGCAGCGGAAATGGCTCGCTTGTCCGATCGGCAATTAGAAGCTATGGACTTGTACGATCGCGCGATTCAATCGGCTAGGGAAAACGAGTATATTCAAAACGAAGCGCTTAGCAATGAGCTAGCAGCTAAATTTTATCTAAAACTGGACAAAGAAAAAATTGCCCAAGTCTATTTAACTGAAGCTTACTACTGCTATGCCCGCTGGGGTGCAAAAGCTAAAGTTGAAGATTTAGAAAAACGCTATTTTGATTTACTCGCTCCCATCCTGTTGCGGGAAAAAATTAGTTCCAATCCTAGTGGCGTGAAGTCTAGTATAACATCTGAAACTTTCACTTCCACCAGTGCGGGTGGTGCGGCGCTTTTGGACTTGACAACGGTGATGAAGGCTGCTCAAGCTTTATCTGAGGAAATTGTGTTAGAGCAGTTACTTTCAACTTTGATGCAGGTATTAATTGAAAATGCTGGGGCGGAAAATGGCTGTTTAATTTTGCCCAAGGATGGCAAATTAGTAATAGAAGCGATTCAAAGCAGCCGCATTACTCAGGCTAATGTACTGCAATCTATTCCTATTGAGTCTAGCTCGGTTGTTCCAGTAACAGTTATTAACTATGTTTGGCGCACGCAAAAAACTTTGGTAACAAACGATGTGACGACTCTTAACAGGTTCGCCTCCGATCCTTACATTATCCAGCAACAACCTAAAAGTTTGTTATGCATTCCGATTGTGAATCGAGGCAAGTTAATCGGGATTGTTTATTTGGAAAATAATTTGATCGCGGGGGCATTTACGAGCGATCGCATCAATATCCTCACCCTCCTCACCTCCCAAGCGGCGATTTCCCTAGATAACGCCCGCCTCTACCAAAATTTGCAGCTTTCAGAAGCTAGGGAACGAGAAAAGGCTGAAAGATTGGCACAAACGCTCAAAATGCTCCAGGAAGAAACGCGCAGAATTGAATTTCGCGCTGATATCGATTCTGCACTCACTCAAATTGATACTTTGCCAGAGATTCTGAAGCGTTGCACTGATGCCGTAGTGCAACATCTCGATGCTGCTTTCGCCAGGATTTGGACGCTGAATGCTAAAGAAAACATCTTAGAACTACAGGTTAGTTCTGGGCTGTACACTCATATTAATGGCTCCCACAGTCGCATTCCTGTAGGCAAGTTCAAAATAGGCTGGATTGCTCAAACTTGTCAAGCGCATCTAACGAACGATGTTTACAACGACGATCTAATCAGCGATCGCGATTGGGCAAGGCGAGAGGGAATGATATCCTTTGCAGGTTATCCTCTCATAGTTGAAGGTCAACTGGTTGGGGTAATCGCCTTGTTTGCCCGCCACGCTTTGAATGATTCCGTCTTAAGAGTATTAGAGTTAGTCAGTCATGAAATTGCTTTAGGAATCAAACGCAAGCAGGTAGAGGAAGCATTGCAGGAATCGGAAAAGCAACTGCGGCAAAAGGCACAGCACCTGGAAGAAACTCTACACCAACTGCAACAAACCCAACTGCAAATGATTCAAAGCGAAAAAATGTCTGCCCTGGGTAATTTAGTTGCGGGAGTTGCTCATGAAATTAATAACCCGGTTGGTTTTATTTCTGGCAATATTAATGAAGCTACGGCAACGGTTCAAGATTTAATTAACCACTTGCGACTCTATCAAGAAAAATTTCCCAATCCGGGCGAGGAAATTGAACAAGATGCTCTTGATATCGATTTAGATTATTCCTTGTCAGATTTACCGAAGATGCTAGATTCGATGAAAGTCGGGTGCGATCGCATCCGCAATATCAGCACCTCTCTCCGTACTTTCTCCCGCGCCGATAGCACCTCTAAAGTCTCAGCTAATCTGCACGAAGGACTCGATACCACGTTGATGATTTTGCAATATCGCCTGAAAGCAAAGGAAACCCGTCCCGCAATTCAAGTTATCAAGAATTATGGGAAAATACCCTCAATAAAATGCTATTTTGGACAACTAAATCAGGTGTTTATGAATATTATATCCAATGCCATAGACGCCCTTGAAGAATCCAATCAGGGACGCAATTATGCAGCAATTGAACAGCATCCTAATATGATTACAATCAAAACAGAAATTGCTGAAGATCGCCAAAGTGTTCTGATTAAGATTAAAGACAATGGATTGGGGATGACTGAGGAAGTTAAGTCACGCATCTTTGACCACTTATTCACTACAAAAGCCGTCGGTAAAGGTACTGGGTTAGGGTTATCAATTAGCCGTCAAATTGTCCAAGAAAGCCACGGAGGTAGTTTAACTTGCTCCTCAGCGCCGCGAGAGGGAGCTGAGTTTGCGATCGCGCTCCCCCTCGAGCGAAGTTAAATTACTCGGACAGCAAACTGTATAATATAACGCTCAGCATTTAAGCTGATTTTATACGCCGCGAAGGCGGGCTTTCTCCTTGATTTTATAGCCCGCGAAGGCAGGCTTTCTCCTTGATTTTATACGCCGCGAAGGCAGGCTTTCTCCTTGATTTTATAGCCCGCGAAGGCGGGCTTTGTTTGTGTAGCCGCGACTTTAGTCGTTCGGCATCAAAAAGGCGCTCAAAGCGGATTTGGTAGTATATCATGTCCGGTCGATTACCCATAATTAGAAGCCGGGACACGGCAAGATCAACGCCCATTGTTTATCCGAGATATCTCTGATGCCGTGTCCCTACGCAACAACAGAGTGATGTTTTTTATTATGGGCAATTACCAATTACCAATTACCAATTACCAATTACCAATTACCAATTACCAATTACCAAGAAATGCCAATCATTCCGATGCAACCCGATTTGATATGATACAACGTTCTAGATAAATTTGAGCCACATTATCCATCGGGTTTTGGCGCAAACAATCGGCAAAAAGTTCTGCTGCCTGACTGAATTTTTCCATATAGTAAAGCACCAAAGCTTCTTCAAATATTGCTTTGGTAATTAACTTTCTTTCTTTTAATACAGGCGGATCGGCATCGAACACTTCAAACACCGACACCATCTGTGATTTGCCCTTAACTTTTACCCGATCGATCAGGCGCATGGCATAGTCTAGGGGGTGGTGCAACTCCATAAAAGTATTGTGACTGATTAATAATGAGGATCGATAAGTTTTTGTCAATGCTTCAATGCGAGACGCTAAATTAACAGCATCGCTAATTACTGTACCTTCCATGCGGTTTTTTCCCCCTACCGTACCCAGCATTAAAGAACCTGTATTGATACCAATGCCGATACGGATGGGTTCGCGTCCCGGTCTTTGCCTGGTTTGATTATATTCCTCCAACAGTTGCAGCATCGTAATTCCTGCTTTAACCGCATCATCGGCGCTGCCGCTAAATAGAGCCATAATCGCATCGCCGATGTATTTATCAATAAAGCCATTATTTTCGACAATCGCCGGTTCCATGCGCGACAAATAGGCATTGATAAATTTGAAAGCATCCTCTGGTGTCATGGTTTCCGATCGGGTGCTGAAGTCGCGAATATCGCAGAATAAAACTGACATCTCCTTCTTCACAGCATCGCCTAATTCTACATCGATAATGCTATCTTTATTTAAATGTTCCAGAAATTGATACGGCACAAAACGGCTGTAAGATTGGGTGATATTAGACAGTTTCAGATGGGTTTTAATTCTGGCTATCAGTTCGTTTTTGGAAATTGGTTTTCTCAGATAATCATTAGCACCAAGGGATAATCCTGTTACTAGATCGCTGACTTGGTTTTTGGCTGTCAACATCAAAATAGGTAGCTGAGAAGGGGTGTAATGCTCGCGAATTTTTTGGCAAACTTCATAACCAGTCATGCGGGGCATCATCACATCTAGTAAGATGATGTCGGGGAGAAAACCCTGGCCAATGACTGCTAAGGCATCGATGCCATTGACGGCTTGAGTAATGGCATAATTTTCCAAAGATAGATGGTTGATCAGCACTTGAAGATTCACCGGCTCATCATCTACGATTAGAATTTTGAACTGTTGAGGATGATCAGAATTGATTGTCAATGATTTTTCTATGGTTGGCTCTATATCTTCTTCTAGATCCAGCTTTAAATACAGGGGTTGAATGTAGGAAGAGTAAGAGCGATCGCTCTCCCCCACCCCCTCGCCACAAATTGGCAGCGTAAAGGTAAATCGCGACCCAATACCAACTGTAGATTCAGCCCAAATTTGACCATTGTGCAATTCTAAAAGCTTTTTGGTAATTGCTAAACCCAACCCAGTACCACCATATTCCCGCGCCGTAGATCCATCAGCTTGTTCAAAAGGTTCAAAAATTCTGTCTAATTTATCTTTTGGAATTCCAATACCTGTATCGGAAATGGTAATGGCTAATTGGTAATTGCTAATTGCTAATTGTTCTGTTTTATTACTTATTACTTCTGCTGACACTTCTACAACCCCGCTGTGGGTAAACTTAATTGCATTTCCGAGTAAGTTGTGCAGAATCTGTTGCAAGCGATTTTCATCGGCTTGAGCTGGGGGCAATTCGGCAGGAATTTTGTTAATTAACTGCAAATCTTTTTTACCAATTAAAGGACGACTAAGCGTCAGAACTACATCGACTATTTCTCGCAATGCCACGGGTTTGAGTTGCAGTTCCAGATTTTTGTGTTTCAGTTTAGAAAAATCGAGGATATCATTAACTAATGTTGCCAGTCGATGTCCGCTTTGAGCAATCATCAATAAATTTTTTATTTGCAGTTCTGAAAGTTGTCCGGTAGCGCCATCAATCATCGATTCGGCAATGCCAATCATGCCGTTGAGTGGCGTTCGCAGTTCGTGGGAAGTATTGGCTAAAAATTCATCTTTAAGTTGATTCAGCCGCTGTAAATCGGCATTTTTGTTTTCTAAAACCACAAAAGATTCTTGCAGTTGTTGAGCCATCTTATTAAAGGAAGTTGCTAACTCGCCTAACTCATCAGAACGTTGAATTTCTACCGGGCGTTGCCATTCGCCTTTGGCTAAATCTTTGGCGGCTATATTTAAGCGCAAAATTGGCTGAACAACCCAGCGAGAAGTTTTGATGCCGATCAAAATAGCGATCGCTAAAGCTGCCAAACACAGTAAAATCGTCGTGCGAGTATTGGCGTTGATGCGTTCCATGAAATCTGACTCTGGAACGACGACAGCAATTAACCAATCCAAACCATATTTATCTTGAAAGGGTACAACTTTTAGAAACTTGCGATCGCCATTTACATAAAATTCATAATTATGTGGTTGGCGAATGTGCTTCAAGCCTTTTGTTTGCTTTTCTAAGTGCTGTGCTGCGTATCGGATCGAGCGATCTCGACTTTCAGATGCTTGGAGGCGTTTTGCTTCCCCTTTAAGGAGAATGTAAGGCCGTTCTGTACTCGAACTTGCTACTAATAAACCGTTGCGTTCTAAGATAAATGTTTTTCCCGCTCGACTAATTTTTAAACTGCGGAGAAAATCGCTGATTTGGGCTAGGCGCTGATCGACGCCGAGGACGCCGATTAATTTCCCGCTTTGGTTGTAGACGGGAAGGCTAGCAGAAATCGAGATAATTTCTGGATAGCCTTCCCACTGGTAAATTTCACTCCAAACAGGTTTACCTGCTTTAACGGCATCCTTGTACCAAGCTTCAACGCGAGGATCGTAGCTATCTTTGGCAACTATTTTAGTGCGATTTCCGTGGCGATCGGTGGCGTAGCTGTAACTTTTCCCTTGGGTTTTTGGGGAAACTTCATCAATTGTGAGTTTGGCTAAGTTTTCGTTATCTTCCGGCCCAACGCCAATAAATTCACCTTTTTGGTTGGCATAGCTAATGTAGCCAATTCCCTGAAAAACTTGGATTTGCTTCCAAAAATGGCGCCCTGTATTTTGAAAGTTGTTTAAATCTAAAAGTCCGATGCTGACGGCATCTAAATTTGTTTGATTGATCTGATGCGGGACAATCAAGTAAGCTTCGAGTTTCTGTTCGATGCGAGAAGTGACTTCGTTTTGCAACTGGTTGACGAGGTCGTTTACCGCTTGCTGTCCGTTTCTAAATGAGAGATATCCCGTTAAACCTACTGCGGCAAAAATTTGCAGCACGAAAGGGACTATTAGGACGGTTCTTAAGGGAAGTTGACCATAAATTTTAGCAATTAAGCGGTTTAGATTTGGCATTGGCTCGTGGGAGCGATCGCACCGAAAATCGCTAATATTTATTCTCCTCGGTGCTACACAGCGATTCCTAGACTAAATCGATCGATCTTGCACCCCTTCTAAATGCTGACAACGTCGTAAGCTTTTATCTATTATCCGTTGACATAGTTTTTACCCCTGTTTATTGAATTGATCCGGAAACTAACCCAATTCACCTGTCTTGTAAGGATTTTAGCTTAACTGGCAAATCGGTATAATTCAATCACAATTTTCCTACCTTTCCTACCTTTCCTACTTTTCCGACTTTTCCGACTTTTTTGGCGCAGTTTTATCTCTTTTCGCGGAATACCCCGTCCGTCTACACGGCGGGGATGGATAGCG
>ERZ1066133.449-NODE-449-length-18628-cov-7.676843_pt1 | contig 18628 bp, 14 predicted proteins | sample MGYA00382780_ERZ1066133 | MGnify/ENA primary metagenome ERZ1066133 (study PRJEB33369, sample SAMEA5778363) | biofilm metagenome | biome: Industrial cooling water; feature: Water cooling tower basin; material: Biofilm | place: United Arab Emirates | collected...
TGATGGTACCTTCCCAATTCAGTATTCATCATTTGCGCATCACCTAACAACTCATAAAAAGCCAAACTATTTGCTCTATTCATTAAACTCATGTCTTCAAAAGTGATGACACTTTCAGTTTTATTTTTTACTTTCTGCAATTCGTGGTCACTAATTTTTTCATTCATCATTAGCTGAATTTCATTTTGTACAGCTGCTTCAGCTTGTTCCGCTGAAACGCCACGAACCAGCTTGCCATCAATAGTTAACAGTCCTGGTTCAACACTTCCAAAATGATAGCAATCAATATTAGTGAACAACTGTTGTTCTTTCACCAATCGTTGATACAATCTTGAAGATCCCCCTCCCCCCAGCACTTCAGTAATTAAATCAGCTACATAATACCCTTCGCTGATTCTATCAGCCATATGCCATGTTTTTATAAATGCATCAACTGGCACATTTGCTTCAACAATTTTTCGAACTGCCGATGCTTGCTTTTCTTCTTGCGGTAACTGACGAGTATAGATGTCACCCGATGGAATATCACCAAACCACTTTTCGGCCAAATTTCTAACCTGATTTACCTCAACCCTACCAGCCACCACTAAAATGGCATTAGAAGGACGATAAAATCTGAAAAAGAAGTCTTTAACATCTTGCAACTGTGCATCTTCCACATGCTTTAACTCTTTTCCAATAGTCATCCACCTATAAGGATGCTGCTCATACGCCATATTCCGCATGATATGCCACACATCGCCATAAGGCTTGTTAATATAATGTTCTTTGAATTCTTCACATACCACTTTGCGTTGAACATCTAAGCTTTTCTTGCTGAATGCAAGGCTCAACATTCGATCACTCTCCAACCAAAAAGCGGTTTCTAAATTATCGGCAGGTAACTGACAATAATAATTCGTTAAATCATTTGTTGTATAAGCATTGTTTTCACCCCCAGCTCGTTGCAAAGGTTCATCATAGTCGGGGATATGTATACTGCCTCCAAACATGAGGTGCTCAAACAAGTGTGCAAATCCTGTCTTATTAGGATCTTCATCACGAGCACCAACATTATACATAACATTTACTACAGCCATAGGTGTAGAATGATCAGGATGCACCAACACCCTTAATCCATTACTCAGTGTAAATCTTTCAAATTGTATCATAAAATGGGCTGCAAATTACAATAGAACATTTGTTTAAGCTGGTTTTCTTTCTCTACGGTACTTTTTTCGGATATCATGCACCAATAATTTTAACTCAACGGGTCTTCCTTCTCTAAAAACAACAACTTTAAGAGCTTGACCGGGTATTTGTAACATTGATTTATACACCTGAATACTCTTACTAAAGTTTCTGTCAACTGCAAACAATATATCACCTTCCTTAAATCCTGCTCTTGCTGCTGGTGAGTCTTGCATAACTTCCAACACTTTTATTTCGCCTTGTACAAGATAGATACCTAAGCCAGAATAAGCATAATCAAAGGGCTCATTAAAATGAGTATTTGGCTTTAGAAAAATATTTTGCTCTGGATAGTTAATAATAATATTGAATTTACGGAGCATATCATTCCCTATGATACCAGCTAAACTTGGGTACTGTGTTACGTTATACTCATCATCAAATATATATGTGGGTATTTGGCGGAACTTATAGGGACCAATTTTAAAAGATTTAATCAAAGTAAGCACCATGTTTTTCTTTCCTCCTAAACCCTCTGCCATTGTTTGATACATGCGCTTATTTTTCAACAAAACACTGCTGTCTTCTACAAATTCTCGCGATAAAATCAAACTCAATCCCGCACCTGTGTCAAAAATAAACCGCTGCATAATAGATCTACTATCCTCAACTTCTCCGTCAGGCAAGGGCAATGTTGAAAATTGTGGCTTCAAAACATAGCCACCTCTAGGATAACGAATAGAGCCGGGTGTTAAGATTTCTATAGTATGATCGTCATAATTAATTTTAAACACATACCTACGCAATACACTATAACCAATAATTCCATCAATTTTCATTCCATAAACACTAGAAAGTAACTCATAGTCATTAATATGAAAATCTAAATTTCGAATTGAAATACCTGGCATATGCAAGCTATGTCCATAAGTAAACTCAACTTGTCTAATGCCGGCAATTCCTCTAATTAATCGGTTAGTAGGCTTTTTTTCAAGATTCAACTCAATTACAGTGGCAGAATCAAGCGAAATTCCACCGCTTCCTGTATCCAAAACAAAGTTGAGCGAATCGGGATAATCGTTTAATACTGCTTTGAGTATAATGATGCCCCCTGTTAGTTGTATAAAATTGAACTTGGTAATACTCTGGGCTGGTGCAGGCATGAACTCTTCTTGGGCCAAAAGACTCAATGAATTCAATTGCAGGAATAGACCTATTAAAAAATTATATAATACAACACGTTTTGGCATTATTTCTATTCTTCCTTCGAAAGACTATAACAAGTTAGTCCAAGAAATGTAGGTTACAACAAATGGAGCCGTATTTTTGTTTCTACTATTATGCATATGACTTTAGCCGATTTGTACCAGAAAGCACTGAATTTTGAGTTCCTTTCTATAGAGGAAGGGATGTTCTTGTTTGAACAAGCCCCTTTAAACGACTTAATGTGGGTAGCCAATGAACTTAGAAAAAAGCAAGTGCCACATGGGAAAGTCACTTGGCAGATTGACAGAAATGTGAATACTACAAACGTTTGTATTGCAAATTGTAAATTCTGTAATTTCTATAGAATTCCTGGGCATGCCGAAGCATATATTACCGATATGGATACCTATCGGAAAAAAATTCAAGAAACCTTACGTTGGGGGGGCGATCAATTGCTATTACAAGGAGGTCATCATCCAGAACTCGGATTACAGTTCTATGTAGACACATTCCGTCAAATTAAAGCTGAATTTCCAGATATCAGGCTCCACGCGCTTGGACCACCAGAAATTGCCCACATTACTAAACTTGAAAAAAGTACCCACCACGAGGTGCTAAAAACTTTGCAGGAAGCCGGATTGGACAGTTTACCCGGAGCTGGCGCCGAAATTTTGGTTGATAGAGTGCGCAGATTAATTTCAAAAGGAAAGTGCGGAAGCGATGAATGGCTCGAAATTATGCACCAAGCGCATTTGTTGAATATTACATCTAGCGCGACCATGATGTTTGGGCATGTTGAAACCCTTGAAGAACGATTTATACACTTAACACGTATTCGAGAAGTTCAATCACGCAAACCGGCAGATGCAAAAGGCTTCTTAGCCTTTATTCCATGGACCTTCCAAGATGTTGATACACTCCTAACACGTATTAGAGGTGTACAAAACCTTACAACGCCTGATGAATATATGCGCATGATTGCTATTAGTAGAATTATGCTTCCGAACATTATTAATATTCAAGCTAGCTGGTTAACAGTTGGAAAGGAAACTGCCCAACTTTGTTTATATGGCGGTGCGAATGATTTTGGAAGTATTATGCTAGAAGAGAATGTTGTAAGTGCTGCTGGTGCTCCTCATAGATTTACCTACAGAAGTATTCAGGAAGCAATTAAAGAGGCGGGTTTTGAACCTCAATTAAGAAATCAGCAATATGGCTGGAGAGAGATTCCTTCTGCTATTGAAGAACAAGTGATTGATTACTAAACTCGATTGAAGTTGAAGTAAAATAATGTATCTTCATTGTAAAAAAGAATGGGCATCTTAGAGTCCGTTATAAGTAACCAATATTTCAAAGGGAAATCTCAGTATCGCAAAATGAATAGGTCTGGTGCTTTCAACACCCTATTCTTTGCTGTATTATGCAATTTATTAATGTTAACCTCCATTGGTGTAGTATTATACTTTTTTTCACTTCCCACAGAGTATGACCAAGAGCTTTTTCACAAATTCATAAAAGAACATCCTGTACTTCTAAGGTCTATTTCATTACTAAGTATCGGTATTCTGTATATGTTTATCTATGGTATGTATGGAACACCTTCCCGCTTTATTTACATTATAAAAAAGTTTAATCACTTACCCAGGGAAGAAAAAGTTACAGTCATAACGGTTGCTAACTACTATTTTAGGCTTTCATGGATTTTAGCTGCTGTAACAACCTTACTTTGTTACATATTGATATTCAGCTAGTTACATTTGACCGGCTACCAACAATCCTTTTTTTTTGACTTAGCGTAACATTTGGTGAATAGCTTCGTATAATAATAAAGCGTAACCAAAAAGTGACTGAACAAGCTTATAATGAATGTGTAGATGCGTATGCAGATGGCGTATTTCGCTTTATAGTGAAAAACCTCCGTCATGAGGAAGATGCCCGCGACATAGTGCAAACTGCATTTGAAAAACTTTGGAAGAACAGAGAAACGGTAGAATATGAAAAAGCAAAGTCGTTCTTATTCACAGTTGCATACAATCAAATGATTGATCACATTCGTAAGAATAAGCGAATGACTTTGAGAGAATCTTTTTCACCTGAAACAAAAATTCAAGAAAGAAGTGGAACCAGCAGTCAGCGTACTAAGCAATTGTTAATGGAAGCATTGAACAGATTAAATGAAACACAAAGAAGCTTAGTTATGTTGAAAGATTATGAAGGATATAGTTACGAAGAAATTGGAAGAATAACAGGATTGAATGAGAGTCAAGTAAAAGTTTATTTACACAGGGCTCGTGTGAGTTTAAGAAACTATTTGGTAAGTCCAGAAAACGTATTATAAAAATGAACATCAACCGAAATAATTACGAAGACTTTTTCTTGCTCTATGCAGATCAAGAATTAAGCTCTGCTGAAATGCAGGAGGTAGATAGGTTTGTTCAAGAAAATCCTGATCTGGCTATTGAATTAAACGACTTCCTTGCTACACGTCTCACTATAGATGAAATTGATTTTGATAAAACATACTTATACAAATCAAGTGAAGAGGGAATTAGACAAGAAAATGCTACAGAATGGTTTTCGAAATTTGTAGATGAAGAATTGAGCCCGAAGCAACGCGAAGCAGTTGAAGAATATGTGCTTCAACATCCTGAGCAGCAAGCAATTTTTTTAGAGTGGCAACAAACTAAACTTCCTCAAGAAGCCATTGCTTGTCCACGTAAAGCCGACCTATATAAAACAGCCACACCATCAGTTGTTGTAATGATGAAACGCTATTGGTCAGTTGCAGCCTTGTTGCTCATTTTGTTGGGAGTGTACTTAGTTACTCAACTTAATGGAAATAATCCAGATCCATCACCAGTAGCGCAACAAACTAAACCAATTGATCGTAAAGTTATACCCGCTGAAAATGAGTCATCAACTACTCGTTCTAATGAATTTATTGCAGCATCAACTGTTCAATCAGCAGTTTCGAAGAATGTTAAGCTAATAAATCAGTCACCTGAAAACAAAACAGCAGAATCGGAAACTGAATTAGGAAGAGAAGTTAGAAACGAAGAAATAATAGCTGATAACATGAATGAAGCCAGCAACTATTCAGAAACAGCAGCAAATACAATTTCACAGGGTGTAAATAATATTGAGGCCAAGAATATTGATGCTGTTACTGCAAAAGCCAATGAAATATCTACTCCAAATTATACCTATAAAACACTGGATCTAGATGATGATGACAAATCAATGTATGTTGGTCCAATTGAAATAAATAAAGATAAATTCAGAGGATTTGTTAGAAAAGCAGGGGGATTATTCAGATCAAAAATGAAAAACGAAGGTGAAGAAGTTTTAAATAGTATCACTTCAATAGCACAACCCACATTAAAATAATTTTTAATCAAATACATTATGACAAGTAAAATCATGTTGGCCGCATTAACAACCTTGGCCATTAGCGGAGTAACTGCACAGCAGAACAATAATAGTACACAAGAAAAAGAGATTACTGTAATTGGTAAACCAACTAAGGATACTACTCAACCAAAAGCAGATACAATTAGAGTTGGAAATTTTGTAATTGTGCAAAAGAAAGATGACTCAAAAGAGGTTAGTATAACCAATAAGAGTAGAAATATTGAAATTAACTTCGATAAGAACCAGAGTGCCAGAAAAAAGAAAAATATAAATACCAATTGGTGGATTCTTGATCTTGGATTTGCAAATTGGAATGACCAAACAAATTATGCAGCAGCACAAGCTGGTGGCTATTTAAGAAGTGTAGGTAGCGGGAATGTGCCTAATGCTAGTAGTTTTGATCTAAGAAATGGTAAAAGCTCCAATGTAAACTTTTGGTTCTTCATGCAAAAGGTAAATTTGAGCCACCATGTAGTTAATCTGAAATACGGTTTAGGTCTAGAAATGTACAACTTCCGTTTTCAAAGAAATTTGAGCTACCGTTCTAATCCAACTGATTTTGCATTCATGGATACTGTAAGTTTTAGCAAGAATAAACTATTTGCTGGCTATTTAACTGTTCCGTTTATGATTCATTTTGATCCAACACCCAAACAAAAAGGTGGATTCAATTTTGCCGCAGGGGTAAGTGCTGGTTACTTGGTTGGCAGCAGAAACAAACAAATCAGCAACGAAAGAGGTAAGGAAAAAATTAGAGGCGACTTTGATTTAAATCCATTCAGAATTGCTGCTATTGCTGAAGTAGGTTTAGGACCGGTGCGCTTATATGGCAGCTATAGCTTAAACAATTTACACAAGGACAGAACACGTATGGAACAAACACCTTTTGCAATAGGGGTAAGATTACTAAGTTCTAGCTTTTAAACAACCAACATACTAAAGTAAATGCCGGTCTAATTGATCGGCATTTTTTATGCACTATTTCATTGTATTTTAAGCTGTATCCTAAAAAATGGGGGGGCAAAATGACTTAACTTTACAGTATCCTTTAAAAACCACACAATGAACCCCGGCTTATTTACGTTCTTGAATAAAAATCCAATGAAATACGGATTATTTTTTCTTGTGGTACTACTTGTTTCAACTTCTTTCACAAATCCAGAAGCCAATGCAGATACTTATGTAATTGTTATTGACAAAAGCGAAAACACATTGCAGGTATTTGAAGACGATGAATGTTTGGTTACTTATCCAGTAGTTTTTGGCACTTGGGATAAGTCAGATAAATTAATGCAAGGCGACAAAAGAACACCAGAAGGCTCTTACAGAATTATTCATAAGAAGCCACACAACAAGTGGAGTAAATTCATGCTTATAGACTATCCCAATAAAGAGGATCAAGAGAAATTTGAACAAAGAAAAAGAGCTGGAATCATCCCTTCACATGCAAAAATTGGCGGAAATATTGGCATTCATGGAACCTGGCCTCGTGAGGATTTTGCCATTGATTATAAACAACAATGGACAGAAGGTTGCATTAGTACTAAAAATAAATTTGTTGATAAACTTTACAGCGTTGTTCCTAATGGAACAAGGGTTGTGATTCAGCCCTAATTGCTATTTTACTTACTTCAACAAAACAAATGCAGCCCATTGGTAGGGATCATACTTCTGACTCATAGCTAGTTGTGTAGCTCTAAATGCTTCTTCAATAGGCATTCCCTTAAGTGCATTATTGTAAAGCAACTCCATAAAAACTTGGGTTTCTTGATCAGGTACCTGCCACAAACTCATGATTAAATAATCTACACCAGCAAGTTTAAAGGCTCGTTGTAAACCATATACCCCTTCGCCGCTTTGAATATCTCCCAAGCCTGTTTCGCAAGCACTCAAAATGACCAACTTGGTCTTACTTAAGTCCATTACAGAAATTTCGTACGCTGTCAATATACCATCTTCCTTACTCCCCTTAATTTGTATAGAATCCCAACCAATATTAGCACCGCTAAGTGCCAGGCCTGCCCTTAACATGGGATCTTTTGCTCCCATAAATCTATTTAGGGTTTGAGCAGCTACTGCATCTTTTGAGGGTTCAGGATAGAAGAAACCATGGGTGGCAACATGTAATACTGCTGGACTCTTTCCGTCTAATTGCTTAAATCTTTCTTCTTTTGCTATTGTTCCAGTTATTACTGTTGATTTACCTGTTGTCATTCCTTTTATCTTATTCACTTCAGTAAGTGTTCCAGGTAAATAATTGAAAACTGGCGCCTTTGCAGTTGAATAATCTATCCCACCCCAAAGCTCAATTTGATTCATTTGTACTGAAGCTGTTTGGACCAATAAATTTCTGGTGCTGGCCATTTGCACAAGTTGATAAGACTCAACCAGTCTTTGTCCATTTGGCTGAAGTACTGCTGCTAAATTCAACTGATTAATTTGTCCATCTGTACTGAAATAAACTTTACTTACCTCTTTTAGATAGGGTTGTAATGGTCGCCACAATATACCATATAAAGAATCGGTATTGGTACTTGCTGATGCTTTCCCACCTATGGTACTTCTATACAAACGCTTTACTAAAATTTCTTGTTGCGATGTTTTTTTAGTCAATAACTGAAATGCACTATCATTCTTTAAAAAAACAAGTGCTGGTTCATTCATATCTGGACGCAATACAAATGCTGCATAGTAGTTAAAATTGTATTTGGTTTCATTGAATTTATAGAAGGCAACATATTCAATAGCTGCTTCACCTTTCTTTAATTTTTTTTGAACATTTACATAAGATGCTTTTTGTCTTTCCTGCCAACCAGAAAACACAGAAGAGTTTCTAAAGAGCTGTCGTTCTAAATCATTCACTTCATTTTTCCATTGATCTAATACTTTTGAATCCACACTCATTTCTTTACTAAGCATTGCTTGCCCTATCTTCTTTTTCAATGCTTGATACTTTCCGAATTGATCTTGTAGGGTTGCATCACCGGTTGACTTCACAGCTGCTGCTAATCCTCTTGAACTTTCTAATAATAATCCTTTATAAAAAAGAATTGCATCTAATAACCAAGCATGGCTCTTTAAATTATTTCCTGATTCTTGTCGAAGATTCAGACCTGAAAAAACAATAAAGCGCATAGTTTGAGCAACATCTGCTTTTTCAGACTCAGAAAGTCCTGTTGTGTATTCAATAATATAATCTTGTTGTCGCCTTGCACTTACGCGCACCAACGAATCGGCTTTGTTCCAATTTTTTAAATCCTTATAAGCAGCAAACATGTTCATGGTAATACTATTCACATAAGGATGTACTAACGGCAAAGTTTTAATAGCATTTTTGTATCCAAAATCATAATAGGCTAATGCGCTATCATATCTTTTTTGTTCAAAAAAGTTAGTGCCTATGTTGGTATAAATACTTGTAAGTCCTGTATAACTATCGCCATATAGCTTTCTCATTAAACGAATAGCTTCCCTGTTATAAAAATTACTGCTATCATATTTCTTTAATCCGCTGTAAGCCACTCCTAAAGTGTTTAAACAAGAAACAGCTTTGGGGGACTCTTTTCCAAACCTTCCTGTATAAAAATCATAGGCATACAAACCAAAATCGGCTCCTATTCTATAGTTTCTTAGATCAACATAGGTTGCTCCCATATTAAGTATGAGTCCAACCGTTAACTCATGACGCATACCTAATACTCTTCTTGCAATAACAAAGGCTTCATCAAAAGAATACAAAGCATCACGAGAACGACCCACTTCTTTATACATTAATGCAATTGAATTAAGTAACCCAATATAATCTGTAGAGGTAGTATCTCCCATTTGCCTTAACACAGTTCGCTCTTGATCATAGTAATAGAAAGCATTACTATAATCTTTTTGTTGACTATAGTAATAGGCTAAAAAGTTTAACGACAAACTATACTGCCTGTTCATTTTACCAGCAGTTCTTTGTATAATTCCCGAGGCTTTTTGGAGCATAGGAAGAACTTCATTCATTTCACCCAGAGCCATTTTTACCTGAGCTAAGGATCGAAGACAAATACCATATTGCAGTGTCTCTTCATTATACACTTTCTTAGTTCTCTCTTCAACTTCAATAATCATTGTTTTAGCTTCATTATATCTCTGCAATGCCATGTAAGACTCGAATAAGCGAAAGCCTTCCATATAAATAATATCACGAGTAGATTCTTTATCAATTAAAAAATCTGCATAAGATTTTTTCAAGTGAAAAATAGCTTGTTCATGGTATCCCAATTTTGCATAAGACTGACCCAAGGAAGAGTTTAAAAAGGCATAGAAGGTTGCATTAGGTTTTCGATTCTTCTCATAAAAATTATAAGCTGCTTTACCTGCTACAATGGCTGAATCATGCATACCGGTTTGGGTAAATGCAATAGTCAGCATTAAAACTTGAAAGTAATACTGATTGTCAGATACAGAGGTATCTCTATTACACTGTTGCAAAACCTTTTGGTACGTAACAACCGCTTCCTTGTATTTGCCGGCAGATAATAACCCTTCAGCAGTTTTCATTAATTCAAAACATGGACTCTTAGGCTGTTGTGCATTTGCTGCAATAATTCCAGCTATGCACACAATTGATATTAACAAAAACTGTTTCATATTGGCTAATTGTCATTCAAATTACTACAACCTGTTTACTATTTGTTACATTTTTGATGAACAACAATTTAAGCGATGTTGCAAAAACATCCTTTCGTTGGCTAAAAACAACGATTCGTGAACTAAAAACGACAGTTCACAAAATGATTACATTGTAAATCGTTGACTAGTAGTATATTTGCATTGTTAATTCTAAGAGAACAACTCAACATAAGTGTTTATTATCGGGGGGTACTAAACATTATGCCGGACCTAGTCCGGCATTTTTAATTTTATGAAAAGAGTGTTGGGTTAGGTAGAATTGAAAAGCTTTTTCGGTGGTATTTGCATAAGCCATGTTGTTCAATTGCTTTCCTATGTTTTAATGTTCCATAGCCCTTGTTATTCTTCCAATCGTATTGTGGAAACTCATCGGCCAATTGTTGCATAAAAGTATCTCTCTCAGTTTTTGCCAATATACTTGCTGCTGCTATACTTGCAAATCTTCCATCACCCTTTACCAAACAAGCATGATTAATACCTTTATATGCCTTAAATCGGTTTCCATCTATCAACAAAAACTCAGGCTTTTTTTTCAGCCTTTCAATGGCTCTATGCATCGCCAAATAGGTGGCTTGTAAAATATTGATGTTATCTATTTCTTCTACTGTTGCTTCCCCAATTGCATAAGCCAATGCGCTGTCTTCAATCACTTTCCTTAACATACTTCTATTCTCTGCAGACAGTTTTTTGCTATCGTTTAACAAAGGATGCGAAAAACTTGGCTCAAGTATAACAGCAGCAGCAACAACTGGTCCCGCATAACAACCCCTGCCGGCTTCATCAATTCCCGCTTCTACCCTTCCAATTGTATGGTATGCTGCTAATTTCATAAAATATATAGGTTTAACCGCACAATCCTCCCGGTCGGTTGTTATTGCTTATACATTTGCAAAAAAAAGGATTTATGGACTCAGTTGGGGCAAGAAAGAAACAAAGAGCAGTGGCCATTTGGCTGTGGATTGGTGTTGGAATGACTGTTTTCCAGATAGCACTGGGAGGAATTACCAGACTCACAGGAAGTGGACTCTCAATTACCGAATGGAATGTGGTTACTGGTACTTTGCCCCCATTATCTGCCGCCGACTGGCAATCTGAGTTCCTGAAATACCAGCAAACACCGCAGTTTCAGTTGCTGAATATGGAGTTTACCCTCGGCGATTTTAAGTTTATTTATTTCTGGGAATGGTTCCATCGCCTATGGGCGAGACTCATTGGATTGGTATTTGCAGCTGGATTCATCTATTTTTTAGTCACTAAATCTTTCAAAAAAACAATGGTGACACCGCTTATTGGACTATTCTTACTAGGCGGGTTACAGGGTGCCATTGGCTGGATTATGGTTGCAAGCGGATTAACTGGGGATGCTGTTTATGTGAAACCAACTCGCTTGGCACTTCACTTCATTTTTGCGCTTATACTACTTTCTTATACTACCTGGATTGCCCTCCAACACAGTATTTCCAGCAAATCTAATATTGAAGCACCCCAATTAAAAAAATGGCTACTATGGGGAATTCCATTGGTGATTGTTCAATTGATGTATGGCGCATTAATGGCAGGTCATAAAGCGGCAACTGCTGCACCTACCTGGCCTGATATCAATGGTGCAATGGTTCCAGATGGATTGTTTTTTCATCAACCTGCACTCATCAACTTCATAGACAATACGATACTAGTTCATTTCATTCACCGTGGAATTGCTTATTTATTAGTAATAGGCGTGCTGTTTTGGACATGGAAAGCAATGCAACTAAAAAATGTATCAAACACCTTCTCTAAGTGGAGATGGTTCCCAGCTGCATTGATTCTTGTACAATTAATTTTAGGTATTGCCTCCGTATTATTTAGCACCCAAATTGTACCAAATACCTGGGGCTTATTTGAATGGGCTGCCCAATTACACCAGCTCGTTGGCATGGCTTTCTTGCTCTCTCTTATCAGTCTTTGGTACTTAATGACACCGAGACAAAATGAGTTAGCCGCATAAGTTGACAAAGCATTAACGGACTGAACAAGGCTTTTCCCCTATTTTTAAGGGAAGTTTTGCTATGCGCATACGCTCGTTTTTAAAAGGATGTTGGTTTTCGCTGCCTATGCAACTTTTGTTACTTCATTTTAGGAAGTACCAAGTGTTGCTGTTGTTTTGGTATATTCTATTTGCGACTGTGGGTGGACAGTTCATGACCAGTTTTGGCGCCTACTCGCTTTATTTAGCTCCTGAATATTATGGTCAAGTAAATGCACTCAGCACAGCCATAGTTGGAGTTGCTTTCGCAGTGTTTATGATGAGTTGGAACATCACAACATTTATTCTTCACGCAAAGCATCTTCGGTTTTTAGCAACCACTGCGCAACCTTTCTTGAAGTATTGTATTAACAATGCTATCATCCCCATCATTTTTCTCGTTTTTTATTCGGTACATGCTATTCAATACGACCAACAACAAGCATTGTTAACCGATCGTGAGATCATTGAATTGATGCTTGGCTTTACAGGCGGATTTGTGGGAACCATTGTACTGAGCTTTCTCTACTTTTTTGGGGCAGATAAAACCATTTTTTTCACTTTAGGTAAAGAGATAACAGTTGCCAACCAAGAATATACCTACAAACAGCACGAAACACTTCCTGAAACACATTCAGAAATGAAAGTGCACTGGTTTCTTTCTGCTGGCCTTCGTTTAAGAAAACCTCGCGATGTTCGTCATTATAGAGAAGCTTTTTTAGATGCCATCTTCAAAAGGCACCACCTTGCAGCAGTTGGATCTGTATTCATTGCATTTTTATTCTTGATTTTCGTGGGCTTTGCTCAAGATGAATCATTCTTTCAAATTCCAGCAGCAGCTAGTATTACCATCTTATTTGCCATCTTAATTGCTGTTGCGGGTGCGTTATCTGTTTTATTCAAAACATGGACCATACCTGTTTTACTAGTTGCCTATCTTTTGTTTAACTACCTCTATGTAAACGAAATTTTTGATCCACGTAACAAAGCGTATGGCATTAATTATACCGATAAAACCAATCGCCCAGCATACAATAGAAGCAAACTGTTGAGTCAAACGCATGATTCAGCTCTCCAATCAGATCGTGCCTACTATTTAAGGTTATTGAATAATTGGAAAGCGCAGCAAAGCGCTGAAAAGCCAGTTATGATTATAATAAATACCAGCGGTGGAGGAACGAGATCTGCCACCTTTACTATGAATACCTTGCAAAGGTTGGATAGTTTAACAGGCGGACAGCTCATGCGTAAAACCTTACTTATTAGTGGTGCTTCCGGGGGAATGTTAGGGGCAGCATACTTTAGAGCACTCTATGAAGCCAAGCAAAAAGGTGAACCTATTTCCTTACGAGATACAACTTATGTAAATGATATCTCAAAAGATTTGCTAAACCCACTTTTCTCTTCATTGGTAGCAAGAGATATCATTGGACCTGTTCAAAAATTCACTTTTCGCAATCAGTCTTATACAAAAGACAGAGGTTATGCATTTGAGAAAAAGTTGAATGAAAACACAAGAGGACTACTCGATAAAACTTTACATGATTATAAAGATGCAGAGTTGCAAGCAAAGGTACCGCTGATGCTCTTCAATGCTGTTATTACAAGAGATGGACGAAAAATGATTATGGCCAGTCACCCTGCACGCTTCCTCATGAAAGCACAACATCGTGCGAGTGACAGTTTAGCCAATGATCCAGATGCGGTAGATTTTTATAGCTTATTCAGAAATCAGCAGGCTGGTGATTTGCGTATTCTCTCTGCATTGAGGATGAATGCCACTTTTCCATATGTGCTTCCGAATGTTTGGTTGCCTTCTGATCCAATTATTGATGTAATGGATGCAGGACTGAGAGATAATTTTGGAACAGAAACAGCACTTCGATTTGTTAATACCTTCCAAGATTGGCTGAAAGAAAACACTTCGCAAATTATCCTTATTCAAATTAGAGATCGAAAAAGAGGCGATTGGGATAAAGTTTTGGAAGACAATAGTTTTATTAGCTTTTTTACTAAACCAATGCTGCTGTTGCAAAAAAATTGGTTCAAGCTCCAAGATTATTACCAGAATGATCAATTAGAATACAGCATTCGCAATTTTGATGGAAAACTGCATAGAATTAGCTTTCAATATGTACCCACCCTTTCCAACAATCCAGCCAGTTTGAGTTTTCATTTAACTGCAGCTGAGAAAAAAGATATTGCCGCTTCTTTATATACGATTGAAAATCAGTCGGAAATGAAACGACTTCGTTCACTATTGCGTAAATAAATCAAGTATTGAATTCCTGCGCATTCCCCTAATTTTGCCCCTCAATCAATCAAACTATTTTATAAAGCTCGTTTATATGAAAAACACCCCATTTACTGCTCATCACCAAGCACTTGGCGCAAAAATGGCCGCTTTTGCTGGTTACAATATGCCAATTAGTTATACTGGTATTAACGACGAACATGCAGCGGTTCGCAATCGCGCTGGAGTTTTTGATGTAAGCCATATGGGTGAATTCATTTTGAAGGGAGCAAATGCTTTGGCACTTATTCAAAAAGTTACTTCTAACGATGCATCTAAACTAACCAAAGGAAAAGCACAGTATAGCTGTTTAACAAATGAAGAAGGTGGGATAGTGGATGATTTGATTGTGTATTGTATTGAAGAGAATAACGTGTACATGTTGGTGGTGAATGCCAGCAATATTGAAAAAGATTGGAATTGGATCAGCAGCAGAAATTCTGATCAAGTGGAGATGCACAATATCAGCGACAAAACTTGTTTATTGGCTATTCAAGGTCCACAAGCTTGTAAACTTCTCCAACCACTTACGCAAATAGATATCCTTAACTTAAAGTATTACACTTTTGAAAAAGGTGAGTTTGCTGGAGTGAAGAATGTATTGGTCAGTGCTACTGGCTATACTGGTTCAGGTGGTATTGAAATTTATTTTGAAGATGTAGATGGTGCTGCTGATAAAATTTGGAAAGCGATTGCTGATTTAGGCATTCCGCCAATTGGATTGGGTGCTCGTGATACCCTTCGTTTAGAAATGGGTTATTGCTTATATGGCAACGATATTGATGACACCACTTCTCCTCTAGAAGCTGGTTTAGGATGGATTACCAAATTCACAAAAGAGTTTACAGCTCGTCCAATTTTAGAAGCTCAAAAATCGGCTGGTGTTACACGAAAACTGGTTGGATTTGAAATGGTAGAAAGAGGTATCCCAAGACACGACTATCCTATTTTAGATGCTGCTGGAAATACAATTGGTAAGGTTACCAGTGGTACACAAGCTCCTAGCTTAAACAAAGCAGTTGGATTGGGTTATGTGGCCTTATCACATGCTAACCTTGATTCAGAAATTTTTATTGAAATCCGCAATAAGCCTGTTCTTGCTAAAGTGGTGAAGTTTCCTTTTCAATAATGAAATGGAACTATACCATTGTACTGTTACTCTTCACAATATTTTTTTGGAGTTGTAGCAGAAAGTCAAATCCGAGCAAGTCTGGATTTATTTCTGAAGAGGGACAAGCATCTTACTACGCCGATAAATTCGAAGGCCGTGCTACTGCCAGTGGTGAAATATTTCAGCAAAGAAAATTAACAGCTGCGCATAAGACACTGCCTTTTGGTACAGAAGTAAGAGTAACAAATCTCCAAAACAAGAAATCCGTTCTTGTTCGAATCAACGATCGTGGTCCGTTTGTACGCGGACGAATCATTGATTTAAGTCGCGCTGCAGCCCAAGAGATAGATATGATTCGAGCCGGTATTGTACCAGTTAGAATTGAATACAAAAAGAGGTAGAGTTTTTCAATTCTATACCAATCGCTTTAAACAAATACACACAACTTCAACTCAGGTAATTTTTACCCTGCTTTTTAGAACGAGTATAGTTGTAAGCTCATTTTAGCTTCGTCTAAAACAAACTCAAAAAAGTGGGCAACAAAAGGCAACAGCAAATTCCCATCCACCCTTTCAAATCTTATCCTAGTTAAAAGGTTTCTTAAATCGTAGTTTCCTGTTTTATACAGGCAGTATATTTGCAGCTATGCAACAACCTACCCTACATACTATTCTTTCGCCTAGGATGCTGGACATATATGATGTTCGTCAAAGTATTTTTGTAATTATTGATGTGTTTCGGGCTACTTCTACCATTGCAACTGCTTTGTACAATGGAGCGAGGAAAGTAATACCGGTAGACCAAGTTGATCAATGTATTGAGTTAGGAAAAAAACTGAATGCAATAACTGCAGGTGAAAGAGATGGAAAGGTAATACCAGGATTACAATACGGCAACTCACCGGCTGAATATCCTCGCAACTTCATTGAAGGAAAAACATTGGTCCTTACCACTACTAACGGAACAAAACTCCTGCACATGGCGCTTCAAGCAGGTGCAGATGATGTTATCACAGGATCATTTCCTAATTTATCTGCCGTAGCTAATTACTTAATTGAGCAAAAAAAGCCTGTTTTCTTAGGCTGTTCTGCATGGAAAGATCGCTTTAACTTAGAAGATACGCTATTTGCTGGCGCTGTTATTCATGCTGTAAAATCTCATTTCACCATACACTGCGATAGCTCACTTATGGCCGAACAAATGTATCTCCAGCATAAAGATGATATGCATGGATTTGCTCGCCTAACAACCCATTGGCATCGCCTTTCTCAATATGGATTAGAAAAGGACCTCGAATACTGTGTTACTCCAGATGGCGCACCCATTCTTCCTAGATACATAGATGGAGCTTTAATTCCATACAGCAAAACTATGTAAGATACAACTTAAATTGGGTTATACCAACCTAATAAAAATATAACTTACAATTCATCCACATAAAGGCTTTTAGGCTTTTTATTCTGCCTTGCATTCCTTTACTTTTGCAGATTCACCAATCCTGAACGGCTCGGAATTTTTGCAAACAGCATGGCACTAACGCACTTAATCAAACATATTTACGCGAATGCAAGCGATGAAGTTATTCGCAGAGGAAAGAAAATTCAAGCGCTTGGACAAGTTGAATTGATTGAACATGACGACTTAATGGGTAGCATTCATTTTAGAGTAAAAGATGATGCTTACAATACTTACTATAAAGTCTATATCACACAATTCAAAGATCCAAGCAGCATGAAACTGCGCTGCGGATGTCCTTATAACCTCACTGAGGTTTGCAGGCATAAAGGTGCCGCACTTTTCCAGCTTCAAGACTTACTTGACCGAAACTTACTGGGTGAAAGAGATATGGAGTACGACCAACGTCATACCCTGCTCAAAATGAAACAGCTGGACCTTAAAATGATTCGTCTGTTTGCCAGTAAAACAACTTTAGAGGAAGCAGAAGAAGTATTGCGAAGCGCTCGTGCTAATATAATTGCTGCAAAGGATGAAAGGGTGCAAGCTGAATTGGATATTGAAGGAACCACTTATCAGGTTCTGATACAAAAAAATGAAGAAAGGAATTTTGATACTTCTTGCAATTGTCAATCTGAAACTGAATATCCGCTCTGTGTACATAAAACAGTGGTACTTCTTCAGCTAATCAATAGTCACGGAAAAGATTATTTTGATTCAATTCGCAATTGGGATAAAGAAAAAGGAAAACTCCTTGCTTTATATGGTTATACACTGAACGATGATTTGACGGGGAAATTTGAATTTACTTACCAAGATGGGAAACCTTTCTTAAGAGTTTTAGATCCATCTATCAAACGTGTGGGCACTGTTGCAAGAGAAGCAAGGTTTGTTCCTCCTCCGGAAGAAACTGTCGTGCAAGATTCTGCTCCAGAACCAACGAATATTAAATTAGGCTTTGTAGTTAAATACCACCATGAGCAATATCCTTTTGTAATTATAGATGCCATTCAAGGTGAAATGAATGAAGAGAAAAATGGTTTTCTCGGTAAAATAACCCGCATTGATCTTAATAAGTATGTGCAAACAGAAGTGTTTGATGAAGATGATAAAATGCGTGTGCAATTATTACGCAAGCTTTTACCGTCGGAGGTGAATCGCTACTTAAATAAAAACTCTCCTTTTAGCGGTATCTGGGAAAACATAATTCAATCGAGTGATGAAACCCTTCCAGCAGAAACGCGGCAATTAATTCATGAATACTTAATTCCAAAATGGAGAAAAGTTCAAGAAGAAACTTTGG
>ERZ1066133.451-NODE-451-length-18607-cov-7.983668_pt1 | contig 18607 bp, 20 predicted proteins | sample MGYA00382780_ERZ1066133 | MGnify/ENA primary metagenome ERZ1066133 (study PRJEB33369, sample SAMEA5778363) | biofilm metagenome | biome: Industrial cooling water; feature: Water cooling tower basin; material: Biofilm | place: United Arab Emirates | collected...
AACCCGGTCGGGAAGGTGACGCACACCGACCCGAACTCCACCTCCCCGTGCGGGCAGCAGAGGTAGCCCCCGCAGTCACAGTCACAGTTATCGGCACCCGGTGGCGTGTAGAGGGCCATCGACTACGCCTGAGGGTCGTAGGTATAGACCGGCACGTTCGACACGCACTCCCAGAAGAGGAGCGTCCCGGGGGTGATCAGCGCGGTGTAGACCGGCACCCCGGTCGCCGCCAGCGGCCCCTGGTAGGTACACGGAACCCGGTCGGTCGTCAGCCGCGCCCCGCCCTGGGTCACGTCCGTCGGGAGCCGGTAGTTACCCTGCGGGTGGGTCAGCCAGACGGCGGTCGTCGGCTCGACCCAGCTGTCGGCGTCCCGGTTGTAGATGTTCAGCCGGCCGGGGTACCGGGTACCGGTCCGCCCCGCGGTCGGGCGGACGAACTCGACCTCCCGGCCGGGCAGTTTCGCCACCGCGCAGAGCTTGAGCGTCCCGCCCGCGTCGGCGGTGAGCGAGAGCGGCGGGTCGGAGAGCACCTTGAGGACGGCCAGGCCGGTCGCCCGGTCGGTCAGCCACGTCCGGCCCATCCCCGGCCCGCAGACCGCCCCGGCCGCCGGCGTGCTCGCGAACTCGACGACCGCCAGGCAGTAGGGGACGGGGAGCCGGAACTGGCCGGCGGCCGAGACCGCGACGGGGGCCGAGTCGTTGATCAGCACCGGGCCGTTCGGGTCGTCCACCGGTGACCGGAGCCCGTTCGCCCGGTACGAGCACGCGGCGAACGGGCGGATCGCCGCCGCCCCGCCGTTCGTCCCGACTAGCGGCATGCCCGCCTGGATCGCCTGTGCTTCGTTCACGGGGCACCCACGAATCCGCCGCCGGCGGCCCACTTCTTGGCCGCGTTGAGCGTCCGTAAGAGTTGGCCGGACCGGATGCCGGCCTGGTTGACCTGAGCCGCCAGGGCGTCCGGCGGGTCGGCCTCCCGCCGCCGCCGCTCGCCCGGCGGGGGGATCACCGACTGCGAGAACTCGGAGTTCGCCGACCCGGTGGTGGTGAACCCCGCCCGGGAGAGTTCCCACCGGACGCACCGGACGGCCCCGGAGAGGACGACCGGGACGACCCCGACGTACCGGGTGACCAGCGCCCCGACGACCTGGAACGACCGGGCGATCCGCTCGGCGTAGAACGCGGACCGGGCGGCCGCGTCCGCGTCCTGGAACCCCCCGCCGGTCAGCCGGTGGTCCGCCGTGTACTCCCCGATGTACTCGCTCTGGACCTCCGGGATTTCCACCCCCTTCGGCGGCCCGACCCCGCCCGGGATCGGCCGGACGTGGACGTACCGGAGCGGGTCGCGGGTGGTCGGGTCGAGCACCGTCGCCCCGGTCTCGACGACCAGGAGCGGGGGCTCCCGGTAGACCCCGGCCGGCTGGCCGGACGGGGGGAGCCCCGACCCGGCCGGCGGGTCGACCAGGCGGAACAGCGGGCGGTCGAACCGGATCACCTGCCGCTCGGGGTCGACCACGCTCCACGGGACGAAGATCCGGCTGTTCGGCTGGAGGTTCCCTTTCGCGTCGAGCGCCGGCAGGTTCGTCGCCAGCACCCCGCCGGAGCAGAGGAAGGCGTGGACCGACCCGTAGACCAGCGGGAGCGAGTCCTTCGAGTACCCGTCGTAGAACTCGGCCGCGAACGGCCGGCCGGTCCGCTGGTCGATCTCGGTCAGGAACGCCGCCTCGGGCGTCAGCTGCTCCGGCCGGGAGTCCTGGAGGACGATCAGCGTCCGGTCGTCGACCGGGCCGTACCCGGGGACGGGGATCGCCCGGAGGTCCGGGTCGATCTCCCCGGTCGCGGGGTCGACCCCGGGCGGGAGCGGGTCGATCGGCGGGTCTTCCGGGTCGAAGTCGGGGGCGAACGGCTCGTCGGTCTCGGTCTCCGGCGTCGCCCCGGAGTACGGCCGGACGGCGACCAGCTGGTAGGTGCGGTACACCGAGTCGCGGGCGTGGGCCAGCGCCTGGTCGATCGAGAGCCTGGCCGTCGCCTTTACCCCGCCGAGGGCCGGGTGGGGGTGGAACGACGGCGGGGCGGACGGGAGCCACGGCGAGGTCTCGGGGTCCGCCCCGGCCGCGAGGTCCGGGGCGTAGCTCAGCTGGTCGATCGGCACCCAGCTCCCGTCCCATTCTTTGCCGACCGCGCGGAAGACCAGCCGGAGCTGGAACCGGGTCGGGCTCCCGTAGATCACGACCGACTCGGGGCGGGCGGGCGGGGAGAGCGACGGGGCGGCGGACTCGGCCGCCCCCGGCGGGAGGCCGGTCCCGAACCCCAGCCGCTGGATCGACACCTGGTCCGTCACCGGGTCGTAGACGACGGTCGCGCCGTAGAGGTCGCAGAGGTCGGCGAGCGCCCGGGCCGCCGGCTGGCCGTCCCAGACGCAGAGCGGGTTCGTCCCGACCGGCGGCAGGTTCTGGCCGAGCGCGAGGTACTCGGTATCCGGGTCGACCGCCTGGTCTAACACCGGGTGCATCTCCAGCGGGTCGCCCGGGTCGAACGGGTAGGCCAGCCCGCCCGGGAGGTCGATCACCGGCCCCCGGTCGACCCCGTACCCGAGTTCGGCCGGCACCGGCGGGTCGGCCAGCGGCGGCAGCTGCTCGTACCACTGGCGGCCGGGCGGCGGGCTCTCCCCGAGGAGGCCGAGGAGGATCTTCGCCAGCTGGAACGGGCTCCTAACGGTCTTCGGGATCAGCTTCCCCCGGCGGTCCCGCTGGTTGTAGTGGCCGCGGGCGGGCGGGCCGATCGCCCACCGCCACCGCCGGTCGACCACGCGGACGTTCCACGTCCGCCCGTCCTTCGAGTATTCCTCCTGGAAGTCGTCGACGTACCCGTCGCGGAGGGTGATCGGGGTGACGGTCTCCCACGGGTCGCCGACCCCGCCGGCCGGGACCGGCGGCTCGGGCGCCAGGAGCGGGCGGGGGCCGGCGAACACGAGGTCGCCGGTGAGCGGGAGGGGCGGGGCGGCCGCGGTCGGGATGATCCGGAGGAGCGCCGCCTGGGGGGTGATCCCCACCGCCGCCTCGTACCGGAAGGCTTCGAGCGGGTACTCGATCCCGCCCCAGGTGGCCGACGCGTAGTACCGCAGCCGGCGGCCGGGCGCGCGGTCGGTTAGGGCCGCCGGCGGGGGGGCGAAGAGGTCGCCCGAGGCCGGGTCCGGGAAGTGGGGCGGCTGGGCCGGCCCGCGGTCCGCCGGATCGGGCGGGCCGAACGGGGCAGCCGGGGTTGGGTCGGGGAAGTGGAGCGGTTCGGGCATCAGTCGATCGGCTCCCACCGCCGGCGGAATACGTGGTCCTTACACGGGTAGTGGCCGTTCCCGTCCGGCTCGGCGACCACCCAGTCGCCGTCCTCGACGACCGCGTACTGGCCGCTGGTAGTCTTTACCGCGAACGGGGTGTCGTTATCCGTCGGATCGAACGCCCGGACCCCCGGGTAGAACCGTTCGAGGGCGGACGGGTCGAGCCCGGCCAGGAGCGCCCGGGCGGACCCGGCGTTAAACTGGTACGCCCGGCACTCGTCCGGGCGGCTGCGGAACCGCTTCATGGACCACCATGTTACGGGGTAACCGGTGGGAGCGGGAGGGCCGGGTCGCCGACCCAGAACCACGGGAGGGCGAGCGGCGGGACCGCCCCGCCGAAGGCGAAGACGTACCGCCAGCTGACCGGGTACTCGATGTAGGAGTTGTACGCCCGCCGCGGGTGGCCGCGGGTGACCACCGGCTCGCCGTTGGAGTAGGCGGCGAGCGACCACTGGGGCGGCGGGGGCGTCGGGTATCGCCCGAGCCCGACCGCCCGCCCCTCCTGGACCGCCGTGTACCCCTGCTCCAGCAGCGTCGTCTGGACCACCGGCGCGGCGTTGAACGGGTTCCGCTTGACGTTGTACGCCCCGCCCCCGCGGACCGACACGTCTTCCGAGAAGTCGACGAGGAACCGCTCGGGGTTGACCGCGAGGACGGACGATAGGACGGTCTCCCACTCGAACGTCGCGGCGTAACTGAGGTGCGTCCAGTGCTGGGCGCCCGGCCGGTCCGACCAGGCCATCCGGGTACACCGGACGCCCGTCAGCGTCGAGCTCGTGGCCACGCCCTTCCCGGTCGGCGTGCCGTCCGGGTAGGTGAAGATGAGGTCGCGGTCCTGGGTCTTGAGCACCGCTTCGATCGCGGCGATCACCGTCGGGGCGGTCGCCGGGGTGCAGGCGATCGCGAGGTCGGACGCCTCCCACCGGTAGGCCAGGGCGTACCCGACCCCCGCGGCGTTCGGCACCAGCTGCCACACCGGCTGGAACCGGGCCGCCCCGTTGTCCGCGATCTGGTACCCGCCGTAGAGCAGCTTCACCGCCCGCCCCTAGTTGAACGCCCGGCCGAGGATCCCGTCGGCCTTGATCTTCTCCACCGCCTTCGCCGCGTCGGTCATGGCGTCGATCAGGAACTGGATCGACTGGCTCAGCGCGGTCGCCGCGTCGGCCGCCCGCTGCCGGGACTCCCCGGCCTCCTTGTCCTCGGCCGAATCGAGCTCCTCCCGCTTCCGCTTCTCCTCCTCCCGGGTCCGGCCGAGGTTCCGGAACCCCGGCTCGTCCGGGGCGAGCTTCGCGAACTCGTCCTGGAACTGCTCGCCCTGCTTCTCGTCGGCCTTCCGGAGCGTCTCCGGCGCGACCGCCCCGACGGCCGCCCGCATTTCCTCCCCGAGCTGCTCCGGCGGAACGCCCTGGCGGAGCAGGTCGAGCCCGACCTTCGCGAGCGCCCGGCCGCCCGGCCCGGCGGCGGACAGGCCGACCGCCCCCCGCTGACTCTGGGCGGTCCGGTCCTGGGCGACCGCGTACTCCTGCCGGGCGAAGTCCACCCGCAGCCGCCCCTCCCGGTCCTTCAGCTCGTTCACCCGCCCCCGCTCGGCCCCCGTCGCCTCAGCCGCCCGGCGGGCTTCCGCGAGCTTCAACTCGCGCTGCTGGAGTAGTTCCGCCTCGCGCTGGGCCGCCTGGGCTTCCGTCAGCTTTGCCCCGTCCTTTTCCCTCGCGCCCGACGCCTTTTCGCGGTCCTGGCTAGCCTTAACCAGATCCCTCTCGATCTTCGCCAGCTCGGCCTTCCGCGTCTGCTCGATCTCCGCCGCCCGGCCGAGCGACTGCTCGGCCGCCAGCCGCTCCTTCGTCGTCTGCGTCAGCTGCCGGCGGATCGGGAGCAGCCGGGATTCCTTCTCGAACGCCTGCTCGCCGGCGAGGGTCGACCGGTCGAACCCCGCCGGCCGCTCCTGCCGGAAGTTCGGGCCGAACTGGCGGGCGACATCGAGCGGCCGCTCGGTCGCCCGCCGGAGGTCGTCCCGCTCGGTCGCCCGCTGCGACCCGAGCTGGTTATAGATTTGCGCCTGCTGGAACGACTCGACGGTCTGGCCGACCGCCCGGGTCTCGCCGGAGATCGCCCGCTGGAGGTCTTTGAACTTGCCGGCGACGTAGCCGATCCCGGGGATCCCCCGGACCCGCTCTTCCGTCCGCTCGCGGTCGGAGAGGAACGGGCGGCCGGCCGCCCGCTCGGAGTTGATCAGCGCCTCGGCCCCGCCGGCGGCGACCGCCGACCCGGTGGCGTAGGCGGCGGCGCGGGAGCCGACGAACTGCTCGGCGAACCCCCCCAGCGACCCCTGCCGCTGGAACCAGTTCATCCGGCTCCCGTCGGCGTTGAGCCCCATCGCCCGGAGGTCGTTCCGCACCTGCCGGTTCTTCCACCGGTCGAACTCACGGTCCTCCCCCGACCGGACGGCCGATTCGACCCGGCCGACGATCGAGTCCCGCCGCTGCTCCTGCTCCTGGCGGCGGAGGGACTCGATTTCGGACCTCAGCCGGCGGGAGATGTCGGGCGAGAGGCCGGCCGGGGCGGACGGACCGGCCTGGCCGGTCCGGTTCATCAGCTGGCGGATTTCCGCGACCGAGAGCCGCTGGGCGGCGGCGATCCGGCGGGCGGTCGCCGCCGCGAGGTTGTCTTCCGCCTTGGCCGCGGCGACGACCTCGCCGGTGAACTCGTTGACCGCCCGGGCGCCCGCCTGGTCGACCATGATCTTCAGCTTCGCTTCGACCGGCTGGGGGGTGGTCATCGGTCCCTCCGTCGGACGGCCGCGGCGAACCGGTCGGCCACCGCGTCGATCAGCCGCTCCCGCTCCCGCCGGTCGACCTCCCGGGCGACCGCCGCGGCGGCGGCCCGGGTCAGCTCGTCCATCGGCGGCCACCCGACCGCCCGGGCGTCCCGGACGAACCCGAGGAGCTCCCAGAAGTAGTCGCCGAAGTCCTCGGCCGGGGCGAGCGGGGTCTTCGCCTCCCGCCCCTCCAGCTTCGGGCAGACCCGGCACGGCGTCGGCTGGCCGGACTCCGCCCGGAGGACCGGGAGCTCGACCGCGCGGCCGCTCCGCGGGTCGAGCTCCGTCGAGGTCACTACCCGGCCGGTCTGGGGGTCGATTACCCAGGTCTGGCAGTCGACGCAGGATCTCGCCCAGCCCGGGTGGTCGGCCCACACCCGGGCCAGGCGCCTCAGTTTGGGAGGAGCGCGTCGTACCCGGTGACGATCGCCTCCAGCTGGTCGAAGATCGGGGCGGGGAGCCGGCTGATGAGGTCGGCGGTGACCGGGCCGGCCGCCGCGCTCCACGCCACGACGTGCCGGGCGTAGAACTCGGACCGCACCCGGACCTCCCCCTCGGCGTCGTCCGCCTTGAGCTTCGCCAGCTCCCGCTCCGCCCGCCGCCGCTCGGCCGCCGTCGCCGGGCGGACGATGCCGGAGAGGGTCGGCCACGGGGGGACCGCCCGGGTCTCGAACCGCAGGGTGAGCGAGCCGTCGAGGAAGATCGGGGCGTCGGCCATCGGGCACCTGTTACGGGGTCAGGATGATCGACAGCTCGGAGTTCGGCGTCGTCACCCCCGTTGCATTAAAGCACTGGCCGTTCCACGGCAAGAGGATCTCCGGGTCGCCCGCGGCCGACCGCGGGGGCGGGGCGGGCGTCCGGACGGCCGGGCACACGATCTGGAGCACCTTCGCCCCGTAGGTGAAGGTGATCGTCACCGCGACCCCGGTGTCCCCCGCGCCGGCTTCGTAGAGGTCGGCGTGCTCCCGGAGCGGGAGCACCAGCTCCAGGCGGATCACGTGGTCGGTCTTCATCGGCGTCGCCGTCTGGAACGACGCGTAGAACCGCTCGGCGTTGACCGCGTAGTCGACCGACAGGCGGATCCGCTGGCAGAGGACTAGGTTCGTCGCGCCGATCGTCACCGCGGCGTCGCCCATGAGGAACCGGTTGCCGAGGTAGGCGGCCGTCGGGCTCGCGGGGAACACCCCGTCGTCGGCGTACCGCAGGCCGAACCCGTTCCACCCGAGAATCACCTCCCCGCCGGCCTCCGCCGTGATCTCGAACGAGCCGGTGAGGACGTTGGTCAGCGTGTACGTCCGGTCGGTCCGGTCGTAAGCCCAGTGCCGCCACTTCGAGACCGTCCCGAGCGGGAAGGTCTTCGGCGACGTGCCGGTGGGCGTCCCGTTCATCAGGTATTCGAGCCAGTGCGACCACTCGGTCACGCTCGGCTTGAACCGCCCGGACGGCCGGCAGAGGACGCGGTTCTCCCGGGTGTTGTCGATGAAGTGGCTGTACGTCCCGAGCCCGCCGAGGTCGCGGCCGAGGTCGAGCACCTCGGTCTCGGCCCCGGAGTCGAACTCGATCGCCGCGATCGCGGTGTTCGGCGCGGCCGGCGCGGTCGGGTCGGTCACGAGCTTGATGTCCGACCCGAAGGCGAGCCGGGTCAGCCGGTGCTGGGCGGTGTACGGGGCGGGCATGTTAGACTCCCTGCGGCTGGTAGACCCGGCAGAAGACCCGGACGACGACGGCCGACCGGACGTTGAACTGCCGGCCGTCCTCCGGCCTGGCGACGACCGCCGGCTCGACCTGGGACCGGACGGCCTCGGGGATCCCCGGCGGCCGCGGGCCGTTGAACCGGTCGATCACCAGCGGCCGCCAGGCGTCGAGAACGTCCATCACCTCCGGCCCGCGGTTGCTCATGAGGAACGCCACGACGTGGGGGAGGCCGACGAGCCGGGTGGCGTTCATGTCCGGCTCGACTACCTCGCTCACTTCGTCGGCGTTACTCACCATAACCGCCGGGAGGTCGGCGAACGTCGGGTCGATCTCCGCCTGCTCGACCACCCGGCCGCCGAGGGTGACCGACCGGACGGCGGGGAACGGCAGCGCCTTGATCGCCTCGACCACCGCCTTCCGGACGCGCGTGCGGAGCGGCGTCGGCGCGTCGGTGGCGTACCCGCTGACCGGGCCGGTCACGGCCGCCCCCTCGGCCGCGAACGCCCACCAGATGCCCTCGTGGACCGGCAGGGTCACGTCCCCGTCGCCGGTCCGGGTGACCGGCCCGGCCCAGCTCGTCTGGTCGAGCCACGACTCCGGGTACGGCCGCCAGAAGACCGAAACGGCGGTCCCGCCGGACTCGCCGACGGTCGCCGTGAGCCCCGTGCCGTCCTGGTTATCAGTGAGCCGGAGGAACATCAGCCGCCGTTCGCCTCCCGGAAGACCAGATCGACGAACAGCCCCTTGGCGAGCGTCCCGCCGCCGGCCGCCGCGGTGACCACCACCTCGAACACGTCCCCCGCGGCGTAGGCGGCGGACCCGCCGGCGACCGCCCCGGCGACCTGACCGTAAGCGGCCGGGGCGGCGGCGGCGAGGCCGATCGTGCCGGTCAGTACGGTCGTCCCGTTCTTCTTCACGTCGACCGTCGCGGTCGCCCCGCCGATCCCGCTGACGACGTTCCCCGCCCGGACGGCCACGAGCGTCCCGGCCGCCCGGGCGACGTGGACGACTTCGGCCGCGGCCGTCGCGTCGACCGCCGACCCCTGGGCGTAGACCTGGTGAATCTGGATCTGCAGCTGAACCGCGTCGAGCGGGGTCGCCGGGTCGAAGGAGCTCGTCTTGAGCGAGTTCGGCGGGAGGATCACCGGGCCGCCGCTGACGGTGAGTTGCCCGTTGACCGTCGTGTCGCCGAACTGGTTCGTCTGGGCGGCCATTCCTATCCTCCGGTGAGTCGGCGGGTCAGTACTTCCAGCTGGGCGTCCGCCGCGAGCCGGGTGATCTCCCGGACGGTCTCGGCGGAGAACCCGACGAACGGGCGGGCGGGGATCACCACCTGAGCCCGGAGGACGTAGTGCCGGACGAGCTCCGGCTTCGCCTTCCGGCCCCGGCCCGTCCACTTCAGCTCGGCCAGTACCCCCCGGGCGGACGGGTCGGCCCGCCGGGTCGGGATCCACACGAGCTTACCCGGGAAGTCCCGCGGGGGGAACCGGGCGGCGGTCGGGGTGAGCGGGATCGCCAGGGCTTTGGCCCGCTTCGGGCGGATCGTCGCCCCGTAGTGCTGGGTCGCCGCGCCCGGCCGGTTCGTCCCGACCGTCACGGTCTCGGCGTCCGCCCGGCCGACCACCGACGCCCGGAGCCGCCCGGTGTCGAGGAGCACGAGCGACCCGCCCCGCGGGCGGGCGAACTTCAGCGGCGCCCACGGCCGGCCGTCCGGCCCCCGCTGCTGCTGGAACCCCTCCCGGACGCCCCCGACGGCGGTGACCACCGCGGGCGCCCGGGCGGCCCGCGGGAGCGGGTCGACCCGCCCGGCCGGGCGGCTGAGGCGGTCGGCGAGCTGGCGGAGGGTGACCGGCATTACAGCCCGTCCAGGGCGGCGAGGTCGGTGGCGAACCCCGGGAGGGTGCCGGCCGAGTACCCGCCGGCGAACGGCGGGACCGTCGGCTCGATCACCCCGCCGGTGGCGTCGAGGAGGATCAGCGGGTCGGGGACCGACAGCTCCTCCTCGACCATCTTCACCTCCCGCCGGGCCGCGTCCTGGCTGTCGGTCCCGGCCGACGCGAGGAGGAAGACTTGGGCGACGGCCAGCCGGAGGGCGTATGTCTGGTAGGCCGACCAGCTGGCGACGGCCGCCGCGCCGTACCCGCGGGCGGCGAGCAGCATCGGCACCCGGTAGTCGGCCCACGCCGCGGCCTGGGCGGCGAGGACGGAGAAGTGCCGCGGCTCCGGCTGGTCGACCGCCTGGCCGAGCCGGGACCGCAGCTGCTCGATCACGTCCCCGACCGGGACCGGGTTCGGCATCGGCCACCCCAATAAATAAAGCCGGCCCGGCGTCCCCTACCACGCCGGGCCGGCCAACACCACGGCAGGGAGGACGCCGCCGTGGGCTACTTGCCGCCCGCGGCCTCCCGCTCGTTCGCGAGGTCCGCGAGCAGCTTGTTCGCCGCGTCGAGGTCGGCCTGGAGGTCGGCCGCCTTCTTCGCCGCCCCGTCGAGATCCTTCTTCTGGCCGGCGATCACCTTGTTGAGCCGGTCGATCTCCGGCACCTGCTTCCCGAGCTCCGCCTTGAGCGCGTCGGCCCGCCGCTTCTCCTCGTCGGCCCGCGCCTCGTGCGCCTTCGCCGCCTTCTCCGCCGCCGCCAGCCGCTTCTTGTGGTCGTTGAGCTCGGCCGCGATCACCTCCCGGTCGGCGTCGGCCTCGCGGGTCTTCGGCAGGACGACTTCCGATGTCGAGGCGGCCAGCGTCTTTTGGATCATCTCCCGCTGGATCAGGAATTCCGCGTCGTGGTACCCGTCGATCAGGTAGCTCGGCACGACATCCCCCCGGCGGTGGACGCCGAGCGAGTCGCAGAGGATCAGGTAGTTGTGCGTCGCCATCGTCGTCGCTCCGGGTGGCCGGGGATACGGGTCCGGAGTTTCCGGACCCGTATCGGTGTCTTACGAGTAGGTGATCCCGGCGGCCGCCGAGCCCCACCACATGACCGGCCCGCCGTTGAACCCGAACTCCAGGTCGTAGTGGTGGGGCATCCGGTTGATGTAGTGCGACCGGACGTAGAGCCCCTTCGCGATCTCCGCCGCCTCGGTGTTGCGGGTCCGGATCGACGGGTACCCCTTCGCCTGGCCGGTCTCGACTAGCCCGGCGTGGCGGGTCAGCTGGAACTGCCCGACCTTATTCGTGTCTGGCCGCTTCCCGAGCCAGATCAGCGTCCGGTTCGGGATGATGTAGGTGAAGTTCGCGGTCGTGCGGTTCACCGCGTCGGCCAGCGTCGGGTAGTACCCGTGGTCGTACCGGACGATCTTCGGCAGGTCGAACCCCTGGGTGATCGAGTTTAGGCCGGCGAGGTCCGCCGCCCCGTCGAGGCCGATCACCGACGCCCCGTACTTCGTCCGGTAGCTGGTCTGGATCTGGGTCGTCTTGAACAGCTCGGCGATGGTGTTCGAGTTCGCCAGGAGGATCGACTCCCCGCCGAACTTCGAGCTCGTCCCCCGCTGGAGCTCCGCCTGCCACTGGAGCATGTCGTTGATCGGGACGGCCGTCGTCGGGCTGGCGTTCCAGCCGACGCCCGGCACCTTCGTCCGGTAGCCGTCGACCTGGTACCCGTACACCTGCCCCTGGGCGCCGGTGACGGTGAACTTGCCGGCGACGAGCATGTCGCTCAGCATCTTCCGGCACCGGCTGACGATCATCGTGCTCGCGTGGAGCATGAGCATCCCGAGCCGGTCGTCCACGTCGAGCGGGCTGGCGATCGTGCCCGGCTGGCGCTCGGCCGTGATCTCCGTCTCGGAGAGCTGGGTGTACCCGCCGAAGTAGCCGGGGTCGAAGTTGTACTGGCGGAAGCCCGGGAAGCTGACGAGCGGCGGGTTCCCGTCGAGCCCCCGGTACGGGATCAGCCCGTAGGGGTTCTCGTACTGGTCCCACTTCACCTTGTCGGCGTCCTCGTACCCGAACGGGAACGCCTTCATCAGCGGGTCGTCCGCCTGCTGCGCGTCCTGCCAGATGAAGTCCGGCATCAGCGCGCCGACGGTGAACTCGAAGTTCTGGCTCAGGACGGCCATCGGTCGGTTCCTCGGTGAAAAGTCGGTCGGTCGGCCGGCCCCGGGCGGGGGCCGGCGGGAAACCGGGGAACCCCCCGGGGGTCGGTTAGATGAGGCGGACGAACTGGCCGCCGGCCTTCTTCGTCAGCTTGCCCAACGTGTACGCGTTGGCGTCGAGGCCGAGCAGTTCGGAGGCGTAGAAGATGCCTTCGATCCAGATCGCGGGGTTGAACGGCTGGCCGCTGGCGACCCCGGCGTCGGTCACCCGGGCGCCCGTCGGGTCGGACAGGTAGTCGTACTTCAGGAACCCGTCCACGTCGTTGTTCGACGCCTGGGAGTAGGCGTCGTACTGGAAGACCCCGGCCGAGCCGCGGGTGGTCCGCGCCCAGGTGGCGTTCGGGCTCGTCCCGCCGGTCAGCGCGTGGGTGGCGGAGAACAGCCCGCCGATCCGCCGGTTGCCGAGGAGCGACCCGAAGGTCAGGACGTATGACGCCCCCGGGGTGCCGGTGACGACGACGTTCCCCGCGCCGAAGATGTACGTTTCGAGCGCCGCCTGGAGGTTGGCGAGTGACACGTTGTACGCCTGTGCCGGCAGGGTGTACACCTTGTCGGCGGTGAAGCTCGGGGTGAACGTCCCGCCGGTCGGCGTACCGGAGATGGTCAGGGTCGCCACCTCGTTCTGGGCGGCGGTGCCGACCGCGCCGACCGCCTGCCCCTGAAGCCACGCCCCGCCGACCCCGGTCGGCCCGCCGAACGGCAGGCTGACCCCGAGGCTGACGGCTAGGTAGCCGCTCTCCAGCGCGGGCATCAGACCCTGCTGGCCGTAACTGATCGCTGGCATCGTCCGCTCGCCTCGGGGTGTGGTGGTCGGGAAGGTCAGGCGGCCGGGGCGCCCCGGCCGCGGTGGTCAGTTGGCGGAAGCCGCGGTCAGCCGCTCGTGCAGGGCCGGGCTGTGCTTCGCCACCAGCCCGTTCGGCCGGAGCACCCGGGCGATCAGCATCTGGGCGCCGGTCGGGACGGCCGACCCGTCCCGGTCAACCGGGTCCGGAACGGCCGCGGCGGTGAACTGGTTGGCCGGGCGGGCGAAGAGCGCCCGGCGGCCGACTTCGAGCTCGGTCAGCCCCTTGTGCGGGCCGTCCGAGAACTCCTTCGCGTCGGAGAGCGACATCAGGTTGTCGATGTGCAGCTGCCGGTCGACCGGCAGCACCCGGCCCTCGCGGAACGCCTGGTCGACCCACCCGGTGACCGCCGCCCGTTTCGCCTTGTCCGCCGCGGCCGCCCCGCGGCCGGCCTCGGCCGTGAACTTCGCGACCTCGGCCGACATCTGCGTCTGGGCGTCGGTGAACGCCCGCTCGGTCGCGGCCAGCCGGTCGGAGAACTCCTTCTTGTCCTGCTCCGCCTTGTCGGTGAACGCCTTGAACGACGCGGAGAGGGCGGTGATCGCGGACATCATGTCCACGTTCTGGCCCGGCGGGGCGGCCGGCGGGGTCTGGGGCGCGGCGTACTTCGCCTTCATGTGGCCGGTGAAGGCGTCGCAGGTGAGCGACTGGTAGAGCGCCTGTAGGGCCGCCGGGTCGGCCGGGATCGCCTCCGGCGGGAGGCCGAACTCGGTAGCCAGCTTCTGCCGCATGTCTTCGGGTGTCACGGTCGGAGCTCCCGCGGTGAAACAGAGGGTCGGGTGGAGGGCGGCCAGCCGCAGCCGGTCCGCCTCGGTCGACTGGAGCGCCTCGGCCGGGACGGCGAGCGGCTCGAAGTTCGGCGGGACTTCCGCGCCGTCCGCGAAGTACGCCCGCGGCGGGTCGCACCCCTTAACCTGCGGCTCCTCCTCGCCGAGCAGGCCGACCGCCAGCAGGCAGTCGTCCGGGAGGTCGGCCGCCGGGTTGTCCGGGTCGGGGAGCCGCTTGAGCTCGACCGACCCGGCGGTGTACCGGCCGGCGTTGATCAGCCCGCCCAGCCAGGTCGGTACCCGGCGGACGGTCAGGGTCAGGTTCCCCCGCCCGTCGTCGGCCACGTCGCCCGGCTCGGGCAGCTGGCCGATGTTCGGCATCCCGAGGTTCAGGGCCACCCGCCGCTGCGAATCGTGGCTGAACTTCATCACCGGCAGGTGCCACTTCTTCTCGCGGCAGGTCCGGTGGTTCGCGGCGATCTGGGCGACCTGTGCGGGCGAGAAGTACGCCCCCGGGCGGTGGGCGCCGTTCCGGAACACCGTCCAGTTCCGGATCTCGCACTCCGCGGGTAGACCGTCGCCGAACGCCATGCCCGACACGCTACCACGGCGGTTGCCAGTCGCCCGGACGGGATAGCCGGCCCGGCGGATACCGGGTAGATTGGACCTACCCGCCGGGCCGGCTATCCGGGCGGTAATTCGGAGGACTGACGATGTACCGGTTCTGGCTACACCAGGTGCTGGATCTGCATACCGATCCGGATGACGATTACGACAAATACGATGTCTTTATCCGGCCGATCGAGATCGGTATCCCGCCGGTCGCCGGGATGGAGTTCCGTCACCAAGAAGGGTTCGACCTGGAAGCCGCCCGGGTCTGGGTGAACGAAGCCGGGGCGGTCATCGTGACGCTCGACGGGCCGATCTCCGCGGAATCATCGGAAGACCTTTCGGCCTGGCTGTACGCCGACTGGGCGCGGGTCGGAGTGGACTCGAACCTAAACATGGTTGGCCCACCGACCGCCGCGGACCTCCGCCTATTCCCGCAGTTCTTCCGAACTGGGCGGGCGGTCGGCCAGGTGGCGACCTTCCCGCGGCCTACCACGACTCTTCCAGGCGAGCCCCCCGCTTCTGAAGGGCCGCCCACTGGCCGGCCGTCAGCGGGCGCTTCGAGCACCGGCAGTTGAACACCCGCTCGCCCCGGACGGCCGCGAACGTCGCCGACCCGGGGTAGAACTTCCCGAACTTCGGCTGGTGGTCCGCCCCCTGCCGGCCGTCCTCGACCCCGAGGTACTGCCAGGCCGGGAAGTGCCGGCCGACCTCCGGGTCGGCCAGCTGGTCGTCGAGCCCCGCGTGGTAGGCGTCCAGGACGTTCGTCCGGAACACCATCTCCGAGTAACTCCCGTCCCGGTCGTCCACCCCCGCGGCTTCGAGGATCCGCCGGACCTCCCCCTGCCGGTCGGGCGCGGCCTCCGACGGCTCGGCGATCGCCCTAGCCAGGGCGTCCCGGACCCGGGTGAGCATCGTCGCCTCGGTGATCCGGGCGACCGTGAACGCCCGCCGGCGGAGGTCCGGGAGGTACCGCTCGGGGTCGACCCCGAGCTTCGGCACCAGCCGCCGGAAGTACTCGATCGCGTCGGCCGGGAGCACGTCTTCGAGCTGGTCGGGGAAGGCGGCGAAGACCGTCGGCTCGACCCGGGCGGCGAAGTTCAGGTCGCCCGCCCGGGCCGCCATGAGGACCGCCCGCGACCGGCCGAGGAGCTCGCCGGTGGCGACCACCTTGGCGAACGCCTCGGCCAGCGCGGCGGTGTCGGCGTCGGTGAACCCGACCGGGCCGACCCCGCGGAGGCCGGCGGCGAACGACCGCTCGACCGCCCGGCGGCAGATGTCGGCGAACAGCCGGCGGCCGGACCGGACGGACGTGCGGACCAGCCCGGCGACCTTCCGGCCGTCCGCCCCGGGGAGCGCCTCAGCGGGGCTCGCCGCGAAAGGTCGCCGGCGGGACGCCGGCACCCCCTTTCGCTGCCGCGGGGCCGGACACGGCCGCCGCGGCGTCCGCCACCGTCCGGGCGTCCGCGTCCAGTCCCTCGGCCTTGGCCAGCGCTAGGGCCAGGAGGAGTACGTCAGGGTCCATCGGGCACCTCGCCGTCCGCCGGGGTGAACAGGGTGGGCCAGTCGACGCCGGTGCGGAGGTCGTTCAGGTGGGCGGAGACGACGGTGTGCACGCGGTACCCGGCGGCCGCCGGGAAGTCCCGGAGGGCCGCCATCGACCGCCGCTTGACCGCCGGCGACACCTCGTCGTTGACCGACGCCAGCCGGCCGAGTTCGATGTCGCCGGTCATCGCCACCCCGCGGAAGATCGCCACCTGGTCGTTGACCGAGTGCTTCGGCGCGCGAACGAGGTGGACCGGTTCACCGCCGAGGTTGAGCTTAACCGGACCGGATGCCCGGTCCGGCCTGATGTAGCGAGCCTCCCGGAACGCACGCCGGACATCGTACCACGCGGCGAGATCCCAGTGGTCCTCGTGGCCGTGGCTGGCGGTTAGGTACTTCAGGCTTAGGCCGAGCCCGGTCAGGTCGCGGCGCACGAGCTCGGCGGTGAGACCCGGCGGGAGCTCCAGGAGCATCGCCTCCCCGCCGTGGTGGAGGAGCCACGCCCCCACCCCGTCCGGGTCGCCCTCGGGGAACCGGCCGATCAGCCACCAGCCGGGGAAGACCTCGCCGGGGGGCAATCCGCCCGTCGGCGGCGGGCAGACGCGGGGCTTTCTCGTACCGGTCATGTCGGCTTCCTCCTGTTAGGGTGTGACAGTATACCCGGTATTATCCGGGTTTGCTATCCCGGGACGTGAGGAGGCCGCGGACGAACTGGACGTGGGCGGGGGTCCGGCCGGTCAGGTGGGAGACGTAGGCGTCGATCACCAGCGGGTTGTCGCCGAGGTAGCCGCTGCTCCCGGTGTGGTTCGCCGGGTTCGCCTCGACTACCTTGTACCCATCGGCGGTCCGGACGATATCGGGGGCGTAGATCTGGCCGGCCCGCTCCGACTCCGGGAGGGAGTTGATCGCGTCGACCGCGGCCTGGGCCATCGCCCGGGTGTCCTCGCTCTCGAAGACCACCGGCAGCGGCTCCTGCTTCAGCCACGTCGAGTGGGGGACGACCTCGGCCCTGCCGTTCCGGGTGACCACGTGGACCCGCCCCTCCTGGCCCGGCTTGATCGTCATCCCAGCCGCCCGGTCGGCGTCGGAGATGCCGACGACCGAGAACGCCGGCTGGGCCATGAACTCCTTCCCGCCGCCGGGCAGCTCGACCCCCCGCTCGTGGGGGGCCGCCGCCGCCGCCCGGTCGGCCGCCGCCCGGACCTCGCCCCCGATCGTCCGCTCGTACTCGGGGGAGCCGAAGGCGTACCGGTCGCCGCCGCTGTGGACGATCCCGGTGACCGCCCCGGAGGCGTCCCGGTCGAGGGCGAACCCGTACCGGGCGAGCTGCTCGCCGGCCCCCCAGATCGCGTCCTGGGCGGACCGCCGGAGCTGCGCCGCGTACTGGGGGAAGTACACCCCGTACCCGGCCGCCGCGTCATCCCCATACGCCTTGACGATCCACCGCCCCTGGCCGTACCGCTCGTCGAGCTTGCCGATCACGTCGTCGGTCAGGTGGGTTACGGTCTTCCCCGCGACGACATTAATATCCTCAGACTTCTCCAGACCCGGCAGCGACTTCGCTTCTTCGAGCTTGTTCGCCAGCCCGGGGTCGGCCGGCAGGTAGTCGCCGGCCTTCCCCCGGTCCTCCGTCGCCCCCTGGCTGGGGCTCAGGGAGGAGACGAGCGGGCGGCCGGCGTCGGCCCCGAGGTCGAAGGTGTTGACCAGGCTGATCCCGTGCCGGGCCAGGTACGGGCCGACGAACTCGGCCACCCGGTCGGTCGCCCACGCCCCCTCGTACTGGGCGTCCGCCTTCCCCTTGGTGCCCTTGTCCGGCCCGAGGGCGTCGAGGGCCGACTGCACGCCGACGGTGTTGACGTGCTCGCGGAGCCGGTCGAGCCACCCGGCCGCCTCGTGCTGGCCGCGGGCGCGGAGGGTCCGGCTCACCCGGTCGATCTTCTGGTTCACCCGGTCGACTTGCGCGGGAACGCGGCCAGCAGGTCGCTGACCAGCGGGCTCACCGCGATCACCCCGCTTCTCACTAGGTGGGCAGTCGTCGGGTCGGCCAGGAGCCGCCGCCACTCCTCCGCCTGGCTGGTCAGGGCCGCCAGCGTCTCGTCCGCCTCCGCCTCGTCCGTCGGGTCCGGCCGGTTTGGTTCCGCCATCGGTAGTCCCCCCCTTTTGGTCGTCGACCGTCTTCGGATTGCCGGCCCGGCGGCGGAGCTCGTCGACCACCCGGCGGGCCAGCTGAGCCTTCAGCCCGCCGACCTTCTGCTCCAGCTGCTTCGCCAGCGCCCGGATCTGGTCCCTGGTCAGGTGTTCGAGGTGCGGTTCGAGGGCGGTGACGTGCTCGTGGGTCAGCTCGTGCGGCCGGTCGACCGCCTTGCCGACCGCATCCTTCGCCGCCGCCTCCGCCGCCGGCCGCTCGTCCGACGACTTCGGCTTCTGGTAGCGGACCAGGCCGCCGTCGGAGATCCACCCGTTCCGCCCGGTCGCCGGCGAGTGGTACGGCTTCCAGTTGGCGAACGTCTTCAGCTTCGGGTCGATCGCGGTGAACGCCTTGGCCGGTATCGCCGCGTACTCCCGCTGCCGGTCCGCCCGCCGGTTGGTGTTCAGCCGCTCGCCCTGCGCCTTGGCGTCCGCCGCGGACGCCGCCTTGAGCCAGGTCACCGGCACCCGCTCCACCCCGTCCCGGACCGCCCATTCGAGCCGGTGGTGGCCGTCGACGACGTAAATGCCGCCGTCCGCCGGGTCGACCCAGCAGCTCAGCGGCGGGCACTTCGCCGGGTCGAACCGCTCCGGCGGGGGCGGGCGGGTGGTGCCGCTCTCGTCGTCCGCGTCGTCCCGGAACTGGAACCGCTCGGGGTCGACCCGGATTACCCGCGGGGAGACCATGACCGGGCCGGCCGGGGGCTGTGCCGGCCGCCGGCCGGGGG
>ERZ1066133.452-NODE-452-length-18559-cov-10.806907_pt1 | contig 18559 bp, 14 predicted proteins | sample MGYA00382780_ERZ1066133 | MGnify/ENA primary metagenome ERZ1066133 (study PRJEB33369, sample SAMEA5778363) | biofilm metagenome | biome: Industrial cooling water; feature: Water cooling tower basin; material: Biofilm | place: United Arab Emirates | collected...
CCCCCCGCCCTCAAGAGGGTGGGGCCTGAATTGACCCCCGCAGGCCCTTTGGGTTGCCCACGATCCGACTTTTTTTCGTGCCCGCCCGCAGCGTCGATCGAAGCGCCGAAACAGGCCTCCCGGTCGCACTCGAGCCCAGCCTGGCGTAGGTTCCCCTCGCCATGCCGACCCGCGACCCGCACCTGGCGCTCGGACTCGAGCGCGCCCTGGATCTGGCCGAGCGCTCGGCCTTCCCGGCCGCCGATCCGCTGGACCCCGGCCGCCGGGTGGGCCTCGAACCGGAGCGGCTGGTGTTCGGCGGCGCCCGGGCAGGCTCCGCAGGCCCCATGGGCCGGCCGCCCCTGGGCGGCCCTGGGGGCCTGCTGGCCGCTCTCGCCGCGGCCGGCGAGCGGGGCTTGCCGCCCCCGACCGGGGGCCTCGAGTCGCCCCACATCGACCTTCCCCAGGGCGGCAGCCTGACTTTCGAGCCGGGCGGCCAGGTCGAACACTCGACCGCCGTCCACCCCGGCCTGAGCGCGGCCCTCGACGACTGCGCCGCGGTCGATGCAGCCCTCGAGCGCGCCTTCGCGGGCCCGGGCTGGAGCCAGGCCTTCCTCGGCCTCGATCCCTGGAGCAGCCCTGAGACGGTGCCCCAGCAGCTCCTCGCGCCGCGTTACCCCGCCATGGCCCGCTACCTCGCCCTGCGCGGACCGGCGGGGGCTTGGATGATGCGGCTGTCCGCGAGCCTGCAGGTCAACCTGGACCTGGGGCCCGGCTCCTGCGGCGCCGAGCGCGCCCGGCTCGGCTACCTGCTCAGCCCGGCGCTGACCGCCATTTTTTCGACCAGCCCGGAGCTGCCCGGACAAACGCGGCGCCACAGCCGCCGCGCGCGGGTTTGGCAGACCCTGGACCCGACCCGCAGCGGTTTTCCCCGCCGCCTGCTGGAGGCCCCTGGGGAGCCCCTGCCACGGGCCTACGCACGAGCCGCCTTGGAGGCGGACGTGCTGCTGCTGCGGGACGGGGCCGGGGGAGCACGCCCCGGCCGACCCGGGCGGCGGTTTGCCGATTGGATCGCCGCCGCGGACCCGGAACTCGGCTTTCCGACCGAAGAGGACCTGCGCTACCACCTCAGCACGCTGTTCTTCGAGGTGCGTTGCCGCGGTTTCCTGGAACTGCGGGCGGTGGATGCGCTGCCGCCCCCGTGGCGCGCGGCCGCCGCGGGCTTGATCGCCGGGCTGCTGCTCGATGACCGGGCCCGCGGGCTGGCCCTGGAGCGCCTGGAACCGACCCTCCGGGAGCTCCCGGAGCGCTGGTGGCTGGCCGCCGATCTGGGGCTGTCCCTGCCGGGCATGGCGGCGGAGGCCCGCTTCCTGTTCGAGACCGCCCGCGAAGGGCTGTCCCGGCTCGGGACCGGCTTCGTGCGCCGGGAACATGCGGACTGCCTCGATCGTTTTGAGGAGCGGTTCACCGCCCGCGGTCTAGCTCCTGCCGATCTGCTGCGGCCATGGCTGAACGACGCTCCCGAGCGGGCGCTCGAGTGGGCGCGCACCGGGCGGGCCTGCCCGGAGGGGCAGCCCGACCTGGCCCGGGCGCTAGACTGATCCGACCGCCATGTCTTTGCTGAGCCCCCTCTCCCTCGAGCTGGACCGGCGCCTGCTGGTCCTGCTGCGCGCCCCGGTCCAAGACCTGAGCGCGCTGCTGCCGGGGTCTTTGACCCCCTGGGTGAGGCGCGGCATGGGCCTGATCGTGCTCGACTACGGACACCTGCCGGCACGGCGCTTCGGGCCCCTGGCCGTGGGCACGGGAACCAGCCAACTCGCGGTGCGCCTGCCGGTGCGCACCGGCCCCGACGCGGACTCCGAGGCGCGACTGTGGGTGCCCCGGCGCTGGCGGGAAGGCGGCCTGACCTGGCGCCTGCTGCAGCGCCACCACAGCGAGCCGGCCGAGTTCCTGTTCAGCGCCGAACGGACCGCGGTGGAGCTCGAGGTGCGCTCCGGCCGCGGCACGGCGCTCTACCTGCGGGCCCATGCGGTGCCGCGACTGCGCGGTTCCCTGTTCGCGACCCTGCGGGAGGCGGAGCTCGAGCTGGGCCGCTTCGGCCAAGCGGGCGACCTTTCCGGTGGGGGCCTGCGCTGGTTCGAGAGCCTGGATCACCTGGGGCTCGAGCGCAGCGGGCAGGGTCTCGAACCCCTGGCGGTCGATGCCTTGCAGAGCAAAGCCCTGCCCGCGATCCTGCCCGGCATCGAGGACATCATCGAGTTCGACAGCGCCTTCAGCGTGGTCAGGCGCCGGCGACTCCCCGGGCTGCCAAGCCTGCAGCAGCTGGCCCGCAGGCCGCGGGGGCTCAGCCTGCCGCCCGAGGGGGCCCTGGCCCTGGGCCAGCCTGCGGCGGATTGAATCCGGCCCGGCCCCCCCGGGGGTCCGAGGCTCCGGGCGCCGCGGCAGGCGCAGCCAGCGAACCAGCGCCCGCTTCCGCGGCCACGGCCTGGGCGCGGCGTGGACAGGAGCCGCGGGCCCCCAAGCCGAGAGGCCCCCGGGCGCCCGCCGACCGGGCCGAGAGCTCGCCGCTCAGCGCTCTCGGCAAGCCAGCCGCCGGCCTTCAGGCCTTCGACTGGAACAGGCGAGCCGGGTCGCGGAAGGACTTGAACTCGAGCGCGTTGCCGTTGCCGTCTTCGATGAAGAAGGTGCCTTGCTCCCCCACCTCGCCCCGGAAGCGCACGTGGGGCTCGATGCGGAAGGTCTGCCCCGCGGCCGCAAGGCGCGCGGCCAAGGCTTCCCAATGCTCCCAAGGCAGAACCAGGCCGAAGTGGCGCGTGGGGACGTCATCGCCGTCGACCTCGTTCGAGGCCACGAAGGCCTGCTCCGAATCGACGCGGTGCACGGAGATCTGGTGCCCGCCGAGGTCGAAATCGATCCAGCGCTCGGCGCGCCGTCCGATCGGACAGCCCAGCAGGCCCGCGTAGAAGGCCTCCGCGCGGGCCAGGTCCCGCACCGGGACGGCCAGGTGGAAGGGCGCGTGGGGCAGGGGCTGCATGGGCTGTGCGGGCGGGAAGTCTTGGGCCGCTGAGGCCGCGACCCGGACCCGGTTCGGGCCGGGTGCGGCGGCCGAGGGCCGGCGGGCTTGCGGGGTGGGGAAAAATCGGCGTTGGCCGCAGCCCCGGCCCCCGGGCCACCCCAGGGCGGCCCGGGGGCCCGCGGACCGGTGGTCGCCGCGTCTCGGGCCGAGCCCCAGACGCTGCTTACGGCCGTTCAGAGGCGGGAAATCGGCGCCAAGCGCCGATCCCGGCCGGTTTGGCCGGCGGAGGCCGGCCTACGGGCAACGGTGGGGCTCTGAGCGCCGCTCGGGCGCAGCCCGGGTCGATCGATGTTCAGGCGGTCAAACCTTGGCGAAAACCTTGCGCAGCTCGCTGGCCACCAGGTCGCCGACCTCGTTGGTCTTGTGCTGGCCCGTCCCGACGCCCTTGATGCGGCTCGAGGTGATCAGGTCCTGGACCGTGCGTTCGATGGCCTGGGAAGCCGCCTTTTCGCCCAGATAGTCGAGCATCATGGCGCCGGCCATGATGGCGGCCACGGGCGAGGCCACGTTCTTGCCTGCGTGCTTGGGGGCCGAGCCGTGGATCGGCTCGAACAGGCTGACCTTGCCGGGGTGCAGGTTGCCGCTGGCGGCGATGCCCATGCCCCCCTGCAGGGCGGCCCCCAGGTCGGTGAGGATGTCGCCGAACAGATTGGTCGTCACGATCACATCGAACCACTCGGGGTTGCGCACCATCCACATGCAGGCGGCATCCACGTAGGCGTGGTCGGTGGTGATCTGCGGATACTCCTTGGCCACGTGGGCGAAGGTGCGCGTCCAGATGTCCTGGGCGCGCACCGCGTTGGCCTTGTCGATCAGGGTGACCTTCTTTTCCTTGCGGGTGGTGGCCAGCTCGAAGGCGTAGCGGATGGCGCGCTCGCAGCCCTCGCGGGTGTAGACCATGGTCTGCGTGGCCACTTCCATGGGCAGGTTCTTGTGCGCGAAGCCGAACATGCCCGAGTAGGCGCCTTCGGTGTTCTCGCGGATGATGACCATGTCGACGTCGTCGGGCCCCTTGTCCTTGAGCGGGCAGAGACGGGCGTCCATCAGCTTGACCGGGCGCAAGTTGATGTAGAGGTCGAGCTCGAAGCGCAGCTTGGCGATGATGCCGAACTCGATCTTGCCCACCTCCACGCGCGGGTCGCCGATGGCTCCCAGGTAGATCGCCCGGCGCTGCTTGAGCTCCTCGAACATGCTCTCCGGGAAGATCACGTTGTGCTTCAGGTAATAGTCGGTGCCCAGGGGCAGCTCGGTGTTGCGCAGCCGGAAACCGAACAACTCTTCAGCCACCTTGAGCACCTTGAACGCCTCGCGGGTCACCTCCGGACCGATGCCGTCGCCAGCGATGGTGGTGATGTCGTATTCGTGCTTGCTCACGGTTTTTCTCTGCGCGCGGCGGTCCGGTTTGGGGCCGGGCAGCGGAGGCCACACCGGCGGGGAGCGGGAGGTTCAGGATGCGGGGGAACGCCCCGGGGCGAGGCCCGGTGCGTGCCGTGGGGGCGCGGGGGGACGCTCCCCAGGTTCGTCCCGGCGGTGGTCGCAGGCTGGCTCGGGGGAGCTCAGCGCGGCCGGCGCGGGCCGATCGAGGCGACCATGATAGGGTCGGAAGCGGGCCGGGGGACCCCCGAACCGGCCCGGGCTGGTGAAGGACCCGGCCCATGGGCGGCCCATGGGCGGCCCAGGGGCCGGCTCCGGAGCTACCCGGAGTCCTGCGGGCCGGGCCCGTTTGCGGCCGCTTGCGGGGCGCTGCAGAAGAGCTCGCCGCCTCGCTGCGCCAGGCCGCGGGCCCTGCCCCCGGGAGCAGTCTGGATCGCCGCGCACCGCGGCGGGCGCCGGCCGGGCTGGGCCGGGCCGCGATCGCTGCGGGCATGGACCTCGCGCGCTCGCGCCCTCGGCTGCGGACCGGTGCCATCCGGCGCTCGGATGCGGACGGCCAAGGCGGAGCCCGCGCGCGATCGAGGCCCGCGAGCCGAGCAGCGCGAAGCGGCGGCGGGCGCGGGCTGAGCCCGGGCCCCCGGGCTGCTCAACGGCGGAACATGCCGCGCCGATAGGCGCTGATGCGGCCGGTGATGGCGCTGGCGGCCACCGTCAAGGGCGAGGCCAGGTACAGCTTGCCGGGCCCGCTGCGGCCGGTGAAGTTGCGGTTGATCGCACTGACAGTGACCTGTTCCGCTTTTTCGCTGACCCCCGGCCCGCAGCCGATGCAGGCCCCACAGCCGGGCTGGATCACCTGGACGCCCGCGCGGGCGAAGGTCTCCAGGTAGCCGCGGGCCGCAGCATAGTCGCGCACGGTCTCGCTGCCGAACTGGATGAACATCGACACGCCGGGAGCCACGCGCCGGCCGCTTTCCACGGCCTCCTGGAGCACCTCCGCGTAGAAGTCGAGGTCCCGCTCCTTGCCGGCCGTGCAGGAGCCCGCGTAGGCGATGTCGATCTTGACCTCGCCCAGGCGCTCGATGTCTTCGCCGTAGGTCGGATCGTGGGGCTTGGCCACCATCGGGCGGATCGCGGAAAGGTCGATCACGTGCACACCGCCGTCGTAGGTGCAGCCCGCATCGGGGTACACGAATCCGGCCCGGATCTGTTCGCGGGAACGGCCCGGCCGGCGCGCCGCCAGCCATTCGACGGCGACCTCGTCCCCCTCGCAGATGCCGCTCTTGGCGGTGCACTCGGTGGCCATGTTGCACAGCGTGGCGCGCTCGTCCATGTCCAGCGTCGCCAGACCCGGTCCGCCAAACTCCATCACCCGGTCGAGGGTGTCCTCCTTGGTGGCGTGGTGCTTGAGGATGTAGAGCATCACGTCCTTGGCGGTGCACTCGGGCGCCAGGCGACCGACCAGGTGGAAGCGGATCGACTGGGGCACCTCGACCAGCGTGAATCCCGCATGGATCAAGCCGGCGTACTCGGTCGCACCGACGCCATAGGTCAGGGCGTTGTTGCCGCCGCCCATGCAGGTGTGCGAATCCGTGGCCTGGATGAAGTCGCCGGGATCGACGAAGTGCTCGCGGGCCACCTGGTGGCAGATGCCCGGGGAGATCCCGTCCTTGGCCGAGTAGTCCCGCACCCCGGTGTGGCGCTGGAACTCGCGCTGCAGGTCGCGCAGCGTCTGGATCTGGCTGGCGAACGGCATCATGCGCTTGACCCCGTCCGCGTACAGCAGGTGATCCTCGAACACGGCGAACTTGGCCGGAGCCGGAATCCGGTAGCCCGGCCCGTATTCGCTGGAGAGAAAGTGGTGCACCTGGGCGGTGGTGAATTCGTGGCTGTAGCCGCCGTCGACCCGCACCAAGACCGCATCCCCGGGCTGGAGGTAGGCGGCACCGCGGGCGCCCTCGGCGCGCACCAGGTGGCTGGCGAGGATCTTCTCCCCCATCGTCATCGGTCGCGGCCCGGTCTCGACCTCCGGCACGCGCAGGCGCCCCTGAGCCAGCTCGGCCGCGAAGCGGAACAGGCCCCCGTGCTCGACGATCAGGCGCGTGACCGGATCGTAGCGGCCGATGATCTCCGCCAGCGGCACGTCCTGGCCGGCTTCCAGGCGCCGCAGCAGCGCGTGGTCGCCGAGCAGCTGGCCCAGGTTCAGGTTGTTGCGCTCATGGATCGGTGCGAAGGAGGCGGCGATGACCAGTTCGATGCCGCTCCACTTTTCGCACTGCACGGCGGTCTCCCGCGAGGAGCCGGTGCCCTTGCGCTGCCCGGAGACGATCGCCTGGAAATTGCCGTCCAGCAGCGCGCGGGTCTTGAACACGCGCTGTCCTTGGCCATCCAGCAGCCCGGCGTAGGCGTCGAGCGCGATGTCCTCCGGCTTGTGGCGGAAACAGACCCAAGCCGGCGTCATCACGTCGGTGTTGATGTCGTCCAGCAGCTCGGCGGGATCCACCTCGCTCATGCGCACGCTCAAGCGACCCTCGAGCTGGGCGCGGATCTTCTCGAGGTCCTTGAACAGGAACAGCACGCGCCGCTGGGGATCGAGGCGCACCACTTTGGTGCCGTTCGGCAGGGTGTGGATCAGGCGGTTGACCATGGGAGGACCGATCGGGAGGGGAGCCCGTCCGTGGGGCTCGGTGGGCGGCCGGCCCGCGCGAGGCGAGCCGGCCGACGGCGCAGGCCCCCTGCGCCGCTCGGCCGGGCTGGCCGGCGCAGGGAAGCCGCCCGGGGCGGGGCGCTTGACGGAAGCCGCCTGGGGCGGCCCGCTCGGGGGGGTCAGGCGCGCGGGTTTTCGATCAAAAGAGCGATGCCCTGGCCGCCGCCGATACAGGCCGAGGCCACGCCGTAGCGCTTGTTGGAGCGGCGCAGTTCGTACATCAGGGTCAGGATCAGGCGCGCGCCCGTGGCGCCCAGGGGGTGGCCCAGGGAGATGGCCCCGCCGTTGACATTGACCTTGTTGCGGTCGAGCCCGAGCTCCTTCTCGCAGCCCAGGTATTGGGCGGAGAAGGCCTCATTGATCTCGAAGCGATCGACCTGCGCGAGCGACAGGCGCGCCTTTTCGAGGCAAGCGCGGATCGCCGGCACCGGGCCGATGCCCATCTCGGAGGGATCGACTCCCACCACCGCGTAGGACACGATGCGGGCCCAGACGTCGAGCTTGTCGGCGCGGGCCCGATCGGCGCTGCACAGCACCAGGCTCGCGGCCCCGTCGACCACGCCGCTGGCGTTGCCGGCGGTGACCGTGCCGTCCTTGCCGAAGGCCGGGCGCAGGCCCGCGAGCGCCTCCAGGGAGGTCTCCGGCTTGATGTGGTCGTCGGTGTCGATCTTGGTCGGCCCCTTCTTGCCCGGGATCTCGACCGGGGCGATCTCCTCCGCGAAGCGCCCCGAGCGCACGGCCTCGGCCCCCAGGCGATGGCTGCGCAGGGCGAACTCGTCCTGGGCTTCCCGGGAGATCCCCAGGCGTTTGGCGATCTTTTCTGCGGTCTGGGCCATGAACAGGCCGCAGTAGGGATCCATCAGGCTGGCGAACAGCAGGTCCTCGAGCTTGGGGTTCGAGCCGAAACGGAACCCATCGCGGGCACCGTGGAGCACGAACGGGGCCTGCGACATGTTCTCCATGCCGCCGGCCAGCACCGTGCGGGCCTCCTCCAGACGGATCTGCTGGACGCCCTCGATCACCGCCTGGATGCCGGAACCGCACAGGCGGTTGACCGTCAGCGCCGGGGTGCGCTGGGCGACGCCGGCCTTGAGGGCCACGTGGCGGGCTCCGTAGATGGCGTCGTTCGAGGTCTGCAGGGCGTTGCCGATGACCACATGGTCGACGCTGGCCGGATCGACCTTGGAGCGCTCCAGGGCGTGCTTGCTGGCGTGGGCCGCCAGATCGATCGCGCTCAGGTCCTTGAACTTGCCGTAGCCCGGCGTGCCGCTGTATTCGGCCATCGGCGTGCGGGCGCCGCCCACGATCACGATTTCGTTGCTCATTGGTTGTTCCGGATGCGGTCTGCTGTGTCGGGGTCGATCAGCGGTTCTTGAAGGCGGCCGGGCGCTTTTCGAGGAAGGCCTGCATGCCCTCCTTCATGTCGAGCGTGGTCGCGGCGAGGCCGAACATATCGGTCTCGATCAGTTCGCCCTCGGCCTGGCTCATGTTGAGGCCGCGGCGGATGGTCTCGATCGCCAGCCGCACGGCCACCGGGCCCCGGCTCAGGATCGTGTTCATCAGCTTGAGCGTGCCCTCGCGCAGGGCCTCCGGCGCGAACAGGCGATTGATCACGCCCACGCGGTGGCCCTCCTCGGCGGAGTACATGTCGCCGGTCAGAACCCATTCGCGGGCCACGCCGGGGCCGGCGATGCGGGCCATGCGCTGCGTGCCGCCGTAGCCGGGAATGATCCCCAGGGAGACCTCGGGCAGGCCGATGCGGGCCGTGTTCGCGGCGGTGCGCAGGGTCGCCGCCAGGGCCAGCTCCAGGCCGCCGCCCAGGGCGAAGCCGTTGATCATCGCGATCGAGGGCTTGCCCAGGGTCTCGAGCTTGCCGAGCACGGTCTGGCCGTGGTGCGCCAGGTGCTTGGCCCCCAGCGGGTCCATCTTGGCCAGCTCGTTGATGTCCGCCCCGGCCACGAAGGCCTTGTCGCCCGCGCCGGTCAGGATCAGGCCGCGCAATTCGCCGTCGGCCTGCACCGCGTCGAGGGCGTGGCTGAGCTCCTTGAGGGTCTCCTGGTTCAGCGCGTTCATGACCTTCGGGCGGTTGAAGGTCAGCACGGCGATCGGGCCTTGGCGCTCGAGCAGCAGGTTCTGGTAGGTCACGGCGATTCGGGGTTGGGCGACGGCCCGGGGGCCGGCGCGGGGCCAGATGGGAGGGTCGCTGGGCGTCGGATTCCGCCCGCGGCGCTAAGCGACGCGCCGCGGGCGCATGGAGCTGCGGGCCGCAACGCGCAGGCGCGGCCCGCCCTGGGATTCACTTGGGCCGGGTCACGCTGGCCTTCACGATCTTGACCGGCTTGGCCGGCTTGCTGCGCTCGCCCCCCATCCCGGCCGAAACCGGCGCGGTGGCGATCTTCTCGAGGGTTTCATCCCCCGCGATCAGGCGTCCGAAGGCGGTGTAGTTGCGGTCCAGGAAGTTGGCGTCCCCGTGGCAGACGAAGAATTGGCTGCCGGCGCTGTTGGGGTCCTGGGCGCGGGCCATGGACAGGATCCCGCGCACGTGCTTGGTGTCGTTGAACTCGGCCTTGATCTGGTAGCCGGGTCCGCCGCGGCCGGAGCCCTCCGGACAGCCGCCCTGGATCATGAAGCCCTTGATCACCCGATGGAACACGGTGCCGTCGTAGAAGCCCTTCTCGCACAGGTCGACGAAGTTCTTGACGTGCCCCGGGGCCTTGTCGACGAAGAACTCGAAGGTCATCGAGCCCTCGGAGGTTTCGAGGGTGGCGGTCACGCCGGCATAGGGGTTGGTCGCTGCGGGAGGCATGGTTTCTGGGCGGTGTGTTTCTGGGCGGTATCGGGGGGGGCGGGCGGAGCGGGCCGGGGGCGCCCGAGGCCGGGGAACCCGGCCTCGGCGGCCGCGGGGGGGCGGGCAAAAGGCCGCGACCCGCGGCCGTCAACGCTTGGCGGCGCGGATCACGAAGGCGCGCTCGATGCGCTGGGGATCCTTGGGTGCGATCGTGCCATCCCGTCCGGGGGTGCCGACGGCGTTGGCGATCTTGTCCAGGGTGGCCTGGCTCTCGGCGTGGCCGGGCAGCAGCTCCCCGAAGCAGGAGTATTGGCGATCGAGGCCCGGATTGCGGGCGTGCATGACGAAGAACTGCGACGAAGCCGAATTGGGATCGGCGGAGCGGGCGGCCGAGAGCACCCCGCGCACGTGGGGGCGCTCGCTGAATTCGGCCTTGAGCTGGCGCGGGCCGCCGCCTTGGCCCCAGCGAGCGCGCGCACCCGGATCCTTGGTCAGCGGATCGCCGCCCTGGATCATGAAGCCCGGCCCGACCCGGTGGAACAGGGTGCCGTCGTAGAACCCGTCCTGGGCCAGGTCGAGCATGTTGCGCACGTGCTCCGGGGCGACCTCGGGCCAGAACTTGAACAGCATCGGGCCGCGGTTGGTCTCGACGAAGACCAGGAAGTCCGCCAGCTGCTCCGCCGGCATGCCCAGGAAGTCGAGCTCGGCGCCGTCTTGGCCGCGGGCCTGGTCGAAGCGCTGCACCTGGATCGGGCCCTCGCGGTAGATGTTCTTGGCGTACACCAGCTCGAAATCGCCTTCGGCCTGGATCAGCGGGCCGAGGTCGATGCTGATCGAGAGCTTGGTGCCCGCGGTGAGGTCGATGAAGTGGTCGTCCCGGCGCGGCGCCAGGGGCTCGCCGTCGACCAGGAAGGCCGAGGCGTTGAGCAGCCAGGCCGCCACGGCCGTCGGGCCCGGGCCGGCTTCGATGGTCACGTCGACCCGGTAGGGCTGGCCCACGACCAGGGTCGAGGGCGCCGCCACCGTGATCTTGGGGCCCTCCGGGGAGAGCGCGGCGGGCGCGGGGACTTCGGCCGCCGGTTGCAGCGCGGGAAGGACCAGGGCGAGGAGCGTGCTGAGCATGGGAATCGTCTTGTGGGACGCGGGAAACCGGGCGGCGCGGGCGACTCGGGGGATCGCCGGGGGCGCCGCCGGCGGCTCGGATCTAGGGCCCTTTCGGGACCGGCTGGGAGCGGTTGGAGGAGCACAGGCTCCCCGGGGCGCTGGAACCTGCGCCGCGGGCCGGCGGCCCGGGGCGGCGGTCGAGGGAGCTGCGGAGCGCGGGCTGGCGGGCAGGGCTGTGGCGGCGGGGCGTCAGGACTTCTTGTCCCCGTCCCACTTGTAGAAGCCTTCGCCGCTCTTGCGGCCCAGCTTGCCCTCCTTGACCTTCTGGCGCAGGATCGCCGGGATCACGAAGGCGGGCTCGTTGGGGTAGCTCTTGACCCAGCCTTCGAGGATGGCGAGGGTCGTGTCCAGGCCCACATAGTCGGTCAGGGTCAGCGGGCCCATGGGGTAGCCGCAGCCGTACTGCATGGCCGCGTCGATGTCTTCCTTGGTGGCCTCGCCGCGCTCGAGCATCAACAGGGCCTGGCTCATGTACGGCACCAACAGGCGATTGACCACGAAGCCGGGCGTGTCCTTGCAGGCGACCGGGATCTTGCCCACCGATTCGCCGAAAGCCCGCGCGGCGGCGAAGGCCTCGTTGCTGGTCTCCGCAGCGCGCACCACCTCGACCAGCTTCATCAGCTGCACGGGGTTGAAGAAGTGCAGGCCCACCATGCGGTCCGGGCGGCCCGAGGCGCGCCCCATGGCGCCGATCGGGAAAGAGGAGGTGTTGGAGGCGAAGATCGCGCTCTTCTGCACGATCTTGTCCAGCTCGGCGAACAGCTTGTTCTTGACCTCGAGGTTCTCGACGATCGCCTCGATCACCAGGTCGGCATCCTTGAGCGCTTGTTTGTCCGTGGTGCCTTGAATGCGCGCGAAGGTGGCCTTGGCGTCGGCCTCCGCCGCCGCCGCGGACTTGCCCTTCTCGACCGCCTTCTCGGCCAGCTTGGCCAGGCTCTTCTCGATCCGCGACAGGCCCTTTTGCAGGGCGCCCGGGTCGGACTCGACCGCCACGACGCTGTAGCCCGCCTGGGCGGCGACCTGGACGATGCCGTGCCCCATCAGGCCGCAGCCGATGACGCCAACCTTCTTGATGACCATGGATTCGAGGGGGTTTGGGGGTCTGGGAGGGGCGGGCCGTCGGGGCCCGGCCGTAAGGCGATCGGCGGGCTCGGGGGCCGGCCGGGGGAACGCTCTGCTCGGGGAGCGGGGCGGGCCCCTACAGCGGATCGCCGGGGCTGCGCGGCCGCCCGGGGGCGGCGCGCAGGCTCCGCCGGGGTTGCTGGGGGGCCCGAGCGCGGCCCGGGCCCTGTGTTTTTCGGGCTGTCAATCCTTGGGCCGGCTGAAGGGCAACGCCAAGCCCATGCCGCCCGAAACGCACAGGGTCGCCAGGCCATGGCGCCCATCGCGACGGGCTAGCTCGTGCAGCAGGGTCACGGCGATGCGGGCGCCGGTGGCGCCGATCGGGTGGCCCAGGGAGATCGCGCCGCCGTTGACGTTGAGGCGCTCGAGGGGCAGCGGCGCGAGGCGGTGGCAGGCGAGCACCTGGGCCGCGAAGGCCTCGTTGAGCTCGATCAGGTCGTAGCCGTCCAGGGCGCGCCCGGTCAGGCGCTCGAGCCGGGCCCAGGCCGGGACCGGGCCGATGCCCATGCGGCGCGGATCGACCCCGGCCTCGGCGCAGGGACCGACCACGGCCAAGGGTTCGTGCCCGAGTTCACGGGCGGTCTCCGCACGCATCAGCAGCAGCGCCGCGGCCCCATCGGTGATCCCCGAGGAATTGCCCGCCGTGACCGTGCCCGCCCGGGCGTCGAAGACCGGGGGCAGCTTGGCCAGGGAGCTGAGCTCGGCCCCATCCCGGGCGTGCTCGTCGCTGCGGAAGGGCTGGGGCGGGCCCTTCGGCTGAGGCACCTGCAGGGTGCACAGCTCGGCCTCGAAGCGCCCGGCCTTGCGGGCCGCCTCCGACTTGTGCTGGCTGGCCAGCGCGAAGCGATCCTGCTCCTCCCGGGTGATGGCGAATTCCTTGGCCAACAGCTCCGCGGTCTCCCCCATCAGCAGGTCCGCCAGGGGGCAGTGGAAGCCGTCCTTGTACATCGCATCGACCAGCGGGGCGTGGCCCAAGCGATAGCCCTGCCGCATGCGCGGCAAGAAGTACGGCAGCCCGCTCATGCTCTCCACGCCGCCGGCCAGAACGATCTCGCTGCGGCCCAGGCGGATCTCGTCCGCGGCCAGGGCGATCGCCTTGAGCCCCGAGGCGCAGGCCATGTTGATGGTCAGGGCCGGGGTCTCGACCGGCAGCCCGGCCCGCACCGCGATCTGGCGCGCGACGTTGGGGCCCCCGCCCGCCTGGCGACCGTTGCCGATCAGCACGCTGCCGACCCGGGCCTTGGGCGCGCCCGAGCGCTCGAGCAGCTCGCGGCAGACCGCGCTGCCCAGATCGGCGGCGCTCATCTCGGCCAGGCTGCCCAAGAATCGGCCGATCGGGCTGCGCAGGGCGTGGGTGACGACCACGTCTCCGGGGCGGGTGCGCAGGGCCATGGGGGCGTTCCTCGGGCGGGGAAAAGACAGGCTGGGCCGCGGCGTCGGCCGGGGCGCGGGGCAAACAGGGTAGGTGGCCGGGGCGCCGGCCCGCAAGCGCGGCCGGAAGCGCGGCCGGGACGGGGGGCCGTTGACCCTCCCGGTCCGGCCGGGAGGGGCTACCATCGGTTTACGCCCGGGGCGCTGCCCCGCGCCGCGCCCGATGGCTGTCGACCCCGACACCCCGCTGCCCGCCGCCCCCGGGGCCGGCGCACGCCCATCCGAGCCCCGGGCCCCGAGCCGCGGCCCCAGAACCCCGGGGGAGCTGGCCGTCCCGCGCGGGCAGCGCGAACGCTTCGACGCCCTGGTCGGGCTGCTCGGGGATGCCCCGCCGGACCCGCAGGTGCTGGCGGCGCTGCGGTCGGCCGGGGCCGCCGCCTGGCCCGCGCTGCGGCGCGGAGCCCGGGATGCGGACGCTCGCCGGCGGGTTCAAGCCCGCGGGCTGCTGCTCGAACTCGAGCGACAGGCGGCCCGCAGACGCCTGCTGGCGGCGCTCTACCGGGGCGGCTTCAGCCTGCTGCAGGGCATGGTGCTGCTGTCGCGCAGCGAACAACCGGATCTGGACCCGCGGCCCCTATTCGCCGAATTGGACCGCCTGGCCGAGCGCGTCCAGGAGCGGGCCCGGGCCAGCGGCGGCGACTTCGCGGGCCCCCTGGCGCTTTTGGAGGTGCTCGGCAAGGAGGTCGGGCTCAGCGGCGGTTCGGGGGATCCCCAGGCGCTTTCGGAGCTGTTCCTGGAGCGCGTGTTGGCCGGGCGGCGCGGGCTGCCCCTGCCCCTGGTCGCGATCCATGTCCTGGTGGCGGAGCGGGCCGGTCTGGCCGCCGCGGCGGTGCCCCTGCCCGGCCGGGTGCTGCTGCGGCTGTACTCGGGCCAGCGCAGCCTGCTGGCGGACCCCTTCGCCGGCGGCAAGCTGCGCACGCGCCGGGAATGCCTCTCTTATTTGGAGAGCCGGGGGCTAGCAGCGCGCCCGGAATGGTTCCAGGATGCGGGGCCAGCCCAGCTCGTGCAGCGGCACCTCTTGAACCTCGAGCGCGCCTACCGACGCCTCGGGCGGGCCGCGGACAGCCGCTTCGCCCGGCGCGCGGCCGGGGTGGTCGATCCGGCCCGACCCGAGGGGGGCTGACCCGCTGCTCCCCGCCCGAGGCCGCCCGCCGCCGCTGACCGGCGGCTGGCCCGCCAGCTCTCCCAGCCCTGGGGCCGCGCAGGCCGCCCGCCTCCCAACGCCCCGCCCACGCAGAATCTTCCCTTGGTGACCCCGTCGACCCCCTCGCCCTCGGGCCCCCCGAGTCCGGAAGGCCGCCCTGCGGTCCCGGACTGCTGGCCTCCGGCCCCGGGAATCGAAGCCGCCGAGGGCCCCCGGGAGCTGCCGGACCCGCCGGCCGCGGGGCCCTTCTCCGCCGAGGCGGTGCCCCTGTTTCCGCTGGCCGACGTCTGGCTGCTGCCGGGAGCCATGGCGCCGCTCAACATCTTCGAGCCGCGCTACCGGCAGATGATCGAAGACAGCCTCGACCGCAGCGGACGCCTGGTGATCGGCACCGTGCGCCGCGGGCACGAGTTCGAGATGCCCGGCAAGCCGCCGGTCTATCCGGTCGCGGGTTTGGGCGAGATCGTCAAGCACGAACGCCGCTCCGACGGCACCTTCATCATCCTGTTGCTCGGCATCGGGCGCGTGGAGCTCGAAGAGGTGCCCAGCGACCGGCTCTACCGGCGCGTGCGCGTGCGGCCCCTGGCCGAGATCCCGATCCCGCCGGAGCGCGAAGCCGGCTATCGGCGCGAACTCGCCCAGGCGGTGCTCTCCCGCAGCGAGCAATTCCTCAATCTGCCCGAGGATCTGCCGGTCGCCGCCCTGGCCGACCTGCTGTCCCTGCGCCTGCCGCTGCCCCACAGCCGACGCCAGCGCCTGTTCGCCGAACACGACATCGAGAGCCGCATCCACGAGCTGCTGGCCGAGCATCGCCGTCGGCCGCCGGACGGCGGTGGCCGGGGCCAGGAAGCCTGAGGGCCGGCGGCGCCGGGATCGGTGCGCGGCCGCCGCAGGCGGCCCACAGGCATGCGCACAGGCTTAGGTGGCGGCACGGGCGCCGCCCGAGGCGGTGGCTTCTCCGCGCGCTCCAGCCTGGGGGGAATCCGCTACAGCTTGGGGAGCGATCGGCGCGCCGCGGCGATCCCAGGCGATGCGGCCGGCGGACGCCGCCCGAAGGCATGCGGCGGGTTGGCTTCGCGGCTCGGACGCCGCCCGAGGCGATCGTTTCTGCAGCCGGTCAGTCCTCCAGGCGCAGCAGCAGCGGCGCGTGGTCGCTGGGCTTGTCTTGGCGACGCTCCTCCAGGTCCACCTCCACCTCCCGGGCGCGGGCCAGGGCCGGCGCCGAGGCCAGCACGTGGTCGATGCGCAGGCCTTGGCCGCGCTGGAAACCGCGCGTGCGGAAGTCCCACCAGGTGTAGATGCCCGGACGCGGGTCGAGCTGGCGCAGGGCGTCGGCCAGCCCGACCTCCACCAAACCCGCGAGGGCCCGCCGCTCGGCGCTCGAACATAGGATTTTCTCGCGCCAGAGCTCGGGGTCGTAGACGTCGCGGTCGTCGAAAGTGACGTTGAAGTCGCCCCCCAGCAGCAGCTTCTCGGCGGGATCGAAGCGCTCCGCCAGGTGCTGGCGCAGGCGCTCCATGAAGTCGAGCTTGAAGGCGTACTTGTCCGCCCCGACCTCCTGCCCGTTGACCACGTAGACGCTGGCCACCAGCCAGTCCTCGCACTGGGCCGCGATGAAGCGCGCCTCGCCCCGGTCCCCTGGAAAACCACGGCGCACGTCCTCGAGCCCGCGCCGGGCCAGCAGGGCCACGCCGTTGTAGGTCTTCTGGCCGAAATGGGCGATCGAGTAGCCCAGCTCCTCGATCGGCTCGGAGGGGAACTGCTCATCCAGGCACTTGGTTTCCTGGAGGCAGACCACGTCCGGCCGCCGGGACTCGAGCCAGGCCAGCAGGCGCGGCAGGCGAGCGCGCACGGAGTTGACGTTCCAGGTGGCGAACAGCATCGGCGGGTAGTCGGGGCGGTTTTCCGGCGCTCCCGGGGCCTGGAGTAGACCCGGGCGGGTCGAAAGCGTTGCCAAAGCGCCCCCCAAAAAGCCATCCTGTAGGTTTGGCTGGCCCGTCTGACCGAAACCCAGGGCGCCCGCCCGGCCGGTCCCGGGCCGGCCGCAGCGCCACCCGGCCGTCGGGAGCGGTCCCCGCCGCTCCGGAGAGCCGAACAAAGCCGGTGCCAAGACAACCGGTGCCCACAAAACTAGTCCGGCGACCGCGACGCCGCGCGCGGGGGGTTCCCTCCGCTGCGCGATCGCCCGCGCCCCGCCCCCGAGCCAACGCAGCGTCCGAGCCTGCCCCGGCCCAGCCCCGGCGCCCCGCCGCGATCGAACCCGGTCCGCGAGCCGGTTCCCGCCCAGGGCGCCGCGCCCGGGCAACAGTCTCTCCCGCAGCCCTGCGGCGCCCCGCGCCCGGCCCCCACCACCTCGCCCCTCCGCGGACCCTCTGGCTCCGCCTCCGACGCGCCGCGACGAACGCCGGCGCGCCTCCCCTGCCGCCCACCGCGCGGCCCTCCAACGGTCCATGAGTCCTGCTCCGCAACGCCGCCCCTCCGCTCGCCCCGCCTCGGGCCGCGGCCCCCGCCGCTCCGGCGGCTCCCCGAAAAGCGCCGCCCAAGGGCGCTACGACGCCGCCGAAGAACTGCACCCGATCGACACGCCGCCCGACATCCAGAGCTTCGATCACTGGCCCCTCGATCCGCTGGTGGCGCGCGCGATCCGCAACATGGAGATCGCCGTGCCCACGCCGATCCAGCGCCTGGCGATCGGCCCGGCGCTCGAAGGCCGCGACGTGATCGCCAAGGCCGAGACCGGCACGGGCAAGACCCTGGCCTTCGGCGCGCCGATGGTCAGCAAGTTGGACGCCGGGCGCGCTTCGGTGCTCGGTTTGGTCCTGTGCCCGACCCGCGAGCTGGCCCAGCAGGTCGCCAACGTGCTCAAGGCCCTGGGGCACGAAAAAGGCCTCAAGGTGGCGCTGGTCGTGGGCGGCGACCCGATGCAGCCGCAGATCAAGGAGCTCAAGGCCGGAGCCCAGCTGGTGGTCGGCACCCCCGGGCGGGTGCTCGACCTGATGAAGCAGCGCTTCCTGAGCTTCCCCTGGACCGAATTCGCCGTGCTCGACGAAGCCGACGAGATGCTCGAGATCGGCTTCCTGGACGACGTGCAAGCGATCCTGGAAGCGACCCCCGAGGAGCGCCAAACCCTGCTGTTCTCGGCCACCTTCCCCCCGCCGCTCCTGGCGCTGGCCCGCAAACACACCAAAAACCCGGTCGAGCTGGCCACCGCCCGCGGCGTGGCCACGGTCGATCGCATCGCCCAGAGCGTGTGCTTCACCAGCGAGGAGGATCGCCCCCACGAGCTGCGCCGGCTGTTGCTGGCCTCGAGCCCGAGCGACCTGTTCCTGATCTTCTGCGACCGGCGCATGGAGGTCGATCGCCTGATGCGTCGCCTCGAGCGGCTGCCCGTGGCGGTCAAGGCCCTGCACGGGGGCTACGACCAAGAGGCGCGCTTCCGGGTCATGTCGGCCTTCCGCGGCGGCGAGGTGCGCGCCTTGGTGGCCACCGACGTGGCCTCGCGGGGTCTGGATGTCACCGGCGTGACGCACGTGATCAACTACTCGCCGCCGCGCGACATCAGCGACTACACCCACCGCATCGGCCGCACCGGCCGCGCCGGCCGCAGCGGCAAGGCCCTGACCTTCGTCGCCGGCGGCGATCAGCGCCGCTGGGGCGAACTGACCGCGCGCATGACCTGGCCGGTCGAGGAGCTCGAGCCGCGCCAGCTGGTGCGCAGCCTGCTGGCCCCGCCGGTCGTGCCCGCGGCGGACTCCGCGCCCCATCAGGGGACCCAAG
>ERZ1066133.453-NODE-453-length-18539-cov-6.956990_pt1 | contig 18539 bp, 16 predicted proteins | sample MGYA00382780_ERZ1066133 | MGnify/ENA primary metagenome ERZ1066133 (study PRJEB33369, sample SAMEA5778363) | biofilm metagenome | biome: Industrial cooling water; feature: Water cooling tower basin; material: Biofilm | place: United Arab Emirates | collected...
CATAGAATAATTTTTAACTAATATTACCAATCATACAACTTACAAAAGATTTTGCTTTGCTCGTAAGTCTATTATGACCGGCTTCTGGATATCCAAGCTGATCCAGTGTTTCCAAAATCTCAGTACGATCAATTCCTATTCCGGCTACAACAATCTTTTGTTCATCTCTATGAATAGAAACATCAACCACACCTTGCTTTACAAGGAGTGCTTTTTGAATTGACTTTTCACAACCCCCACATTTAATATTTTCTACATGTATCTCTATGCTTGTCATACGATTGATTTAGGTTGTAAAGTAATTATTCGGGAAAAGCCATAATGTGACTTTTATTACATTGAAAATAAAGCCCCTCGAAAGGGGCCTACTTTATGCATAAACAAGTGGCTCTGAATTGGCTGTCCAATCATTGATTCCACCACTATAATTGATAACATGATCTAACCCATGCTTATACAGCAGAGAATGAGCAATGGAAGCTCTATCGCCACCCTGACAATGAATAACAACATTGCCATCTTTTTTCACTTGATCAAGTTGCTTAATTATGTTACCTACAAAAATATTGTCAGCACCTGCAATATGTCCAGCTTTGTACTCTGAAGCTCCTCTTAGATCAATAATCTGAGTTCCTGCTTCTGCCATCACTTTCTTTACTTCCTCTCTAGTAACCACCTTTGCGGTCTGTAAACTTCCACCCGCTGCAACCCACTCATCAACATTTGGTAAATAACCCATGACCTGATCTAAACCAATTCTCATTAGTTTTCTCATTAAATCGTCGTGCTGTGCTTCAGGTGCAATTAAAATATACGGTTGATCGTAAGTCAAAAACCATCCAGCCCAAGTTGCAAAAGAATTATTGCCTTGAATATTGATGGTTCCTGGAATAAAGCCTGCTGCAAAATCTTGCTTCAAGCGCACATCAATAACAGGAATTCCTTTTGCGATAGCCTCCTTAATATCAACCACAGATAACTTTTTAGGTTTAGGCACTTCAGTCAACAAAGGTCTATCCACTTTATTCAACTTCTTCATCATAGCAAAATAACGCGGAGGCTCTGGCTGATCTTCTAATAAGAATTTTGTAAACCCAGCTTCGTCAGAACCATACTGTAGCGCCCAGTTTCTAATTTTTTCATATCCAACTGTGGTGCTAGGAACTGCTCCTAATGCTTTACCACATGCTGATCCAGCACCGTGACCTGGCCATACTTGTAAATGATCTGGTAAAGAAGCAAAACGTTGAATAGACTTATACATTTGTTTAGCCCCAGCATCCATTGTACCAACAACTCCAGCAGCTTTTTCTAACAAATCTGGTCTTCCAATATCCCCTACAAATACAAAATCACCAGTAAAGAACATCACAGGCTCTTTTGAAGCAGGATTATCAGTCAACAAAAAACTAATACTTTCTGGCGTATGTCCTGGTGTATGTAACACCTCAAATGTTAGATTACCTACCTGTACTTTATCACCATCTTTCAACCCATTATGAGGAAACTCATATTCCCATCCCTCACCACCTTCTGCCGACAAATACATTTCGGCACCTGTTAGAGCAGCTAACTCTCTTGCACCCGAAAGAAAATCGGCATGAATATGTGTTTCAAACACATGCGTAATTTTCATGTTGTTTGCTTTTGCTACTTCTAAATAGGTATCAACGTCTCTTTTAGGATCAATGACTGCGGCAACACCCGCTTTCTGACAACCGATAAAATAACTGGCTTGTGCCAAAGTTTTGTCGTAAATGTGTTGAAAAAACATAAGCTTGAATTTTTCTTTTTTAGTTATGCAAAGTTGATTATTGAAATGCTGAAATACTGTGACTTTTGTCGCAGTGATTTGTTAAAGAAATCTCACAAAAAGAGTTCTTTAACGATGATGTAAATACCCATAATTAAAACGAACCAACCGAAAGAAGTTTTGAGCTTTGATCCTGGTATTTTTTTTGATAACATGATGCCAATAAAAATTCCAATAACAGCGAATAATGTAAACATAGATAGCAATATCCAATCAATTTCACTAGTTGTTTGTAGGTCACCCAAAAATCCAATAAGAGATTTTGCTGCTATTATAAAAAGTGAAGTCCCCACAGCAAGCTTCATTGGCATTCTTGCTAATAAAACCAATGCTGGAATTATTAGGAATCCACCCCCTGCACCAACTAGTCCGGTTAAAACACCCACCAATGCACCCTCTGCCAGAATCATTGGATAATTATAGCTTAATTGAACATCTTCCGCAGACTCTTCTTTTTTATCAGAAGGACGAATCATACTTATTGAAGCTAATATCATTACAATTGAAAACAAAACCATTAAGGCGATAGGTTTCGTCATTTCAAATCCATTCATTTCAAACAAAATGTCTGGAATCAAAGGGACTAACCACAAGCGTGTTGCATAAACAGCAGCAATTGATGGTGCGCCAAAAATGAGAACTGTTTTAAAGTCGACCTTTTTTTGAATTGAACTTTGTACCCCACCTACCAAAGCTGTTGTTCCAACAATAAACAGAGAATAAGCAGTAGCTAACACAGGATTAACCCCCATAATGTATACAAGAATAGGTACTGTGAGTATAGATCCGCCACTTCCAATTAATCCAAGCGATATTCCAACTAATGCAGCCAATAAATAACCTACGATTTCCATATGTTTATTTTTGTAGGATGCAAAGGTGATTGGTTCAAAATTGATTTACTGTTACAAAAGTCACACAACTAATCATTATACATTCTACCTCAAGATACCACTATAATTACAAGCATTCCACACAAACCAACTATTCAACCAAAATGAAATATCTTTTCAGCACAATTACTTACTTATGACCAGTCATAAAATATTGAGATTTTATCTTTTTATAATGCTGTATGTTTCTTTCACAAAGGATATATCAGCACAGAAACTGCAACCAGGATTTATTAAAAATGAATATGAAGAATTACTAAAAATCAATCAGAAAGTACATATTGAATTCGAAAAATGGAAGACGGATACTGCGCTTCCAATGCCAATGAATTACAAGCTCATTCATAGATCAAATGTGGTAGGGTTTGATAACAGATGGGATTTTTGGGCGAACGAACAACAGCTAGTAGGAGTAATAGCCATTAGAGGAAGTATTTTAACTCAAGCAAGTTTTTTAGCAAACTTCTACGCAGCTATGATTCCTGCTAAAGGAGAACTTCAATTATCTAAGGAAAAATCCTTCTCCTATCAACTTGCAACCCACCCAAATGCAGCAGTTCAAGCAGGCTGGCTCATAGCAATGGCACATGTATCTGAATCAATTATTCCTACTATTGACTCTGCTTACAAAAAGGGAATGAAAGATTTTTTAATAACTGGACACAGTCAAGGGGGTGGCATTGCTTTTATGCTTACAGCTTATCTACGACAATTACAGCTTAATAAGCAATTACCTAATGATATACAATTCAAAACATATTGTAGTGCAGGCCCCAAACCTGGTAATTTATTTTTTGCATACGAGTATGAAAAAATGACTCAAGGAGGCTGGGCATTTAATGTAGTTAATACAGCTGATTGGGTTCCTGATGTGCCTTTCTCTATTCAAACTACTGATGATTTTACCGATGTAAATCCTTTCCCTTTCGCCAAAGATTTAATTAAGCAGCAAAAGTTCCCCAAAAATGTAGCACTCAAACACGTGTATAATCAACTAAGTAAACCAGCAAAAAAAGCACAAAGAAAATACGAGCAATATTTAGGCAAAATGGTATCGAAAGCAGTAGCAAAACAGCTTCCTGAGTTTCAATCACCAGCATATTATAAGAGCAACTACTTTGTAAGAACAGGGCAAACAATTGTACTTTATGCGGATAGTGATTATATCCTTAAATATCAACAAGAAACATCCATAAAAAACATTTGGTTACACCACATGCCCGATAAATATGCTGAGTTGCTGAAGAAATATTAACCTCAGTAAAACAACTATTTATTTTTCTTCTTATTGACATTATCAGAGGGATGCATAACTCCAAATTCATCCATCAACTCTAAACCATAGTTTCTGATTGCAACTATAATATCTATGGCTCTTTTCCCTCTCTCTGTTATTGAATACTCCACCTTGGGAGGTATAACTGGGAAAACTTCCCGATGAATAAACCCCTCTTCCTCCAATTCTCTTAACTGACTAGTCAGCATTTTATGTGTGATGTGAGGAATATCTTTTTTCAATTCACCATACCGCATCACCTTATCTTTTAAACGCCAAAGAATTGGCATTTTCCAGGTACCACCAATTCTATCCATAGCAAATTCGACTGGATTGTAGTATAACTTGTTTTTATACAAGAACTCAGGCATGATATAAATATTTGATTATCAATATACTTTCTCAAAAGTGTGTATCACTATTTTCCGAAAGTATATTGTCGAAGGTAGCATATAAGTTCATCTTTGAATTCACAAAAAAAATCTAAGATGAAAAAAATCATACTCAGCTTATTAGCATTTACAATCTATACGTGCTGCACTCTTCATGCACAAAAAACTAATCAACAACAAACACAAAAAAACATGCAAGTACAAGAAAAACAAAGTTATGTACATCCACACGGTGTGCCGGTAAAAGGAAAAATTTTAATGGTTGCGAGTTCACCTGCTGTATCAAAACAAACAGGTTGGCCAATTGGATTTTGGGCGGCTGAATTAACACACCCAATGCGTGTATTTCAAGAAGCCGGCTACGATATTGAACTGGTTTCTACTGAAGGTGGAAAATTAGAAATGGATAGTTATTCAAATCCAACCGATGCCAGTGGATATTCGGCAGGTGATATAATCTCATTAGGATATATGCAAAAACCAGAGTTTAATAAAATGTTAGAACAAACAAAAAAATTAACCTCTGTAAACCCACAAGATTATGTAGCAATTTTTCTTGTAGGGGGACAGGGGCCAATGTATACTTTTAGAGGAAATAAGGATTTAGAAAAACTATTTGTTGCTTTCTATGAATCAGGCAAACCAAGTGCTGCCGTTTGTCACTCTACCACTCTACTGTTAGAAGCAAAAAAAACAAACGGAGAATTACTAGTTAAGGGCAAGACTTGGACTGGATTTGCTGATGCAGAAGAGGAATATGCAGATCAAGCAGTTGGACAAAAAATTCAGCCATATAGAATTGAAACTGAAGCTAAAAAAATAGCTGGTACAACATTTAAAGTAGCAGCTCCATTTTCTTCATATGCCATTCAAGATGGAAACTTAATTACTGGACAACAACAAAACTCCGGAGCAGCTGCTGCAGAAATGGTTGTTCAACTCTTATCAAAATAAGTTTCAAAGATGAATGGTGAAATGCAGACAACTTCGACTGTACGATATCAAGCTTTGAATTACTTACCAAAGATCAATAGAACAAAACTATACATCTGTTTTGTACTCACCATTCATCTTTTATCTGCAAAATGTTTTTCTCAAATTCCAGTTGAAGTTTTTGCAGGACATAAAAGAGCAACATTTGATATAATGTTTTTCAAATTTTTTAAAGACAAAGAAAGCAAAAACAGCAATTGGCTATTCTTTAATAGAAATCGAGCTAGTGTTGACTATAGAATGAGCAGCAATAACTACTTACCACAGTTTGGTTTTACAGAAGCAATATCTTACAACCACCCTTCTCTAAAAGGAATAGCACCTGTTGCGGTAGCACAAGTATTAAACAGTGGAGTCTACGCGAAATTGGGTATTCAATATGCCTACATAAAAAAAGATTTTACCATCTTCACTTGGCTGGTAGGCCAAACTGCAGCTAAGCCAGATATTGATCATTTTATCTTATTGAGATATACCCCAAAAATCTCTAAATCAGTTGACTTATTTACTCAGTTTGAAAGTTTACAAGCTCATCCAACAGATTTAAATAAACTAAGGAACTTTGTACAACGTGTAAGACTCGGGATTCAAAAGAATTTATTCCAGTTTGGTTTAAGTGGAGATTTCTCCCAAGTTGGAAGGAGCAACATAACAACTAGTCAGAATATTGGCATTTTTATCCGTTATGAATTTTAGTTTATGATACTAAAAAGAAATTTCAATCCGTTGAAAGTTGCTCAATACATTCAATTTGAGCTTTTCATTTCACTAGCTATATCTCTTCTTGTATTTGTAGCATTCAAATATCAAATCATAAATACAGGACTTCCATTTTCCATAGTTGGAATTATGGGCAGCGCTTTAGCAATTTTTATAGCATTTAGAAATAACACTTCATATAGCAGATGGTGGGAAGCAAGAACTGCGTGGTCAGGCATCACAAATGCTTGTCGCGTTTTAGGAAGACTCATTATAACTTTTACAGACAGCCATCAACATCAAACCAACTACGATAAGAAAAGAAGTGAGGATTTCAAAAAAGAAATGATCTATGCAACTATAGCGTATGTACATGCCATGAGAATTGAACTTAGAAAACAAAATAATTGGAATGAAATTGAAGCGTTACTACCAAATGAAATATTTAGTCGAGTTAAAAATGCTTTTAATATTCCAAATCAAATTCAACTTTACATTGGAGAAAAAATTTATGAGGCAATGTCAAATGGAACGCTAGGCGGATTCGATAGCTTTCAAATAGAAGGACAACTTTTAGCTCTTACAAATCACCAAGGTACTTGTGAAAGAATTAAAAACACACCACTCCTTCGTCAATATGATTTTTTTACGAGAATATTTTTATACGCCTTCATTATTGTATTTCCATTTGCCATTGTGAAGGATTTCATGCAACTGGAGTCTGGTTATTTAATAATCCCATTATCCCTATTAATAGCTTTCATATTCTCTGTGATGGGTAAGGTAGGAGAAGTAAATGAAGATCCATTTGAGAATAGAATAACAGATATCCCATTATCGGCAATTTGTAATACTATAGAAAGAGATCTAAAAGAGATGCTAGGAGAAACCAATTTGCCTACGAAGATTGAACAAAAAGATGGCTACCTTCCGTAAACAGTTTTAATAAATGAACGATTAAATTCAGAAATTATGAAAATAGCAATTATAGGTACTGGCAACATAGGAGGAACCCTAGGTACAAAGTGGGCGAAAAAAGGACATACAGTTATTGCAGGTGTTAGAGATGCTGACAACTTTAAAGGGAAAGAAGTATTGGCAGAAGCTCAAATTTTAATAACAACAATTCATGAAGCTGTACAAAAATCTGAAATTATATTAATATCAACTCCAGCTACTGTTGCAATTGAAGTTGCAAAAAGTCTTGGTGATACAACTGGAAAAATCATTATAGATGCAATGAATATTGTAATGGGTAGAGGTCCAGAAGGCTTTACAAATACAGCCGATGCCATTTTGGCTAATACTCAAACCAGAGATATAGTAAAATGTTTCAACACAACTGGATTTAATAATATGAGAAACCCAGTCTATCATTCAGAAGCGATCGATTTGTTTGTAGCTGGCGATAGTGAGCGTGGAAAAGAAGCTGCTATTCAGCTTGCCAAAGATGCAGGATTTGCAGAATGCTATTCAATAGGAGGCAATGACAAATTTCAATTGATGGAACAATTCGCTTGGTTTTGGATAAACCTTGCAATGTTTCAAGGACAAGGAAGAGAAATTGGGTTTAAACTACTAAAAAGATAGTCTTAACTAATTCTTCAACCGATTAATTAGCACTTCATCTTCCGGATCTTTTAAAAGGATACTTTCCTCGTCAATCATTTTTTTGAGTGTAGCATTTTGCATTGTATCGAGAGAAATATTTCTGAGATAAAAAGTTTGGATAGTTTTATCAGGACGAGTCCATCTTATAATTTTACATTGACAACTTGCATTTTCTAAAGAATTAATCACTTCCTGAATATCTCCGCCCTTCCCTACTTTTTGATACACTTCTCTTATACCAATAATTCTATTATTTGGTCCAACATCAAAATTCCACGAAGCAGAAATGGCGCTCAAAAATGGCTTTCCAGTTTGCAGCTTTAGTAGACTATGTCTTGGAGATTCAACCTCACTCCCATTATTTAAAATCCATGAATGTATAGATACCAAGCCCGGAGCTTCAAATTGAACATATCCCTTATGATTAAAGCTTGCGCCATACCTTGTGTAGGTGAAATAACCGTTTTTGTACTTTATATCTATGAAGTTTGTAACAACCTTATGATATCTATTAGGGTCAGAAATTCTAGCTTGTGGGGAGCCAATATAACACAACCATAAGCCTTCTAAACTATCAATTTCTGATTTTGAAACCTTATAGGGTAAAATATTATAGTCGCTTTTGATGATTGCCCAATCTTCTTGCTCTTTGGTTTTCATGAAAAAAGTATACAAAAAGAGCACCCCAAATAAGAATGTTAATACAGTTAAAACCCGCGAATAAATTTTGTACTTCTTTTCAACTTGTCCTTTTCTTTGACTCTTTATCTGATTGAGTTCAATTCTAAGTTGCTGATTTTCTTTAATTAGGGAATAGCTATTACTTGGTGAATTTGAATCTTGATCTGCTATTAAGTTATCGTCGACAGGACTTTTTTCAAAAGCTTTTCTACCTATACCATATACATATATGTAACATGTATCTACCAAAAAAGGCCTTGGATTTGCAACTAAACCCATTAAGGCATCTCTAATTTGGCCGCCCGTAATATCATATTTTCTAAATGGATATACACTATTATCCTTTTCAGAAATTGGCTCATAAATACTATGACCAAGAGTACTACTTGTGTTAGGAAGGTTATTACTAATATCACTTAGAGCCACTGCTAGCGATTCATAGTTCTTTCTATTTGTGTTTTGAACTATTTTTTTGCCAGTTTCTTGCTCAAATTTTTCAATTGACTTATTGAGCAGGTAGATAATTTCTTCTTTACCCTTTTTAAGCATCAAAGTTTATATTGTTGATTGTCAGGCTGTTTTAACTTTCCGAAATTCAAAAATCATTTCGGAAAGTAGGATTTTTTTTTGAATTCAATTACGAAACCCTAAAACTTGGCAGAACTGTCAGAAAGGAATCAATTTGGACCAACGATTTGCAAAACTCTTTATTGAGTTGTCATGTGAAATACTTAGAGCCTAAAAGACCCCCTCTTTGTATTCCATGTGTAAATACCAAAACTAAAAATGAGTACACATGAAACAAACAAGAAATCTACTGACTTTCCTTATGGTCTTGATTTTTTCAGGAGCCATGCTACAAGGCTTAAGCCAAGGGACATTTACATTAAAAGGTAAAGTGCTTGATGAAAACGGCACTGCAATTGTTGGTGCTTCTGTTACAGTTAAATCTTCAAAAGTTACAACAATCACAGACGAAAAAGGTGAATTTACCTTACAAAATGTTGCACCTAAATCAATCATTGTAATCAGTTTTATTGGTTATGAAAACTTTGAAACTTCTGTTTCTTCAGCAAGCAACTTAAACGTAAGCTTAAAACCTTCGGCTTCAACACTAGATAATGTAGTTGTGAACGCCTTAGGATTTGAAAGCAAAAAAGATAAGCTAGGCTATGCAACAACCCGAATAAGTTCGGAAGCATTAGGGAACTCAGGCGAAGCTGGCTTGATTCAATCAATGGCAGGAAAGTCTTCTGGTCTTCGAGTGTCAAGAACTTCTGGTGACCCAGGTGCTGGTTCTCAAATTGTGATTCGCGGACAAAGTACAATTACCAGAAGTACAGATCCATTAATTGTTGTTGATGGAGTACCAATAAATGGTAGTGCAAGAGGTGAATCGTCTGGTGGCCAAATTGTTCAACAAAGCCGTCTAGACGATATTAGTCCAGATGATATTGCAAATGTGCAGATTTTAAAAGGTGCATCAGCTGCCGCATTATGGGGTACACGTGCTGCAAATGGAGTTATAATAATTACAACAAAAAAAGGAACAGCAGGTGCAAAACCTACTATTAATTTCAGATCTACAGTATCCTTCGATGAAGTAAGTGCCTTTTATTCACTTCAAGATTCTTACGGACAGGGCAATAATGGCGTTTGGCAAGCTAATGCAATACGCACATGGGGTGACAGAATAGCAAATAGATCAGGTGCAGCAGACGTGTTTAATACAAATGGTGCTAATTTCTTAGGAAATACTGGAAATACAATATTCCCAATCACACAAAAAAACTCTAGAGAAACATTCAACGACAAAAACTTTAGGGATGTATTTGGTTGGGGACATTACCTTGACAATTCTCTCAGTATGAGCCATGCTGATAGCAAAGGAAACTACTTTTTCAGTTTAAGTGACTTAGCACAAAAGGGGGTAGCAAGAAGTGGTAGTGATTATAGAAGAACAAGTATTCGTTTAAATGTTGGAAGGAATTTAAATAATTGGCTCAGCATTTCCAATAAGGCAACTTTCATCCAAACCAATCAGAATAGATTACAAGCAGGGGTGAATAATGCTGGACTTTTAATTGGACTTTTAAGAACCCCTCCTGATTTTGATAATGGCGATTACATAGGAAGAGCTTTCAGTTCGCCTGGTGGTGCGTTTGTGGATAGCAGACATCGTTCTTACCGAAATGCGACTGGATCAAATACCAACCCTGGTTTCAATAATCCTCTTTGGGTAATTCATCAACTACAAAATACATCTGCTGTAAGTCGATTTATTAATTCTGCTGAAATAAATATTAAGCCAGTAAGCTGGTTCACTTTAACAACCCGCGCTGGATTAGATTACTTTACCGACCAACAGAAAAACTACTTTCCTTATTTCTCTGCTAATGCAGTATTAGGTCAATATAGCAGACAAGAATATTCAGAAACACAATTCAACATTGATGTAATTGGTAGAGCAACTCATGATTTTTCAGACAAATTTTCAGGTAACTTATTATTTGGCTTTAACTATAACAAACTAAAATCAACTACACTAGGTGGTGAATCTCAGAACTTCATTATTCCTGGCGGTCCACAGGATTTAAATAATGCAACTCCATCTAACATAAGAACAACAGACAGTTATTTAAATCAAGTTACCAATGCCGGTTATACTAGTATTGGGATGTCATGGAATGATCAACTATTTTTTAATGCAACAGGTAGAGTTGAAGCAGCATCTACTTTTGGAATGCTAGCATCAAACACTTTCTTCTATCCATCAGCGGATCTTGCCTGGCAGTTCAATCAACTAGAAGCATTCAAATCTTTATCCTGGCTATCATTTGGTAAACTTCGTACTTCATATGGTATAGTAGGTGTGCAGCCACTAGCTTATAGAACCCAAACTTTATTCTTACCAAGATCGTGGGGTGATGGATTTGGCGGATCATTAGATCCATCTCAATTTGGAACTGGAAGTTTTGTTCAAGATAACGATAGAGGCAACCCGCTTTTACAACCAGAAAGAAAAAAGGAATTTGAAATTGGAGCTGATCTAAGATTTTTTAAAGACAAATTGAGTGTAGGAGTTACAGTTTATCAAAATGAAACTCAAGATGCATTGATCTCTGTTAACCAAGCTCCTTCAACTGGATTCAATACAATTTACGCAAATGCGGGAACTATTGAAAATAAAGGTGTAGAAATTGACCTTGGCTATAATGTTTTGAAAAATAAGGATTGGTCATTAGATGTAAATCTCAACTGGACAAGAAACAGAAACCTTGTTACCAATTTAGGTGGTGCTGGAACCATAAATCTTGGTGGAACGGCGGGTGTTTCCTCTAGAGCGGTTGAAGGATATCCTTTGGGGGTATTATTCTCCAACAAATTTGTTAGAGATGCGGGTGGCAAACTTCAATTAAATGCAAATGGATTCCCAGTTGTTGATCCAACTGCAGCTCCTATAGGTGATCCAAACCCAGATTGGAGAGCAGGGTTTGGTTTTAATTTGAGATATAAAAAGTTCTACTTGAATACTGTTATGGAACACTCTCAGGGTGGTAAAGTAATTGACGGCACTGAAGGTGTATTATTAGATTACGGCACTTCTGCTGCTACTGGATTTGAAAGAGTTTCTGATGTTCCGCTTAGAAGATTTAATGGCACAATAATACCTGCAGGAACTGCTTTTAGAGGTAATATCCACGATTTTGGTGGTGGCCCAGTAGCACTTGACCAAAGTTGGTATACTGGTCCAGGTGGTTGGTTTGGAAATGTGGGAGAACTGTTCATGCAAGATGCAACTTGGACAAGATTTAGAGAAATTAACTTGGGCTATACCATCAATAGTAAATATCTAAAAGATAAAATTGGCCTGAATTCAATTGGATTGGAATTAAGCGGAAGAAACCTGTTTGTTATTAGCAACGTTAATGGGTTTGACCCAGACGCCAATAACTCAGGTACAACTTCTGGTAGAGGTGTTGTTTATTTCGTTAACCCTCCTACTCGCTCATACCTTTTCACTGTTAAACTTAACTTCTAATTCCAACCGATAAACTTTTTTACAATGAAAAAATATTTAATCATATTCACCATTTCCGCTTTAACACTAAGTGGTTGCAGTAAAATGGTAGAAGGAATTAATACTAGTCCTAACAATCCAGTTGATGCAGATCCAAATACAATGCTTACTAGCATCATGATAGGAAATGTTGCTTTTCAAGAGGGAGAAATGGCAAGAATAGCAAGTATGTGGTCTGGATACTTCAGAGGTTTCACGCAACAATACCAGAGCTTCCACCAATATGCAGTTATTGCCAGAAACTATGATGATGCATGGCAAAACGTGTATTCAGGTGTATACAAAAATCTTCAAATCTTAAAATCAAAAGCAGCTACTGTTAACAATAGAAGATTGTTAGGTGTTGCTCAGGTAATTGAGGCTAATTTGATAGGTACGGCAACTGCATTATGGGGTGATATTCCATATAGTGAAGCTTTCAGAGAAAACATTCCTAATCCAAAATTTGATAACCAAGCACAAATTTATACTTCTCTTCAAACGCTGTTGGATAGTGCAATTACAAACTTGTCATCTACTGCTTTTGTTGCTTTTACAGAACAGGATATTCATTTTGCTGGCAATATGACTAGATGGATTCAAACAGCAAATACTTTGAAGGCTCGATATTTTCTTCATGTACGAGATTATGCAAGAGCATTGGCCGCTGCTCAAAGTGGTATTAGTTCACAGGCCAATAATTTCATGGCTCCGCATAATGCTTCGGCAAGAGGGGCTTTTAATCTCTACTTCCAATTCCTTTCTCTTGATAGACCTAACTGGATGGATGCTACTGGAACTTATGGAGTAAACTTGATTAATCCAACTGGAAACAGATATAGAGGCAATACCAAAACAAATGAAAGAGCACGTTGGAACTTCTTTTACAATAGTGCCACTAATTTAAATTTTAGTGCTACTGGATTTTTTGGTCAAATATCTTCTTTCCCTCTTGCAACTTTTGCTGAAAATCTTTTGATTCTTGCTGAATGTGATGCTCGACTTAATGGATTTAATGCTGGATTAACAAGGCTAAATACTTATCGTGCCTATATGAATACTGGTGCATATATAAATAGCACTTTCCTAACAGCAGGTAATTTCTTATACTCACCCTATGTTGCAGCTGATTTCGCAGCAGGTGGAATGGAAAATGGAGGAGCTAATCCTTTAACAGATATCAGAGCACTTCTTCGTGAAATAATAGAAGAGCGATATGTGACTTTTATTGGACAAATTGAAGGATTCAATGACTTTAGACGAGTTTTTAAAGAAACAGATATTCGAGTTCCAATCCCATTCAACTTTGGCACACAGTATCCTCAAAGATTCCTATATCCACAATCTGAAATTGATAGAAATACTGCAGTCCCAAATCCAATACCAGGCTTGTTTGAACCAACTCCAGTGAATAGGTAATAAAGAAAGACCAATAATATGAGATTATTCACCCTAACCCCCAAAACTACAATTTTGGTTTTGGGGGTATTACTCGGACTGCTATCGCCTAGCTATGCTCAAATAAAAAAAGATACAGTATCTGTACTTTTTATTGGAAACAGCTATACATACTATAACAATCTTGCGCAAATGATAGGGCTAATTTCCGACAGTATGGATACAAAAATTATTTGTAGAAAATCTACTGCCGGAGGAGCCAGCTTAAGTGATCATTGGAATGGACTACGAGGACTAAAAACTATTGAAAAACTTAATGAGCGGAATTACAATATAGTAGTTCTTCAGGACTATAGTTTACAAGCAATTGAGAAACCAGATACCATGCTTTTTTATGGAAATTTATTTTCAAATGCTATTAAAAAAAAGGGCTCAAAAATTTTTCTATACAATACATGGGCTAGAAAAGCAGATCCTTCAACTCAACCAACTATTGATAGGATGTATAATAGTTTGGCTGAAATAAATAAGGCATCAGTTGTCCCCATTGGAAAATATTGGCAAAGAATTATGGAGTTAAATCCATCTATAGAATTATACCATACAGACGGATCGCATCCTTCACATGTAGGAAGTTTCTTGAATGCACTTGCTTTTGTAAAACATATTACTGGAAAATTACCTAAGAGGTTTGCTACAGTTTATAATTATATAGATAAAGATGGAGAAACCTTCAGAATCATGCAAGTCACCAAAGAAGAAATAGAATTGTGTATACGTGTATTAACTGAACATGATTCTAAACTCAAATCCAATTAAGTATGAAACTGTTAAAGAAGATATTTAAAAATCTAACTTTCTGGGTATTAATCGCTATTACGGGTGGCGTTTTAATTGGACACTATTATCCAGCAACAGGAGTAAAACTACAGCCCCTAGGGAGTTACTTTATCTCAATTATTAAACTGTTTATTAATCCTATCATTTTTGTAACTATAGTTACTGGCATATGCGGAATGGATAGTTTAAAGCGAGTTGGCCGTGTGGGAGGTAAAGCATTTATCTATTTTGAAATATTAACTACACTTGCATTATTAATTGGTTTATTGGTAGCACATGTCATACAGCCTGGAAAAGGAATTGACACATCTGCTTTAGATAGTAGCAACATAAAACAATATGATGGGAATGTTAGCATTTCATGGATGGAATTTTTCAAAGAAAATACAACCATTCAGGTACTCATAATTTCTATCATTTTAGGTATTGTATTAAGTCAACTTAATAATAAACAAAAGTATCTGAAGCCTATTTATTTTGCGTCAAAGTATATTTTCAAAGGACTTCATATTGTTATGATTTTCGCTCCAATAGGAGCACTTGGGGGTATGGCATATACAATTGGAAAATATGGAGTAGCAACATTAATTCCTCTCGCTAAGTTGATGCTTTCGGTTTATATAACTATGGCTTTATTTATATTGATTGTTCTAGGAGGTGTTCTCTGGTATTACAAAATCTCAATTTTTTCATTTCTGAATTACATTAGAAACGAATTGCTCATTGTATTAGGGACCTCATCATCTGAAGCAGCCTTGCCATCATTAATGGAGAAATTGGAACATATGGGATGCCATAAATCTGTAGTAGGACTTGTTGTCCCTACTGGATACTCCTTCAATCTAGATGGCACTTCAATTTATCTTTCAATGGCAGCTTTATTCTTAGCACAAATTTTTAATGTTGACTTAACCATTAATCAAATGCTTCTAATTGTTGGAGTGTTAATGATTACATCTAAAGGAGCAGCTGGAGTAACAGGTAGTGGATTTGTTATTCTCGCTTCAACATTAGGAGCAGTAAAAGTAATTCCATTAGAAGGACTTGCTTTATTACTAGGTGTTGACAGATTCATGTCTGAAGCGAGAGCTATTACAAATTTTATTGGCAATGGTGTTGCCGCTGTGTTTATTTCTAAAAATGAAAAAATGTTTGATCAAAGCAGAATGTATAAAGCATTTAATATGCATAAAGAACAAAAAACTTCAACAGAAATAGAGATCCCAAAAATAAAACCAACAGCTGAAACCAGTATCAAAGCCCATTGATACATTAAATATTGCAATCCCCCTATTCCCTAGCCCGCATTATGTGGGCTTTTTTAATCATTCAATATTGATAAGATTAATAATTAGTTATTGAAAATTTATACTGATATTGTAAATGACCATTTGACTCAAAGAGAAAAATATGAATTGGATCATCTTAATCACAGCAGGACTTTTCGAAGTAGCATTTGCATTTTGTTTAGGTAAGGCTAAAGAAACAACAGGAAATGAAATGTATTTCTGGTATTTAGGGTTTCTATTCGCACTTTGCTTGAGTATGGGTCTACTAATAAAAGCAACACAAACATTACCAATTGGCACAGCTTATGCAGTGTGGACAGGAATAGGTGCAGTTGGGACTGTTTTAGTTGGAATATTTGTATTTAAAGAGCCTATTACCTTTTTACGATTGTTCTTTCTAACTACCCTTATTGGTTCAATAATTGGACTAAAAGCTGTTTCGCACAATTGAAGCATAATTATTGCCTTTTGAAAGCACTTTGCTGTATTGCTCAATCTTAAAAACTAAAAACACAATATTAAATTTCCCTAGACTAGCGGGGTCGAACCGCTGACCTTCCCGACCTTGCGTCGGGACGCTCTACCTTCTTTTAATTTAACAATAGTAGAAAAACTAAACATTCAACCCTCAATAAAAATGCCTAGCACTTATTTGCCTCAGGCTTGTGGAGAATAGCGGGGTCGAACCGCTGACCTTCCCGACCTTGTTTCGGGACGCTCTATTGCTCAGCAATTAGCCGCTCAATAAAAGCTTTACTTTTCTGTTTTTTTATGTAAGTTTCTCTAGTTACTGCTTCAGACCTTGTTTCAAATAATTCTTCATGCACAAGAGTCCAATCTTTAGCTTTTTTTGTAGCCTTACTTCCTGAATTATTATGACGACGTAATCTATCAGACAAATTAGATGTTTGGCCTACATAGTAGCTGTCGATAGATTTTGAATAAATTATGTATACACTAAACGGCATAAAGCCAAATGACGAATTGAAAAAAATCTTGTGGAGAATAGCGGGGTCGAACCGCTGACCTTCCCGACCCTGCGTCGGGACGCTCTAACTTCTTTTAATTTAACAATAGTAGAAAAACTAAACATTCAACCCTGAATAAAAATGCCTAGTACTTATTTGCCTCAGGCTTGTGGAGAATAGCGGGGTCGAACCGCTGACCTTCCCGACCTTGTTTCGGGACGCTCTATTGCTCAGCAATTAGCCGCTCAATAAAAGCTTTACTTTTCTGTTTTTTTATGTAAGTTTCTCTAGTTACTGCTTCAGACCTTGTTTCAAATAATTCTTCATGCACAAGAGTCCAATCTTTAGCTTTTTTTGTAGCCTTACTTCCTGAATTATTATGACGACGTAATCTATCAGACAAATTAGATGTTTGGCCTACATAGTAGCTGTCGATAGATTTTGAATAAATTATGTATACACTAAACGGCATAAAGCCAAATGACGAATTGAAAAAAATCTTGTGGAGAATAGCGGGGTCGAACCGCTGACCTTCCCGACCCTGCGTCGGGACGCTCTAACTTCTTTTAATTTAACAATAGTAGAAAAACTAAACATTCAACCCTGAATAAAAAATGCCTAGCACTTATTTGTGTTAGGCTAGTGGAGAATAGCGGGGTCGAACCGCTGACCTCTTGCATGCCATGCAAGCGCTCTACCAACTGAGCTAATTCCCCATAAAAGGACTGCAAATGTAGTTGGTGAGGATATCTTCACCAATTTTTTCATAAAAAAAGCGCCCATAATGAGCGCTTTGAATTATATCGATTTTTCATGCTTAATCGCCCCAAATTTCCGCCTTGCCCTCTAACCACTGCTTTACAGATTCAGTAGTTACACTCTTAGGACGTTCTAGCGGGAAGCCTAAAGCTCTATCCCAAATCAAGCTAGCCAATACACCCAAAGAACGGCTAACAGCAAATAGTACGGTGTAGAATTCATATTCAACCATGCCATAGTGAACCAATAAAGCTCCACTGTGTGCATCCACGTTTGGCCAAGGATTCTTGATTTTTCCAAGCGATTGCAAGATTGGCGGAACTGTTTCATATATATTCCAAACAGTGTTGACCAATTTATCATCTGGCATATGGGTTTTACCAAACTCCATTTGAGCGGTGAAACGTGGATCTGTTTTACGTAAAACAGCATGACCGTAACCTGGCACTACTTTTCCTGCGCTTAGGGTCTTACGAACATATTCAGCAATTTGATCTTTGCTTGGCTCATCTGTTCCCAACTCTTTCTGCATTTCAAAGATCCACTTAATTACTTCCTGATTTGCCAATCCGTGTAAAGGGCCTGCAAGTCCATTCATTCCTGCTGCATAAGCCAAATAAGGATCGCTTAATGCGGAGCCTACTAAGTGTGTAGTATGAGCAGAAACATTTCCGCCTTCGTGATCGGCATGAATGGTCATGTATAAACGCATCAATTCTCTGAAACCATGATCTTCATAACCCAACATATGAGCAAGGTTACCAGCCCAGTCTAACATACCGTTCGGCTGAATATGGTCATTGTTTTTATATTTTCTTCTATATATGTAAGCCGCAATTCTTGGCAAACGAGCAATTAAAATAAGTG
>ERZ1066133.457-NODE-457-length-18462-cov-8.009670_pt1 | contig 18462 bp, 21 predicted proteins | sample MGYA00382780_ERZ1066133 | MGnify/ENA primary metagenome ERZ1066133 (study PRJEB33369, sample SAMEA5778363) | biofilm metagenome | biome: Industrial cooling water; feature: Water cooling tower basin; material: Biofilm | place: United Arab Emirates | collected...
GTTCCAGCTGTGGTGAGGCATCGCTCTTTCATATTGCCCGCCTTCCTTTTTACTCCTTTGCAAGCCATAGTGTTCAATATAGTTAACAGTTTCTAACAATCCTATTCCAAGCGCTGCTGCAGCTAAATAAGCCAGAAAAATAAATGTTCCAAAAAGCCAGTAAATCAGTACCAAGAAACCTAATTGTATCAATAGATTTTGTACCATTTCATTTTTCCAATGGAAAATGGGTAAGTTTTTCTTTTTCATTTCTTCATTGGCAATATGCCATGCACTTATGTAGGAGAAGATGATGGTTCTTGGATAAAACTCAAATAAACTTTCATGTAATCTTGCCGAACTCGGGTCTTCTCTAGTTGCTACTCTTTTATGGTGTCCTTTGTTGTGTTCTGTAAAGAAGTGCATGTACTGAGAGGTCAGCAATAAAAACTTGGCCATCCACTGTTCATAAACATTTTTTCTGTGCCCTAGTTCATGTGCCACATTTATACCAAATGCACCACACAGTAGTCCCATGCTTAATACCCTTCCAGCAATTGTAACCCAATCTAAATTGGGTTGTTGTAATGAAAAGAGAAAAACAAAAAGAAATATGTATTGCAGGGGAAGAATAGCGTATAAGATATAATCGTAGGTGCGATCATTCTTTTCCATTTCTTCTTCCGCCGCTGAAAGATTATAGGCACTTGGTGGCACAATTAACTCAACAAATGGAATGAACATATAGCTCCAGAAAATAGGAAGAAATGCTTTCCATCCTGTTTCATGAAAGGCAATCCATGCCAGACCAAACACCAATAAGGGAGTTGTGTATTTTAATGCACGCCAGTTCATAAGTTGTTATTCGCTTATAAACTTACGCGATTCTTGTAATACTGAAATAATTTGTACAAGAGATCTTTAGTCTTGTATATTGGCAACCCTCAACAAGTCGCGGGGCTTTAGAATCTTTATTTTTTTACCGTCTAGATCTATTAAACCGTCTTTCTTGAATTCAGATAATAAACGAATGGTTGATTCTGTAGCTGTTCCAACAAGATTGGCAATTTCTTCCCTTGATAAACGAACATTGAGCGTTTGGCTATCGCTTTCAAAACCATAAGTTTCTTTTATAAAAAGTAAGGTTTCAGCTAGTCTTTCGCGAACAGGTTTTTGAGCAAGGTGTGTAATTTTTGTTTCGGCCTTGTGTAACTCATCACTCAAAAGTTTCATCATTTCAAAAGCCATTCCTGCATCATTTTTCAATGCAGTTACGAACAGTTCTTTTGGAATAAAGCACACTTTGGTGTCCTCTAGTGCTACTGCAGAAGAGCTATACCTATCTCCACTTAACAAAGCACGATAGCCTAAAATGTCCCCGCCTCTCAATAGGCGCACAATTTGTTCTTTGCCATCATCACCCAAGTGTGAGAGCTTAATTTTCCCATCATTGATACAATAAACGCCAAAAGGATGGGAACCTTCATTAAAAATGACTTGTCCTTTCTTATAAAAATTACAAACTTTCTGGAGGTTGATTTCTTCAAGAAACTCGTGCTTGGCTCTACAGATAACAGAAGTGTTCCTATGTTCACAATGGCCGCAGTCTGTATGAAAGCCATCGAGACCCTTGTGTTGCTTATTGGTTGAAGTGCTGAGGCCCATGGGTGAAATTTTTCTGAAATTGACACTTTTTTATGAACTGTTTATCTTTTGTGTAAGAAAATGAACAGCTTAATCAAACATAAGCCCTTAAAACTCAAGTTTTAAGGGCTTACTGTAGAGTACATTGCTACACTGAATGAACAAAATGAATGTTTTGTTCAATTTAATTCTTTCTTGGCACCTCTTGCTTTAAAAACTGTTCAATACCTTTTCGAATCTTAATAGCTGTTTCTTTATGAAACTTGGCTTCTTGAATCCTGGCTTCGTCGTCGGGATTGCTTAAAAACGCAATTTCAACCAGGGTATTTACAAAATCGGTGGGCGCATTCAACATAAAATTAAAATGACCAATGTTGCCAAACTCATTCAATCCAAGTGTTAGCATTTCTTTAAGTATGGTTTGTGAAATTGGTCTGAAGCCTATGTGCTTATAATAAGTACTTACTCCTTTTACTTGTGGTCGACTGGCTGAATTGAGGTGTAAGCTGATTAAAACTTGTGGGCCTTGCTGTTGTAGCCAAAGAATACGATCCTTATTGTCGATGGCTGTATCTGTGCTTCTCACCATAATCACTTCTGCACCATATCTCTTCAATTCTTTTTCTAAAGCTTTTGCAAAAATCAGAGTGTAGTCTTTTTCCAAAATGCCCGACTGTGTGCCCCTTGCTCCTGTATTGGATCCACCATGACCAGCATCAACCGCAATTTTGAGTCCCTTTAATTTTTTGCTAGCAGGAGGCTCATTTACAAGTAACAACAATGATTTACCTCTATAGCCAAGGCTATAACCCCAATGTGCTGCATGTTTTAAGTGAATGGTTATTTGAAGTACATCAGTAGCTGTTTGTACATAATCTACATGTTCAATGGCCTTACTAGAGCTTAACTGCGTAATCCAATTAGTATTACTCTGAACACCAAATACTTCAATTATAATTCTGCTTGGCTGTATTTCCATCCAACTTCTATAAGGCACCCTTTCATCTAATCGTATCCAGATGCTATCTCTTCCTTGTGTCCCTCCTTTTACTGTCCAAGATCCTGAAAGCACAGGTATATTGGGACCATTTTTTTCACTCCATTTAATGAAACTTTTTCCTATCCATGCTTGTCTTTGAGAAGAGAGCTGAATTTTATACATGCCTTTACTACTATCTACAACTTGCACCCATACTGCTGTATCAATAAAGCCCATTTTTGCACCACCTAATCGGTCTTCACCAATTCCATAATCAATCATAGGTAGTTTGCCTGTAGTAAGTGCCCATTTAGCTTGCCCCCAAACATTGCTCTGTAAGATGCTGAAACTACAAATTAAAAGCAGGGTTGCCCAACCTTTGTTCATTTTCAAAAAAAAGCTGTCGGATTTCCAACAGCTGTTACATGATTTATTCTGCATAGATTCTTTCAATACTTTCTTTATACTTTTCTGTAATGACCCTACGCTTTAATTTGAGTGTAGGAGTTAGTTCGCCATTTTCTACATTCCATTCGTGCGGTAAAAGTTCAAATTTCTTCACTTGCTCAACGTGATTGAAGAATTTATTGAAGCTATCAACTAATTCTCTGTACAACTCCAACACGCGGGGGTGATTGATGGCTGCTTCATGTGTTGTAAATGGAATATTCTTTTCCCGCATCCATTCTTTTAGAGTTGGGAAAGAAGGAACAATAAGGGCACCTACGAATTTTCTCTCAGGACCAACTATCATTACTTGTTCAACAAACATGCTTTCCTTCAACCTGTTTTCAATAGGCTGAGGGGCTACATATTTTCCTCCACTTGTTTTGAAGAGTTCCTTTTTACGATCGGTTATTTTAAGGTATTTACCTTCATCCCACACACCAATATCACCCGTATGTAGCCAGCCATTGATAATGGTTTCAGCAGTAATATCAGGACGCTTATAATAACCTTGCATCACACATGGACCAGTTACTAGAATCTCTCCATCTTCTGCAATTTTTACTTCAATACCTGGAATTGGCAAACCAACGGTTCCGTACTTGCTTCCTCCTTTTGTTTGGCGGTTAACAGTAATAACTGGACTGTTCTCAGTTGGTCCATAACCTTCATATACCGGAATTTGTGCACCATTGAAGATGCGTAATAATTTTTCCTGACAAGCAGCTCCACCTGTAATAATGAAACGAACATTTCCGCCTAAGGCTTCTCTCCACTTGCTGAAGATGAGTTTATTAGCAATTGAAAGCTGTGTGTTATACCAAAGGCCTCCGCTAACGTTGTTATCATATTTTTCAGCAAGCGATACTGCCCAGAAAAATAACTTTCTCTTAGTGCCTGTGAGTTCGTTGCCTTTCGCCATAATTTTCTCAAATACTTTTTCGAGTAAGCGAGGAACAGTGGTAAATCCATCTGGCTTCACCTCTTTCAAGTTATCGCCTATTGTTTCTAAACTTTCAGCATAATAGACACTAATACCACTATAGAAATAGATATAAGTTACTTGCTTTTCAAAAATGTGGTTCAAAGGAAGGAAACTCAATACTTTGTAGTGCGGTGCATCTGGGAAGGGGAATGCCTCTTTTGAGAACATAATATTCATATAGATGTTTGCGTGGGTGAGCATAACACCTTTTGGAGTTCCGGTTGTACCAGATGTGTAAATAATAGTTGCAAGGTGAGAAGTTGGAATATCTTTTTTGATAGCAGCTACTTTAGCTAAGCTCTCATCATCAGCTAATTCCAGCACTTCTTTCCAATGAGGCGCACCTTCTATTTCATCAAAACTATATACACCTTGAACCGATGGTACTCTTTCTGCAACACTTTTTGCTTTTTCGTATAGTTCTTGGTTACCTGCAAATATGTATTTTACTTGAGCATCATTCAAGATAAATTCTAACTCACTTGGATTGGTAGTTGGATAAATAGGAGTGAGAATGGCTCCAATCTGCTGGGCTGCAAAGTCGGTAAAAATCCACTCTGGTCTGTTCGCACTTAGGATCGCTATTTTATCACTTCCTTCAGCAGAAAAGTCATTTGCACTTACGCCCAATTTTAACAAACCAGCACTAAAACGGTTGGCAATATCTCGAACTTGTTCTGTGGAATAGGGGGTCCAAACTCCTTTCTCTTTAGCTACCATATCGGCCTTGGGGAACTTGCTCAGCTGATGGTCTAGGCAATCGAATAAGCGTTTAATTTCCATAATAAACAATTAATGGTTGAAGCAATGGTTAGGGTGATTAAGAATTTGATTTTTCCTTGGTGAGTTGTTCATATTCGTGTTGTACCCAGTCTTTGCCTTTTGTATAAGCTTCGATAAACTGAAATACAATGGCAATACCCCAGCTCATAGAAACCCATGCGGGCCAGGGTAGGGTTGACTGAATAATGCGCGCACCTTTAAATGCCCAGATTAACCAAAGAAATAGGTTAACTAAGAGATAAATGGTAAGCGATCGTTTAAATCTGGCGCGCTTTTGTGCTACGCGCCAAAGGCTATAGTCTTTTTGGGGCTCCATAGAGGGGTCCTTTGGGGTGTTGAAAGTAGTTAAATCGCCCTGAATCACAAAGCCTTTAGTTATTCAAATAAGCTATAAAAGGAATTTTAACAGCTTAGTCCTCCCAAACCGTCAAACCTTCGCTGCAATTGGAGCAGATATCAATGTTTTTCCTAGAACTCATGAGCTCTTGTCGGAACTGTCTGTAATTGTCGTTTTTCCAGATTTCTCTGAATGATTGCGATTGTAAATTTCCCAAATGATGCATCGCATCTTTATCGAAACAACAAGGCACCACTATGCCATCCCAAGTGATAACGTTGGCGTGCCAAAGTTTCCAGCAATGATTTTGTAAGCCACTTTTTACTTCTCTTTCGCCCTTTTTATTGGTTCTATAACGACTGTATTTGTCAATAGTAGGGATTAAGTTATGTGGGTCTTCCTCATAATTATACACCTGAGCAGTTTTGAAACGAACTTGGTCAACTCCAATTTCTTTACCCAGCGCTTTAATTTCTTCTATTTGGTGTTCGTTGGGTTGTACAACTAAGAACTGAAAGAAAATAAAGGGTGTTTTACTATTCAATTCTTTTTTCCACTTCACTATGTTGCGCGCTCCTTGTATCACTTTATCCAATTTCCCACCAACTCTATATTGTTGGTAAACATCTTGCGTAGTTCCATCTATTGAAATAATTAATCTGTCTAAACCACTTTCAACTGTTTGGCGGGCTTTTTCTTCCGTTAAATAATGCGCATTGGTACTGGTAGCGGTATAAATTCCTTTTTGGTTTGCATATTTCACCATATCCAAAAATTGCGGATTCAGGTAGGGCTCCCCTTGGAAATAAAAAATCAAATACAGCAATTCCTGGTGAATATCATCAATGGTTTTTTCGAAGAATGATTTTTCCAACATGCCGGTTGGACGGGTAAATGAACGCAATCCGCTTGGACATTCAGGACAACGAAGATTACATGAAGTAGTAGGTTCGAAGGAAATGGAAATAGGATAGCCCCATTGAATAGGCCTCTTGGTGAATTTACTTAACTGATAACTGCTCCATACCAATGCAGCATTGAAGGCTTTTTTGATGGTGAGCTTAGACAGTAAGTTGATGCTATCGTTCCAGTTGAAATAAGGCATGAGCCGTAAAAATACAAACTCATGCACCAAATAGAAGCATTGAAAAGCTTCTATTCAAATTCTTCCATTTTTCGTAATGAAAGTTACGCTTATGATGCTTAGTTAGAAAGTCTATTGAAAATGTATCGCAATTTCAAAGGAGTATACCAAAACAAAGTAAATAACACAATCATTAGACAACAGACCAGTTCGAATCTTTAATTACTTAACCACTAACAAGTGCTACAAGAAAAAACTGCACTTATTACTTGAATTTATATATGTCTAACTTTTAAACATCAGTGAGTTTATATACTAATGTATGTTCATTCTTATCAGAAATTTTTAAATCGAATTTCACAAATCCTAATAAGTTGTCTGCCTGGCTATTAGTAATTTCAACTGTATCAGATGTGTGTTTAGATACATAACCATTGTTAAGGATAAATAAGTCGATAAAACAGTTTAAGGCATTTAAACAATCTGCGGAATTGTCAAAATAAAAGATAATTTCAAAATCCATCAGTTTTAAAACACTCTCTTCACTAACTATTAATTCAAGTGAAATGGACGACCAATTAAAGTCGTAATAGGGATGTTTTTTTAAAGAAAAACTCCTTCTAGACAGCTTTTTTTCTTCATTAGGAATTACGATACTACCAAATCCCCAATCAGTCGTAATCTTTTGTTTGTAGAATGAATATGTTATTACAGATCTATAAAACTGTGAAATTTCAGGTGTAGCTTTTTCTTCATTCCAAAAATTCAAGGCAAGATTAAAAGCAGTTGTTGCAAATGGATCAATCATATATTTATTTTATCGAGGACAATAGGAGGGTTTGTTTTAATTGCACTTACGAATATTAAATTTAGCGAAGGTTACGCTTATCTTCACGCTGTGAGTCGCAAAAATTCGAAATTAGTTGGGTGGTTGCTGCCATTGATGTTGGTGACTATTTTAATTTTGGTACGCTTTTTTGCGCCAAGGTTCTCAGATAACATCTCCGATTCATCTCGGTTTGAGCAGGGTTGGTGGCAACTCTATCCTCAACAATATGGTATAATTGGAATTGACATAAGCAGGTACCAAGGCATGATTAGGTGGAAAGAAATTAAAGAAGGATTTCCGCCTGGAGCAGAACTGCGTTTTTGTTACGTTAAAGCCACAGAAGGTGTTACAATAACAGATCCTTATTTTTTTCGAAACTGGAAGGCTGCAAAAAAAGAAGGATTGAAAAGAGGAGCCTATCACTTTTTTAGAACCAGAGAGGATCCAATTCGACAAGCCGATCATTTCCTACGACTTCGACCCTACCAAAAAGGCGATTTACCTCCTGTTGTAGATGTTGAACATCTAGATGGAGTGTCAGCTCGAGTTGTTCGTCAGCGTTTGTTGAGCTTTCTTCAGCATGTTGAAAGAAAAACAGGCGTTCGTCCAATCATTTATACCTACGCAAGTTTTTATGACGCTTACTTAGGAGATTCTTTTAAAGATTATTCTCTTTGGGTAGCTCATTACTTTCAACCAAATGAACCTCGCATTTCAAGAGACTGGCATTTTTGGCAGTTCACAGATAAAGCGGAAATTCCAGCTATTACTGGGAAGGTTGATGTTAATGTTTTTCGTGGCGATAGCATTCAATGGAAGAGTTGGTTGAAAGAGTTCAAATAATTGTAATTTGGTGTTACACTACATGAAACTATTTTTTACAATTATTGCTTGTTGGGCTTTTTTGGGCAACTTACTGAGCCAAGACTCAAAAAACTCTTCTTACTACGAGCGGATAGATTCTTTGTGGCATGTTACTACAGGATTTCAAACAAATAATGCCGAGTTTTTGGTTCGTTATCCAAATCGACAAAAAGTAATTTTAACTCCAGCAACTGCTGTGCAGCAATATATTAAAATGGAGTATGGTGTTTTGTATGTGAAAGCAGGTTACACACCAGGTTGGGCTAATCCAGATAAATCTGCTATTACTGGACAAAATAAGCGCACTGAAATTGGAGTGGGTTTTACACTAAAAGGATTGGATATTGATTTAAGTCGATAAAAAGCCAGAGGCTATTATATTAGAAACACAAAAGATTATATTCCATCTTGGCTGCCAGGACAGCCCTACTTACAGATTCCAAATTTAAATACCACCCTCTACTCATTTCAAATTGGATTAAGTACCCGATCAACCCTTCCTGTTGGCGCTTTGTATTCTGAGAGAACCAGACTTTTAAAGAACACATGGTCATTTATCCCATCTTTTAGTTTTTATTGGATTGAAATGCACAATGACGCACCCATGCAACCTGGTCTATACAACAATGATCGTCACCGCGATTTTAATCTACGCTTGCCTATGGCATTTGCAATGACCACTAAATCGGGATGGTATGCAATAGTGTTGGGTGGACCAGTTGTTGGACTTAGTTTATTCAGTACAGAATTGTATGATATTAATCTTAGACCTTCTGTACAACGATCTTCTCATCTTGCTTTAGGATATACCTCCAAAATTAGAGCAGGATACAATGGGAAAAAATGGTACACTGGAATTAGTGCATTCAGCGAACAATATTTTACAACACTGCAAGATGTACGTACTACCAGAAATTTTTCAGGAGCAGAAATTCATATTGGTACGAGAATTCCTCCTTTCCGTCTTTTAAAGAAAACAAATCAGCTATTAGAAAAGTGGTTCTAGTTAATGACACTTAAAATAATCGAAGGGCTCTAAACAATCGTTGCATTGAAACAAAGCTTTACAAGCAGTACTTCCAAATTCACTAACTAATCGCGTATCCGCACTCTTGCATTGCGGACAAGGTGGATGGGTATCTTCAACAGTTGTATTGTCTTTTACTTTGTATTGAGGTGGCGCAATTCCGTATGCGTTCAATTTTTTCTTGCCCTCTTCGCTCATCCAATCAGTAGTCCATGCAGGCGATAGAACTTGTTTGATTTCTACATCTTTGATACCCGCTTCTGCTAAAGCCATTTTAATTTGAATACGAATTACATCCATTGCAGGACAACTGCTATAAGTTGGCGTAATTGTTACTACTGCGCCTTTCTCCGAAATTTGAACATCCCTAACTATACCTAGATCAACAATAGTAAGAACGGGCACTTCGGGATCGCATACTGTTTCCAGTACTTTCCAGATTGCTGCAGTAGGTTGAACGATTGCTTCCATAGTTGGCAAGATTACCAAGAAGCCCCTGGATAGGCCCTTTGTAAAAACTGCATTTCGGCTAAAATATATCCTAGGTATTCTGTATGTTTTCCTGTTTTACCACCCGTTTGAAAGGCTTGTTGTGTTGGAACTTCTAGTCCTGCTTCTGCAAATACTTCTTGCAATTCCTGTTTCCAAGATTCATGAAGATTAGCAAGTTGAATGTTGGTAGTTGAAGAAGCAGCGGTTTCATAAGAAGCTTCTTTAAATGCCTCACCAGTGAACGGCCATAAAAATGTTAATGCTTGACGTAAGCGATTTGCACTTTCTTCTGTGCCATCACCCAAACGTATCACCCATTCTCTGCTCCAACGCAAATGGTATTTTACTTCTTTCAGTGTTTTTTCTGCAATAGCAGCCAAATCAGTATCGGTGCTTTTGATTAATTCCTGATAGAACAGCCACTGGAAACTGCTGATGAAATAAACGCGGAGTGTTGTTTGTGCCCAATCGCCATTCGGTAATTCTGCGAGCAATAAATTTTTAAAATCCCAGGCATCTCTTAAATAAGCTAAGGTATCTTCTGTAACTTCTAGCGATGCATCTTTTTGCTGAATGCGAGTTGACGCCAGTTGGTAAAAGTTGCGAGCAGCGCCTATATAATCGAGGGCAATATTAGATATAGCAATATCCTGTTCAAGAATGGGTCCGTGTCCACACCATTCACTGCAGCGGTGACCAGTAATTAATGCATTATCACCAGCATACAATAAAAATTGCAGCATGGGGTCTTCTTGCACTATTTGAGCAATCCTTCCCTCGTATTGAATCATTGTTTGTGACATGTTGGAAGATTACAATTACATGTATTGAAGTTCATCGGGTAAATCATAGAACGTTGGGTGCCTATACACCTTATCAGATGCCGGATCATAAAATGCACCCGCTTCATCTGGATTAGAAGCATGAATATGTTTGCTTTCAACCACCCAAATGCTCACCCCTTCTTGTCGTCTTGTATACACATCCCTTGCATTTTCAATAGCCATTGCAGCATCAGCGGCATGTAAGCTACCAGCATGTTTATGGTCTAAACCTTGCTTACTTCTAATAAACACTTCCCACAAAGGCCATTCATGTTTATTTTGATTGGAAGTGCTGATATCTGCAGCACCATGCTTCGATTCACCATAGTCGCCGTAATAGAATTTTCTAATCATCTTGCTAGAAGTTAATGTTTATGCAATTTGTTGAACAGGGGTACGTGCCTTCTTTTTCTCAGCATAAGCAGCCGCAGCTTCTCTAACCCAAGCACCTTCTTCCCATGCTTTTCTTCTAGTATCTAAGCGCTGTTGGTTACATGGTCCGTTCCCACCAATGACCTGCCAAAACTCTTCCCAATTTATAGTTCCGAAATCATAATGACCTCTTTCTTCGTTCCATTTTAAGTCTGGGTCTGGTAAAGTCATACCCAAGAACTTCACTTGTTCGGCACAAACATCTATGAACTTCTGACGTAATTCATCGTTCGTGAAGCGTTTGATCTTCCACTTCATACTTTGTTGGGTATTTGGACTAGCATCATCGGTTGGACCAAACATCATAATACTTGGCCACCACCAGCGGTTAATTGCATCCTGACACATTCTTCGCTGCGCTTCATTTCCCTTACTCAGGTGTAATAACAATTCAAAACCCTGACGCTGATGAAAACTTTCTTCCTTACAAATGCGCACCATAGCTCTTGCATAAGGACCATAACTGGTTCTGCACAGTGGAACCTGGTTCATAATAGCTGCACCATCTACCAACCATCCAATCGCACCCATATCGGCCCAAGTGAGTGTAGGGTAATTGAAGATGGAAGAATATTTTGCCTTCCCAGTGTGTAACTGGTCATACATTTCATCACGACTAATACCAAGTGTTTCAGCAGCTGAATACAGGTATAAACCATGTCCAGCTTCGTCTTGCACTTTGGCTATTAAAATTGCTTTTCTTCTAAGACTTGGCGCTCTTGTTATCCAATTAGCCTCGGGTAACATACCCACACATTCGCTGTGTGCATGTTGAGAGATTTGGCGAATTAAAGTTTGGCGGTATTTCTCCGGCATCCAATCCTTTGGCTCAATTTTAATTTCCTGATCAATCTTTTCTTGGAAGCGTGCTTCTGAAGATTCCCAATTCATGTTGCAGCATTTAGGCACCAAAAGTATGGGTTTTCCCTTCAAAAACTAACAATTGTTAGGGAGAGAAAGGTTAAAATTGGCTGTTCCTGTTAGGCAAAATGCATCCAGCAACCTTAATTCTTCAACAAATGGGCAATAGCCTGCTGTTTTTGCTCAAATCCAAATCCTTCTAAATAGGTTTTCATGAGGTTGGCAATTTCTTCGTTGCACAAATTGCCCATACTGCCTTCATGTGTTCCGAGTTGTGGTTGAGTGGGTTTTTGGAAACTGCCTTCATTTACTTGTCGACCAACTTCTCTATAGGCATCTCTAAAGGGCATACCTTGCATGACCAAATTATTCACTGCATCTACCGTGAATAAATAAGTATAACGAGGATCATCAAGAATATTAGTTTGTACTTTCATATTCGATAGCATCAACATCATCATATTCAGACAATGGTGCAATTCTTCAAATGCAGGGAAAAGCGCTTCTTTTAACAATTGCAGATCGCGGTGATAGCCACTAGGAAGGTTGGTTGTGAGCAACATGATTTCTTGCGGAATACTTTTTATGCGATTACATTTTCCACGAATAAGTTCAAACACATCTGGATTTTTCTTATGCGGCATAATGCTGCTTCCAGTTGTAAGATGATCTGGAAAAGAAACAAAGCCCATATTCTGACTCATGTACAAACACATGTCCATACTCATCTTAGCAAGTGTTTCCGCAACGCTTGTGATTGCTTGAGCCGTGATGCGTTCAACTTTTCCTCTGCCCATTTGTGCATATACTACATTGTAGTTCAGCGTATCAAATCCCAATAACTCAGTCGTCATTGTTCTGTTGATGGGAAACGATGAGCCATATCCAGCGGCACTTCCAAGCGGATTTTTATTTGTAATTCGATAAGCGTTTTGAAGTACTAAAACATCGTCAGCTAAACTTTCAGCATAAGCCCCCAGCCATAGTCCAAATGAAGAAGGCATGGCCAATTGAAGATGGGTATAACCCGGAAGTAAATGATATTGGTGATGTTGACTGAGTTTTTGCAGTAGCTGAAAGCAGTCAACCATATGCTTTACCAAAAATTCAATTTCATCGCGTAAGAACAATCGAATATCAACCAGCACTTGGTCATTCCGACTTCGAGCGGCGTGGATTTTCTTTCCAACTTCACCCAATTCTTCAGTGAGCTTGTTTTCTATATAACTGTGAATGTCTTCAACATCAGCAGGCAGTACAAATCCCTTTTCTTGTAGCGAAGGGAACATTTTTCTAAGCGCTTGCTGCAAAGCTTCATTCTCTGAAGCACTCAGCAATCCAATACTTTCCAGCATGTTTGCATGCGCCATATTTCCCAATACATCATGACTGGCCATGAGCGCATCAAAAGAGCGATCATTTCCAACTGTGAATGCATCTACTTGATCTGAAGAGATGTTCTGGTCTTTCTGCCAAAGTTTCATGGCTGCAAGTTATGCAAAGCAAGGCTATACGAGATAAACTCAGTTAACTGTGCCATAGAATTCCTGTAATTTCACACCATATGAGTAACCAATCATTTCACTTGCAAGAGATATATTTAGTTGTAAAAAAGCAGATACGTTCGGTACTGGTCTTTACCATTGTGGTAGGCTTATTAGGTGCGGGTACCCTTTTTTTGGTGCCTAAAAAATATCAATCGACTGTTGTGCTAACAGCAAATAATCCGCAAGTAACCGATAAAGCAGCTTTATTTAATGCACAAATCCAATCGCTTTACTCTGGTTATGGTAGTACAGATGACCTCGACAGGATAGTGGGCATGAGTATGTTGGATACTTTGTATTTGGCAATGGTAGATCAATTTAAACTTCAGCTAGAGTACAAGCTGAAAGCAACCGATACACTTCGCTTGCGACAGTTAGCAGCCAAAAAACTGAGGAAAGATGTTCTATTAGAAAGAACAGATCAGCAACAGTTGAAGATCAATGTGCTTTTTAAAAACCCAGAAATGGCTGCATCTATAGCAAATGCAATGCAGCAGTGGATTGCACAACATGCTATGCAGGAGAATAGAAAGCGGTATGAGAAAATTGTTACGGTGCTTAACAACAAAATTGAATCAGTAGAAAAAGAATACCAGCAAGTATCTGAGAAGCTGGCTCAAACAACGAGTTTTTCACAAATCAACTGGCTGCAACAAGATCAACAACGTTTTATAGAGCAAGCTCAGCAAATTAGAAAAGCAAAAGAAGAGTTTGAAGTTGGATTAGCAGCAATGCCTGAATTGGTTGCAGTGCAGCAAGTGGCAGCGCCAAATTTAAAACATGTTTATCCCAACGAGTGGATGTTTATTTTTCTTTTTTTACTCGGCGGATTTGCAACAGGTGTGCTTTGGGTAATTATTCGAAACAGGAAATAAGTAAAGCGTGAATATCCAAATTTTCAAAAATTGGATATTGCCTTTTAGTGCAATACTGGCATTGTTCTTCATTGCCTTTTTGTTGCGCTCACCCTTCTATGTTTTTTTAATTCCATCTGCGTTCTTCGTATACTTTCTTTTTAAAAATTATTCGCTGGATGCCCGACATATTTGGTGGTTCATGTGGTTGTTTTTGCCAATTAGCGGAGAGTGGCAGCTAACGCCATCGCTTGGACTAGATATGCCCATGGAGCCTTTGCTCATCATTTTAACTGGAATTGGAATAGTAAGTTGGCTCTATAAACCGGCTCTTTTCCCCAATCATTTTATGCAAAGTGGAGTAGGCACTCTGCTTGTTCTGCATATTGGTTGGTTGGGTCTACAACTTTTATTTTCATCAACACCATTACTCAGTTTAAAATATCTGCTCGCAAAAATCTGGTACATTTTTCCTTTTGTGCTGATGTTGCCGGTTTGGTTAGACGACCATTCCTTTTGGAAGAAATTGGTGGCCTTTTCTGTGGCAGCTATGTTGCTGGGGGTTTTGCAAACTTTGGTGCGACACGCTGCATATGGATTTGAGTTCGATGCTTTAGAAAATATTTTTCATCCCTTTTACCGCAACCATGTTACTTACAGTGCTATCTTAATTATGGTAATGGCCATCTTGTTTGCGAATTATTGGATTACTAACAATAAAACAATTCGCAAAGCATCCCTTGGTATTGGAGTGATTTTTTTGATTGCGCTTTACTTCTCATTTTCAAGAGGTGCATGGATGGCGGGCTTATTAGGAATGGCTTCCATATTCATTTTTTTAAAACGATGGTGGATGAGGGTGATGGTAGTAGCAGCAATCGCAGTAGCTTCTGTAAGTATATGGATTACCCAAGACCAGCGCTGGCATTTTTTACGTCCCGCTTACGATCAAACTATTTATCATACCGATTTTGATGCGCACATGCAAGCAACTTTTGCATTGAAAGATGTTTCGAATGCAGAGCGTTTACATAGGTGGATTGCAGGAGTAAGAATGGTTGCTGACCGTCCATTGGTCGGTTTTGGTCCAAATAGTTTTTACGAGCATTATAAAACCTATACCAATCCACTTTTTAGAACCTGGGTGAGTGATAATCCAGAAAAATCGACTGTACATAATTACTACTTACTCGTAGCAGTTGAGCAGGGCTTGGTGGGATGGCTCATATGGATGGCATTGGTTGTAACGGTGCTGCTGCGATTGCAATTTTTCATTCAGTATGAACAAGATAAAAAGTACAGGGTCATTTGGCTCACAACAGGGGCTGTTTTTGTGATGATTTTGACCTTGAATCTCATTAATGACCTCATTGAAACCGATAAAGTGGGTGGAGTTTTCTGGTTTTGTGTTGGACTGACTGTTTGGGGAGAACGAAGAATCAGGACTTTTCAAAACGCGGGAGTTAACTAGTCATTTTTTACACTTAGCTGAATAGTGTACTTTGCGCCCGAAAAAGGAGGTTTTTCCTCTAAAAACTTGGTTATTTCTTATTTATGAGCAAGAAAATATTAATTACAGGTGGAGCGGGTTTTATTGGTTCTCACGTTGTTCGTTTATTTGTGAACCAGTATCCGCAATATCAAATTGTGAATTTTGATGCGCTCACCTATGCAGGCAACCTAGAGAATTTACGTGATATAGAAAGTGCTCCAAACTATCATTTTTTCAAAGGTGATATCACAGTTCCACAAGAAATTGAAGCGGCTTTCCAGCAATTTGGTATTACCGATGTTATTCATTTGGCAGCAGAATCGCATGTGGATAGAAGTATTCACTCGCCAATCGATTTTGTATTGACGAATGTAGTGGGTACGGTTCATTTGCTGAATGTGGCGAAGCAGTTTTGGGCAAGCGATTTAGAGAATCATTTGTTCTATCATGTTTCTACTGATGAAGTCTATGGTACTTTAGGTGAAACAGGTTTATTTACAGAGCAAACTCCATACGATCCTCGTTCACCATACTCAGCTAGTAAGGCATCTTCTGACCATTTTGTGCGTGCTTATCACGAAACTTATCACTTGAGAACGTTGGTTTCTAATTGTTCGAATAATTACGGACCATTTCATTTTCCTGAGAAACTTATCCCTTTAATGATTCGCAATATTCTTCACCAACAACCACTTCCTGTGTACGGCGATGGATTGTACACGCGCGATTGGTTGTTTGTAAAAGATCATGCAAGAGCTATTGATACTGTGTTTCATAAAGGAGTAGTAGGAGAAACGTACAATATTGGTGGCTTTAATGAATGGAAGAACATTAATATTGTTCATCTCGTTTGTGGCATCATGGATGAGAAACTTGGACGAGAAAAAGGTACTAGTCAGCAGCTGATCCGTTTTGTGAAAGATAGACCTGGTCACGATAGAAGATATGCGATTGATGCAACCAAAATCAACCGCGAGTTGGGTTGGAAGCCTTCGGTTACTTTTGAAGAAGGAATTGTTGAAACAATTGATTGGTACTTGGCTAACCAAGAGTGGTTGGAACATGTTTCGAGTGGCGCCTACCAATCGTATTATAAATCTATGTACCAAAACAGATGAAACTAGTACCTACACCATTAGCAGGTTGTTTTGTAATTGAAGATCAATTTTTTGGTGATGAGCGAGGCTATTTCTTTGAGAGCTTCAACCAAAAAACTTTTGAAGCGGCTACAGGACAATCTGTAAATTTTGTGCAAGACAACCAATCTATGTCTAAAAGAGGCGTGTTGAGAGGGTTACATTTTCAACAACATGAGCACGCGCAAGCTAAGCTGGTGCGTGTTTTGCAGGGATCGGTACTAGATGTGGTAGTTGATATCAGAAAAGGATCTGCTACTTACGGCCAAACTTTTTCGATTGAGCTCACTGAAAGCAACCACAAACAACTTTTTGTACCACGCGGATTTGCGCATGGGTTTTTAGTGACCAGTGAAACGGCTGTATTCTTTTATAAAGTTGACAACTATTATAATAAAGCTAGTGAGCAAGGCATCATGTACAATGATCCACAACTTGCTATTGACTGGGGAATGGATGCTGCTGAATTTTTGTTGTCAGAGAAAGATCAGCAATTACCTTACTTACAAGCTATAGAACCTCAAGAGGTATAAATATGAAAGGAATTATTCTTGCCGGTGGATCCGGTACCCGATTGTATCCCATCACCAAGGGAATTAGTAAGCAGTTAATGCCTATTTACGATAAGCCCATGGTTTACTATCCATTGTCGGTGCTTATGTTGGCGGGTATTAAAGAAGTACTCATCATTACCACTCCCGAAGACAATTCGCAATTTCAGCGCTTGTTAGGTGATGGAAAATCATTGGGATGTTCTTTCACTTATGCCATTCAAGAAAAACCAAATGGATTAGCACAAGCTTTTGTTATTGGAAAGGAATTTATTGGCAACGATAAAGTGGCTTTGATTTTAGGTGATAATATTTTTTACGGTGCTGGATTTAGCAAGCTGGTACAATCGTTCAATGATGTACAAGGTGCTGCTGTGTTTGCTTATGAAGTGAATGATCCAGAACGTTATGGCGTAGTTGAATTTGATGCGAATAGAAAAGTAATTTCTATTGAAGAAAAGCCGAAGCAGCCTAAATCAAATTATGCTGTGCCTGGCTTGTATTTCTATGATAACGAAGTGGTGAAAATTGCCAGTGAAATTGAACCATCACCCAGAGGTGAATATGAAATTACCGATGTAAATCGCGTGTATTTGGAGCAAGGAAAACTACAAGTAGGTATCATGAATAGAGGCACTGCTTGGTTAGATACAGGTACGTTTGATTCTTTAAGCGATGCAAGTGAGTTTGTGCGAGTTATTGAAAAACGCCAGAGCCAAAAAATAGGATGTATTGAAGAAGTAGCGTACAGAATGGGATTCATTGATGAAGCGCAATTATTAGAACTCGCTAATCTTTATGCTAAAAGTGGCTATGGTGAGTATTTGAAAAATTTGAAGAAATAAACTTTCAAATCTTCATTTAACAATCGTCGCGCTCTACTGTATTGGTTTTGTGCTGTAACAAAAGCGATTTCCTAGGTTCAGGAACAGCTTCGTATTCAAAAGGACAATGTTTGCAACCATTTCCGCAGCAAAATCCTTTGCTCAAATGATAGGCTTCGGTAAATACCATATAGCCTTGTTCATTATAATAAAAATCTCTTCCTTCAATCAATTGTTTGCTCACGGATCAATTCTTTTAAAATCGGGTCTTTTTCTTCAGGCAGTGGTTTATTTATTGAAAACTGAAGATAATGGACGCGATTACTTTTTGCAATATCTAAGCTCTCATAATAGGTTCGAATGGCCAATTCTTGTGGAATGTTGGGCTGTGCATATGCATCATTCCAATCCACTAACGTTTCTAGCTCAAATAAGTTGATGACAGTTTTGGTGAACTCGTACAATGCCGGACTATCGGTTTTGAGGTGAAT
>ERZ1066133.458-NODE-458-length-18428-cov-7.286126_pt1 | contig 18428 bp, 15 predicted proteins | sample MGYA00382780_ERZ1066133 | MGnify/ENA primary metagenome ERZ1066133 (study PRJEB33369, sample SAMEA5778363) | biofilm metagenome | biome: Industrial cooling water; feature: Water cooling tower basin; material: Biofilm | place: United Arab Emirates | collected...
ATATTATACGCTTTAGGAACTTGGGTAGGTATGTGGGCCACCATAGGTACTGAACATCTTGGAATAGGAGCTGCATTTTCGGCATTATTTTTTGCAAGTATTGGTATGATTGTAACGCCTGGTGGAATTGGAGCCTATGCGCTATTTCTTGCAACTGCTTTGGAAAAAAATGGTATTCCATTTGAGCTTGCTTTCGCTAATGGAACATTGCAATGGTTTGCGCAATTTATCATTGTATTAATCTGGGGGTTTGTATCATTAGGTCTATTGCCCATTTTGAATAAAAAAAAACAACATGAAACAAGTTGAAGCCATTCAAAAGAAAATTTTTTCGATAACCGACTTAGTGCGGCAGGTGGCAGCATGGCGGGTGAAAGGATATCAGGTTGCTTTCACAAATGGTTGTTTTGATATTTTACACGAGGGCCATATTTTTTCTTTAGAAAAAGCAGCCTCTGAAGCACAAATTTTAATTGTTGGAGTAAATAGCGATGCAAGTGTTCAAAAACTAAAAGGCGCAGAAAGACCTATTAACAAAGAGAACAGTAGGTGCCTTCTTTTAGCTAGTCTGGCTGTAGTAGACGCAGTTATAGTGTTTGAGGAAGACACACCATTGGAATTGATTAAATCAATCCAACCCGATGTACTTGTAAAAGGGGGCGACTATACCATTGAACAAATTGTTGGTGCAAAGGAAGTACAATCATGGGGCGGCCGAGTGGTAATTAATCCAATAGTCGAAGGATTTTCTACAACTGGAATCATCCAAAAAATAAAGAGCAGCTATTCCTAAAATCTTAACATAGTTAAATTAAGGCTTCATTTATATTTGACTACACAGGAATAGAAATGAATAAGAAAAATCTCATACAACGCGATATATCTTGGTTAAGTTTTAATGCGAGGGTACTTCAAGAAGCCAATGACCCTAGTGTACCTCTAGCACAAAGAATTAGGTTTCTTGGAATATTTAGTAATAATTCAGATGAATTTTTTCGTGTACGTGTTGCAACCCTTAAGAGAATGGTTGAGTTTGCAGAAAAAAGACGTAAGCTGAACATGCACATGGAAGATGACCCTCAAGCCATTCTGGATCAAATTCAGACAATTGTTTTACAACAACAAAATGAATTCAACAGAATTTGGGAAGGCATTTTAAGAGAAATGAAAAAAGAAAAGGTTTTTCTACTCGATGAAAAACACTTAAATACTGAACAGAAAAAGTTTGTTGCTAAATACTTTGAAGAAGAAGTTCGATCAAATATTATTCCATTAATGATTGAGTCTTCTCCTACCCTTCCTTATCTCCGAGATAAAAGCTTGTACCTGGGCGTTGTAATGCGTAAAAAAGATTCTGCATATAGACAAAAATATGCCCTTATTGAAGTCCCCTCTAAAGCGCTCGGTCGTTTTATTTTGCTTCCCGGAAAACCAGGCGAAAAAAATATTATTCTTCTTGAAGATGTCATTCGCTTTAGTTTACCAACCATATTTTCCTATTTTGGTTATGATTACTTTTCATCTCATGTTTTTAAAGTAACAAAAGATGCTGAAATTGATTTGGACAGTGATGTATCCTTATCATTTGTAGAGAAAATAGAAAAAGGGCTTAAAAACAGACGAAAAGGCAAACCAGTTCGATTTGTTTACGATAAAGAAATGGATGCAGGCTTGCTTGAGTTTTTAATTCGCAAATTGAATCTTTCTAGAAAAAGCAATATCATACCCGGCGGACGTATACATAATTTCCGCCATTTTATGGACTTTCCATTTCACCTAATATCTTCTCCTCCAAGAAAAAAACCTTTTGTACATCCATTGTTACATCACCAAAGAAGGGTTACCGATGTTATTTTACAACAAGATGTAATGCTTCATTTTCCATACCACAGCTTTGATCCTGTAATTGATTTACTACGAGAAGCTGCAATGGATCCAGATGTACTATCCATTAAAATTACCGCCTACAGATTGGCCTCTAATTCTAAAATCATTAATGCCCTTATTAATGCTGCTAGAAATGGTAAAGAGGTGATTGTAATGTTAGAATTAAAAGCAAGATTTGATGAAGAAGCCAATTTAGAATGGAAAACAATATTAGAAGAAGAGGGTGTACAAGTGTTACTGGGTGTACCTCGTATGAAAATACACGCCAAGCTATGTATTATCAAAAAAAGAATAGGCTCAAAGATTTCACAATATGGATTTGTAAGCACGGGAAATCTTCACGAGAAAACAGCTACAGTATATGGCGATCATTGCTTACTGACCTCTCAGCGAAATATTATGGCCGACATCAATCGAATTTTTGACTACTTGGCCAACTGGAAAAATGGACTACAACCTCTTCGCAATTGTAAAACCTTATTGGTTTGTCCAAATAATATGCGTAGATCATTAGAGGAACTTATTCGCTTCGAAATAAAACAAGCCAAAGCAGGAAAAGCATCGGGCATCATTTTGAAAGTGAATTCATTAAGTGATGCCACTTTAATAGATCTATTGATGCAAGCCGCTAAATCTGGCGTACCTGTTCAAATGATTGTAAGAGGTATCTTTTGTGCAAAGCCTGAATTGGTATTGGACAAAAAAGCTATATGCAAAGCAATTAGTATTGTCGACGAATATTTGGAACATGCAAGAGTATTGCTGTTTCATAATGGTGGTAAAGAAAAAATGTACATTTCAAGTGCCGACTGGATGGTGAGAAACTTGGATCATAGAGTTGAAGCGGCCGCTCCAATTTTGGACCCAAGTCTAAAAGAGGAACTTAAAGATATTCTTAATATTCAACTAAGTGACAACGTAAAAGCACGCTGTCTAGATGGTAAGCTTTCTAACGAATATGTTTCTGGAGCGAGCAGAAAAAAGATCAGATCACAAATTGAAACCTATCAGTACCTTCACCAAAAATCTGTGAAAACCTATCACAGAAAAGAACCGAAAAAGACAATTAAAAAACAACCTTCGTGAGACTGGCAGCTATTGATATAGGGAGCAACGCAGCAAGATTACTTATTACCGATGTAATACGTGGCATTGATGGGAAACCCCAATTCAATAAAATAAATTTAGTACGTGTTCCTTTAAGACTGGGTTTTGATGTTTTTGAAACTGGTGAGATTTCAAAACAAAAGAGAGGCATGATTCTTCAAACCATGAAAGCTTATAGCCACCTCTTAAAAGCTTATGATGTACAAAACATAAAAGCTTGTGCAACCAGTGCCATGCGTGATGCTATCAACAGTGAAGATATTATTCGAAAAGTTTGGATGGAAACCGGCATCAGTATTAAAGTTATTTCCGGAGATGAAGAAGCAGCAGTAATTTATGAAAACCATATTGCTGAAAATATGGATATTAGCAACAGTTATTTGTACATTGATGTTGGCGGAGGTAGTACTGAAATAACTTTCTTTCATGAAGGAAAAATGAAATACAAGCGTTCCTTTAATATTGGTACTATTCGATTGCTAAAAAACCAAGTTGAAGAAACTGTTTGGGATGAAATGAAAGAAGCTATCAAGCAAAATATTAAATCAAACGGTGCTAAAGTAGCAATTGGCTCAGGTGGGAATATCAACAAGGTGTTTTCATTGTCAAAAAAGAAGGAAGGAAAGCCATTGAACTTAGAACTTTTAAAAGACTATTATAAAGAATTATCATCTTTTAGTATTGAAGAAAGGATTCGCTTATACAAGTTAAGATCAGATCGTGCCGATGTAATTGTTCCAGCACTTCAAATTTACATTAACATTATGCGTTGGGCAGATATTGACCTTATTTATGTACCTAAAATTGGCCTTGCCGATGGTTTAATACAAAAACTTTATCAGGAAATCATATCCCGATAAAGAACAGTTACATTTATACTACAATTGAAATCATGAGCGTATATAAAAATATTAAAAAGGTAACTACCAACACGCTTCAAAAAATGAAGCAGGAGGGCGAAAAAATAAGTATGCTCACTGCGTATGACTTCTCCTTTGCTCGCTTAATTGATCAAGCAGGTATGGATGTTATTCTAGTTGGCGATAGTGCAGGAAATGTAATGGCTGGTCACGAAACAACTGTTACAGTTACTTTGGAGCAAATGATCTACCATGCTCAATGTGTAGTGAGAGCTGTTAATCGCGCTTTGATTGTTGTTGATTTGCCTTTTGGATCTTACCAAAGTAACTCAGAAATTGCTTTGGCTTCTGCCATTCGTGTGATGAAAGAAACCGGTTGTCACGCTGTTAAAATGGAAGGTGGAGAAGAAATTGCTGAGAGTGTTCAAAAAATTGTAAAAGCAGGCATTCCTGTCATGGGGCACGTAGGACTCACACCACAAAGTATTTACAAATTTGGAACCTATACTGTAAGAGCTAAAGAAGAAGAGGAAGCAACTACTTTAAAAAAGGATGTTCAAATTTTACAGGATGCAGGTTGTTTTGCGGTTGTACTTGAAAAAATCCCTGCAAAACTTTCCTCAGAAGTTACAGCAGCGCTTCGTATTCCAACCATTGGTATTGGTGCGGGAGCACATTGCGATGGTCAGGTTTTAGTCATGCACGACATGCTTGGCATCAACAACGAATTCAACCCTCGATTCCTCAGAAAATATTTACAACTTGCCACTCAAATAGATGAAGCACTTCGTCAATATATACAAGATGTTAAGTCGCTTCAATTTCCTAACGAACAAGAATCATATTAAGGCTATGAATTTTTTACAAGAACTCGGCTTACAAGCTCATCAAGCTGGAACGGCTACTGGACAAGACTGGTTGAATAGCGAAGAAAACTTATCTTCTTTCTCTCCAGTAGATAACAAAATTATTGGAACTGTTTCTGTTACTACTGAGCAACAGTATGAAAAGGTTGTACAGCAATCCTTGTATGCATTTGAAGAATGGCGTATGTGGCCCGCTCCTAAAAGAGGTGAAGTAGTAAGACAATTAGGTGAAGAGCTTCGTAAACATAAAGATGCCTTGGGTAAATTAGTTAGCTATGAAATGGGTAAAAGTTTACAGGAAGGATGGGGTGAAGTACAAGAAATGATTGACATCTGCGATTTTGCAGTTGGACTATCAAGGCAACTTTACGGACTTACCATGCACAGCGAACGTCCAATGCACCGAATGTATGAGCAATGGCATCCATTAGGCATAGTAGGCATTATTTCAGCATTTAATTTTCCTGTTGCAGTATGGAGCTGGAACTCAGCTCTAGCTTGGGTATGTGGCAATGTTTGTATTTGGAAGCCATCTGAAAAAGCACCTTTATGCGGAATAGCAGTACAAAAAATTACTGAACAAGTTTTTGCTGCAAATGGTGTTCCTGCTGGAGTTTCATGTTTGATACAAGGCGGCAGAAATTTGGGAGAGAAGTTAAGTCACGATACTCGTATCCCTCTTATTTCAGCTACAGGCTCAACTAGAATGGGCAAAGCTGTTGGTGCTGCAGTTGGAGCCAGATTAGGTAAAACGATTTTAGAACTAGGTGGAAACAATGCCATAATAATTTCAGAGCATGCCGACTTAGATATGTCGCTTATAGGAGCAGTGTTTGGTGCAGTAGGAACGGCTGGACAAAGATGTACTTCCACAAGACGATTAATTATTCACAAAAAAGTTTACGAAGCCTTCACCCAAAAACTAGTGAAAGCATATAGTCAACTTAAAATCGGTAATCCGCTTGATGCCAACAACCACGTTGGGCCACTCATTGATAAAGATGCTGTAGATGCATACTTAAAAGCTATTGAAGCTTGTAAAGCTGCGGGTGGTAAATTCTTAGTAGAAGGAGGTGTTTGTAAAGGTGAAGGATATGAAAGCGGCTGTTATGTAATGCCTTGTATTGCAGAGGTAAAAAATGATTGGGCAATTGTTCAGCATGAAACTTTTGCACCCATTTTATATGTAATGAGTTATGATACAATTGAAGAAGCCATACAACTTCAAAACAGTGTGCCTCAAGGATTATCATCGGCAATTATGACTCTCAATATGCGAGAATCAGAATTATTCTTATCACATAAAGGAAGTGATTGCGGCATAGCTAATGTAAATATTGGAACCAGTGGTGCAGAAATAGGTGGTGCATTTGGAGGAGAGAAAGAAACTGGCGGAGGAAGGGAAAGCGGAAGTGATGCATGGAAAGCATATATGAGGCGCCAAACCAACACCATCAACTGGAGCACAAATCTGCCCTTGGCCCAAGGAATTCAATTTGACTTAGGCTAATTGATAAACTTTCATTAAAAATTGACGAACAAATCCCTCTCCTTGAGGGATTTGTTGCATATTTACGATATCAACTTTACTTGCATGTACATGAAGAAACTCAGCATTGTTGCCTTAGGCTTATTTACTGGAATTACAGTATACGCTCAGCCTTCTCCAAAAGGCTGGCACCTATTAGATCCTACAAAAGATGGAATTTTCGGTATTTCATTAGAAAAAGCACACAAGTTTTTATCTCAAAAAAAAGCACAACCCATTATAGTTGCTGTTTTAGACGGTGGTATTGATACAACCCATGAAGCACTCAAACCTGTTCTATGGAAAAACCCCAAAGAAATTCCTGGAAATGGCATTGATGATGATGGCAATGGGTATATAGATGATGTGTATGGATGGAATTTTTTAGGTGGGAAAGATGGCAAAAACGTAGACAAATGCTCTGATGAAAAATCACGCGTATTTCACAACTGGAAAACGAGGTTTAATAATGGCAATATAGACACCAATCTTTTGTCACCTGCCGACAGAAAAGATTTTAAAACCTGGAAGAGAGCAGAAGCCGAAATGCAATTTTCTAAAGATGAAGAATTGCAGGTTATGTATTTAGATGTAACACTCAAAGCGCTTAAAAAGCACAATGTGGTTTTACAGGAAGCGATGGGAAAAGAAGTTTACAGCCTAGATGAACTAGAAAAATTTAATGGCACTACCAAATCAGTGAAAGAATCAAGAGCTGCATTTCTTAACATCATGCGAATGCTTGAAATGGAATCTGAAGAAAAAAACACTTCCGTTATTCAGCAAATTGAAGACTATGTAGAGGGTAAAAAAAGAAGTTTTGAAGCTTTAGAAAAAGCACCAGAAAATTATAGATTGACTGTTATTGGTGACGACTACTTCAATATTAACGATCGTTTTTATGGCAATGCAGATGTTATGGGACCTAATGCAATGCATGGCACCCATGTGAGTGGAATTATAGCAGGTAGAACAACAACCAATCAGCCTGCTTATGCTGGTATCGCTCCTAACGCAAGCATTATGACGTTAAGAGTTGTTCCAGATGGAGACGAGTATGATAAAGACATAGCACTTGGAATTATTTATGCAGTTGATAATGGTGCGAAGGTTATAAACATGAGTTTTGGAAAGTCTTATTCACCAGAAAAATATTGGGTGGATAGCGCGGTGGCTTATGCTGAAAAAAAGGATGTGCTCTTAATTCATGCTGCGGGCAACGAATCCAACGACCTAGATATTAAAGAGAACTATCCGAATGGATACCTATTAAAACTGGGAAGAAATGCACAAAACTTTTTAAATATTGGAGCAAGCGGAGATCCAAAAGTTGCTGGGCCCTACTTAACCGATTTTAGCAATACAGGGTTAAAATCAGTGGATCTATTTGCTCCAGGGAATAAAATATTTTCCACCCTACCAACTGGTAATGAATATGGACTTCAAAGAGGTACCAGCATGGCTGCACCAGTGGTCTCTGGTATTGCTGCTTTAATAAGGTCGTATTACCCTCAATTAACTGCTGTTGAAGTAAAAGATATTTTAATGAAGTCAGTTGTCTTTCCAACAACAGACGATGGTGCCATACTTAAGCAGAAGTCAATTACTGGCGGAATTGTAAATGCCTATCAAGCAATTATTATTGCAGATCAGATAGCCAGCAAGAAAAAAACATCCGCTCCTAAAAAGAAATAGAATATGATTTTAAATAGGCCTGCAAAAGATGAGTACTTTCAGTTTTATGATCATTATGTGCAACTAGCACAAGGGAATAGCTTAGATGATTTGTTTGAATTAGGAAATAATCTCGTCCATTTTTACAATTCTATACCAGAGGAGCTAGGAACATATCAATATGCACCTGGAAAATGGAGTATTAAACAACTCTTACAACATGTTGTAGACACAGAACGAATTTTCGCTTATCGTTTATTGTGCATATTCAGAGGTGAGCAACAGGCAATACCCGGATTTGATGAAAACTTATATGCCGATTCGGGAAATGCTGAACATAGAACTCTTCAAGAAATTCAAGAAGAATTTGTATTAGTGCGCCAATCAACCAATCAGCTTTTAAAAAGCGGTAAGAAGGAAGATTTTTCAAAATATGTGATAGCTAGCGGACATAAAATTTCGGGTAGAGCTTTAAGCTTTATCATTTTTGGACACGCTATGCACCATAAAAATATCTTACAAGAACGTTATGGTATTAAATAGGATACTTCATCAATAAACAATTTGCTTCGTCGCAAATTAGTTTACTTAAAACAGGATCTTTCAAAACGTCTTCTATAAGTATTTTCTTTCTATTGACCTTCATAATAGGATAAACTAATCGGATACCATGGCTATAATCGACATACCAATTTACATGACCTGTATATAAAGGCTGTATTGGTTTACCATTTAATTGATGCCACCCATAAATAGCAACTCTATTTGGTCTTTTATCTTCAAGAACTTTGTTTGAAGAAACCACATCTTTTTTTATTCCTGCAATTAAACCCCTTCTCCCCTTTCTTTGTCCCTCTATCATTAAATGATGCTGCCATAGTGTTACTGAGCTATCCCGAAAAGCATACATGGGAATAGGTGCTAGCCGAACACTTGCGTTTAGATAAATCAAGTCAACCATTTTTCTATTTGGCAAAATAAGATTCCATCTATCTGCTAGATATTGTGCTGTCATGGGCGTTAGAGGAATTCTCACCCAATCTTGATTATTACCTATCGACAAATAATCGGGCATGACCCACATTTCAGCTTTATACTTTTTACCAGTAGAGCTATCTGTCGACTCCCAGGTAACCTTTCGAAATTGACTAAGAAAAGCTGGATAATGACCGCTATCGAACCAGGATTTAGCAAGCTCCTCCCTAAACTTCCAATCTTTTCCATTGACCTGTTCAAAAAAATAGGTGCCCGAATTGCTTTTGCCAATTGAAGAAGAAGGCTTTGGCAAAAATTTTTGTTGACAAGCTGCGAACAGGCTGACTGTAAAAAGCGCGTAACAAAATCCTTTCATCTGTCTAAAGTAAATAAAAAACCCACCCGAAATTGGGTGGGTCTTATTTGCTAGGGGGGTATTGAAATTACTTATTAGCAAATAAGAAAATACTTACTTGAACGTCTTTACTAATGCCACCTTTTGCTACACCATAGTTAATTCCCCAAACAGTTCTATCGATTGAGAAATTAGCCTGTGCGAACAAACGCTTATCATCTAAACCACGAACCATTGCTTGTAAAGTAACAGGGGCGGTAATTCCTTTCATAGAAAGGTTTCCACTGATTTCACAAACATCTTCATTGATATATTTCACGCCAGTAACTGTATAACGAGCCTCTGTATTTACAGAAGTCTCGAAGAAATCTTTATTCTTCAAGTGACCTTCTAACTTCTCACCACCACCTTCGTCAGTAACTTTCAAAGAGGTCAAATCAATAGTGAACTCTCCACCAGAAATTTTTCCGTTGTTCACCATAACCTGTCCACCTTTTAAATTAAAGAAACCAGTATGGTAGCCATTTCCCTTTGTACCTACAAACTCCACTCTTGAAGTTGCAGTTTGAACAGCATAACCATTCTGTAAGCGTGCAGCTGGCGTTGGAGCCACAAATGCACTACCCACCACCCAGGCAGCAAGTGCCAAAAACATTGTTTTTTTCATCATATGTGTTGATTTTTAAAAAATGGATGTATCTACATCTATTCTGCAAACATAACGCTTCATTTTAATTTTTGTTCAAAATGGTTGCGAATTTCACATATTATTCATCCACAAAGCCCTCTAAGTCATATCTAAAAATGGGAAAAATGGATAGTTTTTTAGCATTTTGCTTGAATTGTAAGGGTAGTGTTTCCCTTATCTTCGCAAAAATTTTTCCCATATGAATTTGCATGAATACCAAGCCAAGGAATTACTAAAGAAGTATAATGTACCAGTTCAAGAAGGTATTGCGGTTGATACCGTAATGGCTGCTGAAGAAGCTTATCGCCAAATTAAAACCCAAACCAATAACAATTTCGCAGTTATAAAGGCCCAAATTCATGCGGGTGGTCGTGGTAAAGGTAAAATTGAAGGAACCGAACAAAGAGGTGTAGCAGTTGCAAAAAGCGTGGAAGATGTAGCAACTATTGCAAAAAATATCTTAGGTGGAACATTGGTAACCATTCAAACAGGACCAACAGGGAAAAAAGTAAATAAAATATTGGTTGCTCAAGATGTATATTATTCAGGTCCAAATCCAGTAAAAGAGTTTTATTTATCTATCCTCCTAGATCGCTCGAAAGGCATGAACGTTATCATGTACAGTACTGAAGGCGGTATGGATATTGAAGAAGTAGCGCACAATACCCCAGAGAAAATCTTTAAAGAGTGGGTACACCCAGGTGGTGGTCTTCAAGCTTATCAAGCCAGAAAGATTGCTTTCAACCTTGGCTTAAGCGGAGAAGCGTTCAAAAACTGTACAAAATTCGTTACAAACTTATACAACGCATACGTAGGCTTGGATTGTGGGATGTTGGAAATCAACCCACTTTTCAAAACCAGCGATGAAAAAATTATTGCGGTTGATTGCAAAATGAACCTAGATGAAAATGCTTTAATGCGTCATGCCGATTTAGCTGCGCTTCGTGATATTTCTGAGGAAGATCCAACAGAAGTTGAAGCGGGACAATACAACCTCAACTTTGTAAAATTAGACGGTAACGTGGGTTGTATGGTGAATGGTGCAGGACTAGCTATGGCCACCATGGATATGATTAAGTTAAGTGGTGGTGAACCTGCTAACTTCTTAGATGTAGGTGGTACTGCAAATGCTCAAACAGTTGAAGCAGGTTTCAGAATTATTATGAAGGATCCTAACGTAAAAGCAATTCTCATTAATATTTTTGGTGGTATTGTAAGATGCGACAGGGTTGCTGCTGGTGTTATTGAAGCTTATAACAAACTTGGCAATATTGATATTCCAATTATTGTGCGTTTACAAGGCACCAACGCTGAAGAAGCAAAAAAACTTATTGATGAAAGCGGATTAAAAGTTCAATCTGCAATTTTATTAAGCGAAGCTGCTGATTTAGTTCGTAAGGCTGTTGCTTAATACATTCTTCCATTATTTTTTAACCACCCAATTGGGTGGTTTTTTTATGTTGAAAATTTATAATTCTACAGGTATGACTTCAGTAAGTGGACTAAAACTATATGCAGCCCCTGTATGATAGTCGGTGCATAAAAAACGTGTGCGTCTTAATGCTACCTTCTTAAATATTTGTCCTTTCTGTGTTTTGAAAAACCCACCCATTGCAATCTGTGCAACGGTACGACCTTCTTGTTTTTCATTATTATACTTTCGCAAAACAGAAAGCAGCATTGTTTCACCATTTGCTGTGGCTGCAGGATCAGGAATTGTTTTGAGGATTGCTTGATGAACATCAACGGGAAATATTCCTAAATCAACAAATTCCATTAATAACAATCCATATTGATTCTTCCACTCTTTTCCATGAGGTGGCACCCGGGCTCCGAACTTTTCAAAAGTTATTAGATGGGCAAGTTCATGCAAAAAAGTAACCAAAAACTCATACTGATTTAAATCACCGTTCACAGTAATTCGATGATTTCCTCCTGGAATTGGATGTCTATAATCACCTAATACAGTATTACGCTTGAGCGTTATGGTAAAATGTATTTTGAAGAAATTTAAATAGTAAACAATTCGGTCAAAAGAACCCTCAGGCAAATACTTTCTAAGTATATCCATCGATTCTTTTACTATTGGCATTAGTTTAGTCCTTCTTATTTAGTTGTAAAGAAATTCTAACTTCTAGCCATGCATACACCACATAAAAAACCATTGCCACGAAAATAGATTCAACATTCTTTTCCTTCCCAGCAAATGACAAGTAAAGAAATATAACACCAACTAGTAAAAATAATTTCATAATTGTACCGCCCAATACAGAACGTGTAAAAACATGTGGGTTTTTATTTTCAACAGCTTTTACTTGCATATAAATATTAACAACAGCCAAAATAAATAAGATTAAATTAGCCACTTGTAATACATTAGGATCTAGATGTTTTTCAATTATGTTGGCAGAAAATACGCGCAATAAAATTGCTACAACTATAAACGCACCCATTAATGGGGTGATTAAAGAAAATATTGACTTTTTCATTTGACAGATGTATCCTTAACAACTTTAACAATACCTCCTACAATTCCTAAGAGGGGTAATAACCAACTAAAAATAGGCATTTGGTCAATAAAATATTTCCCATCAATCCATTTGCCCAGAAAAATTGCTGCTAGCAAAAGAGCCAACCATTGAAACGCAAGTCCCGTATACTGTAACAAAAGTCGATATGACTGTTTTTTAGAAGTCATCTGAATATTCAACAGGCTCTACAGGTAATAAAGTAGTATCTATGATTGTAGTTGCATCCCCATTCAACACTTTCTTGACATTTTCTAAATACATATCCTTTTGTCGAATGGAGTGCTCTAAAGAGTCAGTGCGAATTTTAAGAACCTGCAAAGCAGATCTACTCTCTTGTGAACCATAACCAGGGATATAATACTTTAATGGAGTAAACATGATGAGAGCAGTGGTAAAAACAACCATTAATACAAAAATTGTACTCATGGCAACATAAACGCTCAAACGAGATAGCCTGAAAGTAATAACCTCTTCATAAGTATCGTCATTCATAATTACCAGTCGATACTTATTGCGAAGTCTTTCGAGGGCAGAGGGTAAAGAAGATGGTTTTTCGTTTTCCATTTTGTTAAATCGCCCTAAAGATAGTAATGAATTGATTCAGGACTATATAAACGCGTGAAATAAGTGTATTTTAGCATTATTAACCCGCATGAAAGGACGGTCATACTTGCTGCTGTTATTTTCTATGTTTTTCCTGTTTTCAGGAAATATTGCCCTTTTATATGCCCAACCTAACACCTCCATTGAACTTACGAAACCCAAAAAATATGAAGAGAGAAAGCTAGGAGCCGAAAAAACAGCTGACACAAAAATGGGGTTAGTTAAACGGGCTTTTCAAAATAACTTTACCCACTTCAATTATTATTATAATGCCAAACAAAAAATAATTGAAATTGAAAGCCTTTCGAAACAACTGCATAAAGACAATTACACCCAACTACTTAGCTTTTATCCATTTACTTTAGAAGAGACTGTTCAGCAAAGCAGTCTGATAGATTCAATTATCTATAAAGCGAATGCTGGAATCCTACTACATGATCTTAGAAATGACTGGGTAGATGATATGTATTTGTTAATGGGAATTGGCTATTTGTATAGAAAAAATTTTGATTCAGCTTACAAAGTCTTTAGCTATTTACAGTACATCTATGCCGACAAAGACGATGGGTATGACATTCCAATTGGAAGTAATGAATCAAGAAATAACGGTGTGTTTTCAATTGTTGGACCAGATCAAAGAAGTTTTTTTCAGAAAATGTTTAGAAATGGTATCAAGCGACCAGAAGCAGTTCTTTGGATGGCTAGAACCTTTTTAGAAAATAATCAAATTGATGCCGCTAAAGGCATATTAGAACTTCTTCAACAAGACGTTTATTTTCCCAAAAAACTACAACCACATTTGCACGAATTACAAGCATTTTACTACTATCAAACAAAGCAGGCCGACAGTATGTGGATGCATATGGAAAAAGCAGAAGTCCGACTAATTTCCCAACAAGAGAAAGCAAGATGGAAATACATTGCAGCACAACTGTTGCAGGAGAATGGTGAAATTGAAAAAGCTAAAACTAAGTTTCAACAAGCAGCACGACAAGCTACCGATCCCATCTTAATGGTATATGCTAATATTCAACAAGCTATTTTAGATGATCAACTTCAATCCTCTGATAAATATGCTTCACAAATATTAGCATTAAGTAAGAAAGAAAAATATGCGCTTTATAGAGATATTATGTTTTATGAAGCAGGCTTATTACAACAACGAAAAAATGATTACAAATCAGCAACAGATCTTTTTAGAAAAAGCTTACATCACGACCAACAACATATACCAAGATCAACTATACTTTTTGAACTTGGAAAAAGTTATTTCTATGAAGGCTCATTTTTAAAGGCCAACTTATATCTGGATAGTGTAGATGCACAACAACTTTCACCAAATCAAAGTAAATGGTTTAAATTAAATAAAGAGTATCTACCAGATTTAGCAAAATGGCAGCAGGAGTTTATTACTCAAGACAGCCTTCTACAACTTGCAGCACTACCAGAAAATCAACGTAAAGCATTTCTATTAAAAACATTAAAAGCTATTAGAAAATCTAAAGGACTTCAAGAAGAGCCTTCAAGCAATTGGGGTGGAGGAAATAACACTAATTCAAATACGGAAGCTGGATCAACCCTGTTTGCATCTGGGAATACTACGGCAGGAAGTTTTTATTTCTCAAACAACGCTCTTAAAAGCAAAGGATTTACAGAGTTCAAAACTAAATGGGGCGGAAGGCAAAATGTGGATAATTGGAGGCGACAATCTGCCATGGACATGGGAGCACCTGGAGTTGTAAATGATCAAAGTAGCAATACAAATAATGATGATGACAGCGAGGAAATTACCCTTGAAGATTTAGAGGCCAACATTCCAATTTCAGATGAAGCCAAAAGCAGAGCAGTTTCAACAAAAGAAGCAGCAAAACTAAATATTTCAAATACCCTCATTTTTGCAATCAATGAGCCAACATATGCTATTCCATTACTAGACTCAATTGTAGCAAATAGTAAATTAGAGGAACATGTGAATAAAGCATTAGAGCTTCTTTATCATGCCTATAGAAAACTAGATGATGTAAATAATGCTCAAAGAATTAAGAATGATTTGATACGTTTTACAAAAATTGATCCAGACACAAAGACATCAAAAGAATTAAACCAAAAAAAGGCAGTTGAGGACGAATATAAAAATATGTATCAGTTACTTATAGAAGGAAAATTTGACGAGGCTATTGAAAAACGAAAGACAATACCCCTTGCTGATAGCACAAGCATTTGGGCTCCGAAACTATTATTCCTAGAAGCTATTTACCATATTCGTCAACAAAAAGATAGTTTAGCTATTGCTGCTTTGCAGTTAATTTCTAAAAACTATTCTACCTCTGAAGTTGCGGGTAACGTAGCTACTTGGATAGATGTATTACAAAGAAGAAAAGAGATTGAGCAATACCTATCTAAATTAGAAATTCAAAAATCAGAAGAAGTGGAGGTTGAAAGAATGACTGATGTTTCTGATAAGACAATAGTTACGAACGATAAACCTGCAAGCCAGCAAAAAGCTCAGATTAATAAGCCAGTTGAAATTCAACAAAAGCAAATTGAAATAAAGCAAGCTGCTCCAACGGTACCAAAAGAACCAATCAACACCTATCAATTTTTCCCATCAAGCCCTCATTTCGCTGTCTTAGTTCTTGAGAAGGTAGATCCGGTGTTTATAACCGAAGCAAGAAATGCAATAAATAGGTATCATCAAACTAGAATGAGTCAAGCTAGATTAACTACGCAAATTCAAAAGGTAAATGAATCCTTTAGCTTATTACTAGTTGGGCCTTTTAATCAGGCTGGCACATCAATAGACTACCTCGATAAAATTCAGCCTATTACAGCACAGCAGATTTTACCATGGTTATCAAAAGATAGATTTACTTGGACGATCATTAGCCCTGAAAACTTGGAATTATTACTTGAGAAAAAGGATATTGCGAATTATAGAGAGTTTTTACATAATGCTATTCCAGCTAAATTTTGAACTTTAAAAGATTACCTTATTGTTGAGAATAGTAGCTTTACAAATATTGAGATAGATAACATATGAGCAGATCGATTCGACTTTTTTGGAAATTTTACTTCATTGGCCTTGCCAGTGTAATTGTATTTTTCTTTCTTCTTTCATGGGGAGTATTTGGAAAAATGCCTTCAATGGATGAAATACAAAACCCCTCAGCCTCACTAGCTAGTCAAGTATATGCAGAAGATGGGACACTACTAGGTAAGTTTTATTTGGAAGACAGAATAAATGTAAAATACAGAGATATCAGCAAGCATATTATTCAGGCCTTGGTAGCTACCGAAGATGAAAGATTTTATGATCACAGTGGAATTGATGCAAAAGCACTTGCCAGAGCTTTTGTTTTTTTGGGAAAGGAAGGAGGTGCAAGTACAATTACTATGCAAACTGCTAAAAACCTTTTTACTGAAAACTGGAGCACTAGAAATTTTGTATTGAGAGGCCTTCAAAAATTAAAAGAGGGCATTATTGCAGTTAAGCTTGAACAAAACTTAACAAAAGAAGAAATTATTACACTATACCTAAATACTGTATCCTTTTCAGACAATGTATATGGAATTAGAAATGCAGCTAAAACTTTTTTCCAAAAAGAACCAGACCGCATTAATGTTGAAGAAGCTGCTGTTTTAATTGGCATGTTAAAGGCTGCAACTTTATATAACCCGAGAAGAAATCCTCGTATGGCACTTGAACGCAGGAATACTGTTATCAATCAAATGGTGCGCAATAATTATATAACTGATGCAGAAGCTAGCATTTTAAAGCAAAAGCCTATTCAGTTAAATTATAAAAAACTTGATGAGAAAGCCGGACTAGGCCCCTATTTTAGAATGGTTCTAGGGGAAGAGATGAAAAAATGGTGTAAAGAGCATAAAAAACCCAATGGTGAACCATACAACCTTTATAAAGATGGATTGAAAATATATACTTCGATTAACCCGCGTATGCAGATTTATGCTGAGGAGGCTGTAGATAAGCATATGGCGTATTTGCAGCAATTATTCAACTCACAATCAAACATTAAAACTGGAGCAGTATGGAAAGGTTACGAAAACATTTTAACCTCTGCCATGAAAGCAAGTGATCGATGGAAAAACCTTAGTAGAGAAGGTCTAAGCGATGAGGATATCAAGAAAACTTTTTTTGAGAAAACAAGTATGAAAGTGTTTTCTTGGAATAGTAATCGCGAAAAGGATACCATTATGACTCCTTACGATTCTATTAAATATGCCAAGCAATTTTTACAAACCGGCTTTATGGTTATGGATCCATTAAATGGACAAATTAAAGCTTGGGTAGGCGGTATTAACTTTAAGTATTTTAAGTATGACCACGTTAACGTAAATACAAAACGTCAGGTTGGTTCTTCAATAAAACCATTATTATACAGCTTGGCAATTCAAGAGGATCGATTCTCCCCAAATAGTATTGTTCAAGATGTACAACAGAATTTTGGTGGCTATGGATTAGTGCCAGCCACAAGCAGAACTTGCTCTGGTGGAAGTATGACAATGGCAAGCGCTTTAGCATGGAGTAAAAACTGTGCTACTGCCTATATTTTAAAGCAGTTAGATCCAGAAGGGAATAATGGAGCAAGAAGATTTACAGAATTTTTGAAAGAGTGTAGGGTAGAAACAGAAGTAGAACCCTACCCTTCTATTGCATTAGGTTCTTGTGAAATTTCTTTGTATGAAATGATGCAAGCATATACCATGTTTCCAGGTAGAGGATTTAATGTTAAGCCAATGATGATCATGCGTATTGAAGATAGAAATGGAAATATTTTAGAACAATTTCAACCCAATAGAAAGGAAGTATTAAATGAGGTAGCAGCTTATTCTACAGCCATGATGATGCAAGGAGTGATTCAAAAAGGAACAGGTAGAGGATTATGGGGTTACGGTGTATCAGGCGAAATAGCAGGTAAAACTGGTACAACGAATAACAACTCTGATGCATGGTTTATTGGATATACGCCGCAATTACTGGCAGGTGTTTGGGTAGGTGGGGATCACCGTTTTTTACGATTTGATAGTAAGTCGGGTGAAGGCTCTAGGTCTGCGCTCCCAATTTGGGGACATTTTTATAGCAAAGCTTCAGCTGACCCTAATTGTGGAATTGATAGAAACATGAAGTTTCTCCGTCCAGAAGTTATGAGTAATGACTTAATTATTGATTGGATGAACAACACATCACCGTCACTTGGTGCAGAAGGAGAAGATGTAGGAGCAGGTACATCCAACGATTATGAAATGGATGAAGAAATGTATGAAGTGCCAGTAGAAAACAAACCTAAAGTACCGGCAACAAATAATACACCTCCACCTGCAAAAGAGAAAGA
>ERZ1066133.461-NODE-461-length-18376-cov-7.873642_pt1 | contig 18376 bp, 14 predicted proteins | sample MGYA00382780_ERZ1066133 | MGnify/ENA primary metagenome ERZ1066133 (study PRJEB33369, sample SAMEA5778363) | biofilm metagenome | biome: Industrial cooling water; feature: Water cooling tower basin; material: Biofilm | place: United Arab Emirates | collected...
GGGCTGCGAACGCCCACGGAGCCGACGGAACAGCAGCTTCTCAATACGCTTGGCTTCCGGGCTTGACATCAGCGGGTCCTTGCGGAGCTGACGCAGACGCTTGCCGCCCTTGCCCGAGCGAAGGTGCTTGTGATTGGCCGAGCGGTGACGCACCAGACCGGTCTTGGTGATCCGGATGCGCTTCAGCAGGCCCTTGTGATTCTTCTGTTTACCCATTGGTAGATACTCGACAACAGGAGGGGCGACCAGCCCAAGCCATCGGCCCGGGCAGGGTCAAGATGTTAGGCAGCAAACTTCCGGAAGTCCTGACGGCAACCAAAACGCGTCCCAAACCCGACAAGGCCCAGTTCAGGCCACCACCACCCGCCCCGGCACGATTCCACTCCCGGAGCGCCAGCGGCATCCCGATCTCGCGATGCCGCCACCCTCACCCCCACACACACTCGGGCCTCGTACGGGTCGTCCACCCATTCACGAACCCAGCAGCTCGTCGATCCGCCGATTCAGCGTTGCGTCATCAGGCTTCACCTTGGGATCAAACCGCCCCACCACGTTGCCGTTCCGGTCGATCAGGAACTTGGTGAAGTTCCACTGCGGATCCCCGCCGATCGGCTTGGGCTGCGCCGCGATCTGCTTATACAGAGGATGCGCATCCTCGCCCCGCACCGAGATCTTCGCGAACATCGGGAACGTCACGTTGTACTTGCTGCTGCAGAAGCTCTTGATCTCCGCATCGCTCCCCGGCTCCTGCTCGCCGAAGTTGTTCGCCGGGAACCCCAGCACCACCAACCCCTTTGCACCCTTCTCCTTGTACAGCTTCTCCAACCCGGCGTACTGGGGCGTGTAACCGCACTTGCTCGCGACGTTCACGATGAGGACCACCTTGCCCTTGAACTGGGAAAGGTCCACGTCCTTGCCGTCGATGTCCTTCATCGTGTAGCCCAGCACGTACGGGCTCGCCGGCTCATCCTTCTTATCCGCCGGCTTATCCGGGGTTCCAGCCGGCTGCACCGCAGGCTGATCCTGTTTCGGAGCGTCCTGCTTCGGCGCCGAGGGCTGCGTGGGTTCCGCCAGCACCGCCGCACTCATCATCACCGTGATCAGCCAGTTCATCGTCGTGCTCCCGTGTTGAGGCGTCGCACCTCGTGCGACACCTGCATCCGTCCATCGAATCTGCCGCTCACCCCGACTCGATATCGTATGAACGCCCCAGCAACCCCATGCACACCCTGACCCGCACAGTTCGCTTCGCCGTCGGTACCGGTTCGGATGCCCGAGGCGTCAACGGCTTCGCCGGCAACCCCCACGTCCGCGGCCTCGACCGTCACTACGAACTCCACGTCTCCTGCCGTGGCACCGTCGACCCCATCACCGGCTACCTCATCGACATCAAGGCCATCGACCGAGCCGTCCGTGATCGCGTGGTTCCTCTCTTCGATCGCGCCGTCACCACCAACACCGCGCCCGCCGCCGTGCTCGCCCAAACCCTCGACACCCTGCGCGCCCTCCCCGCCCCGCTCCTCGCCGTTCGACTTTTCCTCACTCCGTACCATTCCATCGAAATGGCCGCCATGGACCCATCCACCGTCCTGTTCCGCCAGCGCTTCGACTTCTCCGCCGCCCACCGCCTCCACTCGCCCTCGCTCAGCGACGACGACAACCGCCGCCTCTACGGCAAGTGCAACAACCCCCGCGGCCACGGCCACAACTACGTCGTCGAGCCCGCCGTCCGCTGCAAGCCCGACACGCTCACCCTCGCCGACCTCGAAGCCATTACCGATCGCGTCATCATCCAGCCCTTCGACCACAAACACCTCAACGAAGACACCGACGAGTTCAACGTCGCCAAGGGCGGCGTCCTCCCCTCCGTCGAAAACATCGCCCAGGTCTTCTTCACCCGCCTCGCCCCCGCCCTCGCCCAACACCCAAGCAAACCCACGCTCGAACGCATCACCGTCTGGGAAACCGACCGCACCTGCGCGACGTACCCGAGCTGATCGCGCCCGGACAGCACAGTGCAGCAGCCTCCCCTGCCCCACTGCTCCACTGCTCCACTGCCCCACTGCTCCACTGCTCCACTGCTCCACTTCCGCGCTCGATGCCCTCTTCTCCTCGAATCCTCCTGATCCGCCCCAGCGCCCTCGGCGACGTCTGCCGCACCGTCCCCGCACTCGTCAGCCTCCGCGCCGCCCATCCGCAAGCCCAGATCGACTGGCTCGTGCAGGACTCCTTCGCGCCCGCCATCCGCCATCACCCCGCGCTCTCAAGCGTCATCGAGTTTCCGCGCAAGTCCCTCGGCCTCGCCCTCAGGAAACTCAACCTCGCCCCACTCCGCTCCTTCCTGAAATCGCTCCACGACACCCACTACGACGTCGTCTACGACCTCCAGGGCCTCTTCCGCAGCGGCTTCTTCGCCTGGTCCACCAAGGCCCCGCGCCGCATCGGCCTCGCCAACGCCCGCGAAGCCGGCTGGCTCTTCCTCACCGAGCGTTACCGCGTCTCGCCCGACGTCCACAGCGTCGACCGCATGCTCGAAGTCATCGGACGCAGCGGCGTCGCCCTCGTCCACGACATGCGCCTCTACGCCTCGCCCGACGCCCGCCAGCGCGCCGCGTCCGACCCCACGCTCGCGTCCAGCCGCTACGCCATCCTCGCACCAACCAGCCGCTGGGCCGGCAAGCGCTGGCCCCTCGAACGCTTCGCGAAAGTCGCCGCCGAACTCCTCATCCGCGGCTACGACCACGTCGTCATCGTCGGCGCCCCCAACGAGCGCGATCAATGCGGCCCGCTCCTCGATCTCGCCGCCGCCAACCCCCGCGTCATCGACCGCATCGGCATGACCGGCATCGACGACCTGCTCGCCCTCGTCGAACGCTCCGCCCTCGTCATCGCCAACGACTCCGCCGTCCTGCACATGGCCGTCGGTTACGACAAGCCCCTCATCGCCCTCTACGGCCCGACCTCCATCTCCCGCGTCGGACCCTACCGCCGCGCCGCCGATGTCATCCAAAAAGTGGACCCCGGCGAGCCCCTCGACCACAAGAACGACGACCTCGGCCGCCGCCTCATGGCCCGCATCCAGGTGCGAGACGTTCTCGAGCGCCTCGACGCCAAACCCGCCTGACCGAAACCGCGAAGCCGTCCCCAAATCCGCGCCGCTGGTCCGCAAATGCGCCCCAGTTTGATGTTTGGCAGGTGATTCCCTACCATCGTCCGCGTTCAACCGTGCCCGATCGGCGGGTCCGGTTCAACGCTTGGCTTGAGTCTGGGAACGCAACGTCATGCTGACGGCTGGCAACCATGCTCGGTAACCGTCCCATCCCCGCGGCCGCGGTGACCCCGCTGCCACAGGCTTGGACGGCCGTGCCGCCCGTCGGCTCGTGCGAGGGAGTCCTCCGCATGAGTTGACGCCGTCGGTCTATCGACCGCTCGCGTTCCCGGGCCGCGGCCAAGGTTCCCTCCTTCGCCCCGGCCCGCGTTGTTTTTGTCCACCCGCTCCTAGACCGAAGTCCTCACACCTCAGTCCTCATCACACAACTCGACAACCCGACAACCCACAGGATCTCGCCATGGCTCAGATGAACACCGCCGAAATGCTCCGCATCCTCGACTCGATCGCCCGCGACCGCAACATCGATCGCTCCGTCCTCATCCGCGATCTCGAGCTCGCCATGGTCTCGGCCGCCAAGAAGCACTTCAACACCCTCGACGCCGAGGAGTTCGCCTGCACCCTCGATCCGGTCACCGGCTCGATCAGCATGACCCGCCACGGCGCCCCGCTCGACATGCCCCCCGCCGCCTTCGGCCGCATCGCCGCCCAGACCTTCAAGCAGGTCATGATCCAGAAGTTCCGCGACGACGAACGCAGCAGCATCTTCGAGGAATTCACCAAGCGCGTCGGCGAGATCGCCGTCGGCACCGCCCAGCGCTACGAGGGCGGCAGCCTCGTCGTCACCATCGATCGCGCCGAGGCCTTCATGCCCCGCTCCGAGCAGATCCCCGGCGAGCAGTTCAACGCCGGCGACCGCGTCCGCTGCCTCATCCTCGACGTCCGCGACGTCGGCAACCAGATCAAGATCGTCCTCAGCCGCAGCCACCCCGACTTCATCAAGCGCCTCTTCGAGGTCGAAGTCCCCGAGGTCGCCGAGCGCATCATCGAGATCAAGGCCATGGCCCGCGAGGCCGGCTACCGCACCAAGCTCGCCGTCAGCAGCATCGACAACAAGGTCGACGCCGTCGGCGCCTGCGTTGGTGTCAAGGGCTCGCGCATCAAGAACATCGTCGACGAGCTCAACGGCGAGAAGATCGACATCGTCCGCTGGAACGAGTCCAGCCAGGTCCTCATCCAGAACTCGCTCAAGCCCGCCGAAGTCGCCGAGATCAGCCTCTGCTTCGAGCTCGGACGTGCCACCGTCGTCGTCCGCGACGACCAGTTGTCGCTCGCCATCGGCAAGCGCGGCCAGAACGTCCGCCTCGCCGCCCGCCTCACCGGTTGGGACATCGACATCCTCACCCCCGAGGAATTCACCAAGGGCGTCGAGACCATGTACCAGACCGTCCAGGAGATCGAGGGCATCACCGAGCAGATGGCCGACAAGCTCGCCGCCCTCGGCATGGTCAGCGTCTTCGACATCGAAGAGGTCGGAGCCGAAGTCCTCGTCACCGAGCTCGAGATCGACGAGGCCAAGGCCAACCACATCGTCGAGACCTGCGCCGCCAAGGCCAAGGTCGTCGCCGAGCAGCAGCAGAAGGACAAGGAAGAAAAGGAACGCAAGGCCCGAGAGGACGCGGCGGCCGCCGCCAAGCTCCTCGCCGAGGGCGGCACCGCCGCCTCGGGCGAGTCCGCCGCCGACGCCATCCTCGGCGCCGGCCCCGGCACCACCAGCGGCGACGCCCGCGCCGCGGACATCCTCGGCTCGTAAGCCCCCTTCGAGTTTCCGATCTGACGTCTCCGACGTCAGATCTCAACCCTCCGGTTCCAAGTTCCAAGTTCGCAGTTCAAGTTTCAGGTTCAGGTTCAGGTCCAGGTTCGAGTTTGAGATTTGAGATTTGAGATTTGAACTCTGAGCTTTAGCGTTTCGTGCGTCCCATCCGTTCGGGTTTCGAGTTTCATTCGCGGAGCGAAGATTGGCCAAGGTCAAGCGTCTACATGAGATCGCCAAGGAGATCGGGATCGACTCCAAGGTCATCGTTGCCAAATGCCACGCCGAGGGCATTCCCGAAGCAACGGTGAAGAACCACATGTCCCCGATCAGCGCCGGCCTCGAGGCCACGATCAAGGAGTGGTTCAGCGACCACGCCGCGTCGTCGAGCACCGCGGTTGAAACCGCGGAGAAAGTCGACATCGCCACGGTCAAGAAAGCCGCGCCGCGAAAGCGCTCCGCCAAGGCCAAGGGCGACGAGACCGATGTCGTCACCGCCCCGGTGGACATCGCCCCTCCGGCCGCGCCGCCCGCTCCCGCCCCGGCCCCCGCCGAGCCGCCTCCCGCCAGAAAGGTCGAACCGGCGGTCATCGCTCCGGCGATCATCGAGTCGCCCAAGCTCGCCCCCGAGCCCGTGCGCCTCGCGCCGCCTCCCGCCCCGATCGCGCCCGCCGCCAAAGCACCGGCACCCACCAAGATCGAGCCGCCCAAGCCGCCCGAGCCGCCCAAGCAGCCCCCGCACGACGCCGGCGGCGACACCGTCGCCAAGCCCGCCGCGCCCGCGACTCCGCCGCCCCCGCCGCGCCACCTCTCACCGACCCGCGTCACCCCCGCGCCGGTCAACGTGCCCACCCGCCCCACCGTCGTGGCACCCGCCGGCCCCAAGCTCGAAATCAAGACGCCCGTCAAGCTCTCCGGACCAAAGGTCGTCCGCGTCGAAGCCCCCGACATCATCGAAGCCCCGCGCCCACGCCGCGTCGGTCCCGGCGGCCCGCCCGGCGCCGGCGGTGCCCCACGCGGCCCCGGTGGCGATCGCGACGACGACGGCTCCCGCAGCCCGCGCCGCAAGCCCGGCGCTGCCAGCTCCAAACGCTCCAGCGGCACCGGAGTTCCCGAACGCCGCCGCGCCTCCTCCGGACAGGAATGGGTCGGCGGCACCAACTTCTCCGAACAGGACATCATCGAGCGCGAAGCTCGCCTCGCCCGCTCCGGCGGCTTCCTCAAGAAGCGCCGCCAGGACCTCAAGCGCACCGAGCACGCCAACGACGAGGACTTCCAGCAGGACGGCAAGGTCAAGATCGCCGCTCCCTTCACCATCAAGGACCTCTCCGAGGCCACCGGCGTCAAGGGCGCCGAGATCGTCAAGAAGCTCTTCCTCCAGGGCGTCATGGCCACCATCAACTCCGGCATCGATCCCCTCAAGGCCCAGGAGATCATGATCGACTTCGACATCGATCTCGAAGTCACCGAGGCCCGCACCGCCGAAGAGGCCGTCAGCGACGAGTTCGAGTCCCGTGAAGCCGTGGACCTCCGCCCCCGTGGCCCCGTCGTCACCATCCTCGGCCACGTCGACCACGGCAAGACCAGCCTCCTCGACAAGATCCGCAACGCCAACGTCGCCGCGGGCGAAGCCGGCGGCATCACCCAGCGCACCAGCGCCTTCCGCGTCCCGCTCGAGGTCGCCGGCGAAAAGAAGGAAGTCGTCTTCCTCGACACGCCCGGCCACGAAGCCTTCACCAGCATGCGCGCCCGCGGCGCCACCATGACCGACGTCGTCGTTCTGGTCGTCTCCGCACCCGAAGGCGTCATGCCCCAGACCATCGAGTCCATCAACCACGCCAAGGCCGCCAAGGTCCCGATCGTGGTCGCCCTCAACAAGATCGACCGCCCCGACGCCACCGAGGCCCAGGTCCAGAAGGTCCTCGGACGTCTCGCCGAAAACGATCTCAACCCCGTCGACTGGGGCGGCACCGTGGAAGTCGTCAAGACCTCCGCCACCACCGGCGTCGGCATCAAGGAACTCCTCGAAACCCTCGACTACCAGGCCCAGCTCCTCGAGCTCAAGGCCGACTTCGGCGGCCACGCCCGCGGCACCGTCATCGAAGCCCGCACCGAAGAGGGCCGCGGCGCCGTCGCCAACATCCTCGTCCAGCAGGGCAAGCTCAAGGTCGGTGACTACATCGTCGCCGGCCGCGGCTTCGGTCGCGTCCGCGATATCACCGACGACCGCGGCCAGCGCATCCGCGAGGCCACGCCCCCGATGCCCGTCCAGATCTCCGGCATCGACGAAGTCCCCGACGCCGGCGACAAGTTCTACGTCGTCGACTCGCTCAAGAAGGCCATGGAAGCCGCCGAGCAGCGCCGCCACCGCGAGCGCGAGACCGAGCTCGCCCAGCCCAAGGTCACCCTCGACTCGATGTTCGCCCAGATGGCCGACGCCGAAGTCAAGGAAATCCGCGTCATCATCAAGGCCGCCGAGCAGGGAACGCTCGACGTCCTCAAGAACCAGTGCGAGAAGGTCGGCACCGCCGAGGTCAAGGTCCGCGTGCTCGAGGCCGCCATCGGCGGCATCACCGAGAGCAACGTGCTCCTCGCCAGCGCCTCGCAGGCCATCATCATCGGCTTCAACGTCATCCCCTCCGGCAAGGCCCGCAGCCTCGCCGAGCAGAAGGGCGTTGAGATCCGTCCCTACCAGGTCATCTACGACATCGTCGACGACCTCAAGAAGGCCGCCGAGGGCATGCTCGCTCCGGAACTCCGCCAGGAGATCCTGGGCCACGCCGAAGTCCGCCAGGTCTTCAAGGTCACCAAGGTCGGCGCCATCGCCGGCTGCTACATCACCGACGGCACCGTCCAGCGCGACGCCCTCATCCGCGTCACCCGCAACGGCGTCGTCATCGAGAACGACCGCAAGCTCGAGCAGCTCAAGCGCTTCAAGGACGACGCCAAGGACGTTCGCGCCGGCATGGAGTGCGGCATGAAGATCGCCGGCTACGACGACATCAAGGAAGGCGACATCCTCGAGTGCTACAAGAACGTGGAGGTCAAGAGGACGCTGTAAGGAACAGGGAGAAGGGAAGGAGCGGTGCAGGGGAGCAGGGCGAAGCACCCTGCGAATCCAGCCCGCGTTGATCCCGATCCCCTGCTCCGCTGCACGCCTCCACCCCTGCCCCCTCCCCCCCATGATCCTCGGCATCCTCCATTTCGAGGTCCTCGTCCACGGCGCCACGTCGCTCAAGGACAAACGCCGAGTGGTGCAGTCGCTCAAGGCTCGCCTCCACCGCGAGCACCTCTGCTCCATCGCCGAGGTCGGTGATCCCGACATCCTCAACTGCGCCGTCATGGGCCTCGCAGTCGTCTGCCGCGACGGCAAACGCGCCGGCGAGGTCCTCGACGCCATCAGCCACAAGCTCCGCGAGACCCGCGACGCCGAAGTCACCTCGATCCGGCGTCACGTCCTCCACGCCCTGGACTCGGCCGACGAGATCGAGCCCGGGACCGACACCGTCGCCGACCCCAAGTCCGGCGACGGATCCGACCACGAAACCGACGCCCTCATGCTCGACCGCGCCCTCGACGCCGACCTCCTCAGCCAGATCGAAGAAGCCCAGCGCGAGATCGATCGCTCGCTCGGCACCGACGCCTCCACCCAGGGCTTCGACAACCGGAGGTCCGCATGAGCCGACGCACCGAACAACTCGCCTCCGTCCTCCGCGAAGAGATCCAGCGCGTCATCGACCGCGGCATCAACGACCCCCGCGTCTCCGGCCTCGTCACCGTCACCGAGGTGCACGTCTCCGAAGACCTCGCCGACGCCACCATCCTCGTCTCGTTCCTCCCCGCCGACAAAGCCGACCTCTGCCTCCACGGCATCCGCGCCGCCGGCAGCTACATCCGCAACCAGGCCGGCAAGAACGTCCGCAGCCGCAAGCTCCCCCGCTTCCACTTCGACGCCGACGATCGCTCCCGCAAGCAGGCCGAGGTCATGCAGGCCTTGATCAAGGTGCGCGAAGAAAACGAAGCCCGCGGCATCCCGCCGACACCCGCCATCGATCCCAACGCTCCAGTCGACCCCACCGCCCCGAGCCCCAAGCCATGAGCCCGACCGATCCCAGCAAGGCCCTCGCCTCGCTGCTCAAGAAGCTCTCCTCCCGCTACCCCGCCGCAGCGCCCGAGCCGCTCGGCGCCGGCGTTGAAGAGGGCGTTGACCCCCTCCTGCACCTCTTCGTCTACTCGTTCCTCCTCTGGGACGCGACGTCCGGTCAGGCCCGCGCCGCGATGAAGCGCCTCCGCGACAACTTCGTGGACTTCAACGAACTCCGCGTCGCCTTCGCCGACGAGATCGCCGCCGCCTTCGGCGAACGCTACCCCCGCGGCTACGAACGCGCCCTCCGCCTCCGCTCCAGCCTGCACGACATCTTCAACCGCGAGCACGCCCTCACCCTCGGCCGCATCGCCGAACTCTCCAAGCGCGAGGCCCGCGGCTACCTCGAATCGCTCGACGGCACCCCCGCCTACGTCTCATCCCGCGTCTTCCTTCTCGGCCTCGGCGGCCACGCCATTCCCGTCGATCAGCGCATCGCCGATCTCCTCGCCGAAGAAGCCGTCCTCAGCGACGACGTGACCGACGCCGACTCCGCCGCGTCCTGGCTCGAACGCCACGTCCGCGCCGGTGAGGCCGCTCACACCGCGACGATCCTCCAGGCCTGGTCCGACGACGAGGGCGCCATGCCCAAGCGCGACCGCCGCGCCGACGCGCCCGACTTCTCGCCCCCGGAGATCCCCCCGCCCGTCCAGTTCGAGCAGCCCGAGGACGCCAAGGCCGGCAAGCGTGCGGCCAAGAAGAAGAAAGCCCCCAAGAAGTCCAAGGGCGCCTCCTCAAAATCCTGAACCCCCGTCACCCTCCCGGCGCTACGAGAGTGTCACCCATCCACCCGCACGACGGAACGACACCAATGAACCGGCCCGCCAGCCCTCGGCACGGATCGCTGAACGCTCGCCGCCCTCGCACCCTCGCTTCCAGCGCTCCGTCCGTCGCTCTGCTCATCACCCTCGCCGGAACGCTGGGCGCCTGCGCCACCGACAGCCGCCAGGCGACATCGCCCGCCGCGACGATCCCGGCGCCGCCGGTCATCGTCGACCGCCCCGCGGACTCCACCATCCCCCGCGCAATCTGGGTGCTCCGTGAGTCCGCCGCGACCGCTCCGACACCTCCGTCGCGTGAGTTGCCGCCGCCCCCGGGCATCGATACCACCCGCATCGCCCCGTCCGCCGCTTCCGGCGCAGAAGCGACCCGCCCGCTCTACGGTCTCGTCACCGAACTCGCCGGCACGATCTCGCTCCCCGCGCCGACCGATGCCGAGCCCACCGACGAAGCCCGAAGCGAAGCCGTCCGACTCTACATCAACGGCCGCACCGCACTCGCCGGCGGCGACGCTCAGCAGGCCCAGATGCTCCTCACCGAAGCCGCCGGCAAGGATCCCACCGCCGCCGCCATCTGGCGTGAACTCGCCGAGGCCCAGCTCCGGCTCGGCCGCCGCGCCCTCGCCAACTCCTCGTACCTGCAGGCCGCCCGCCGCGGGCTCGATGAAGCCCGCGTCTGGCTCGCACTCGGCCGCGACGCCCAGCAGCGCAGCGATTCGAAGCGCGCCGCCGCCTTCTTCGCCAAGGCCCGCCTCGCCCCCGACGCCGACGCGGATCCCGGCATGCCCTTTGTCATCGACAGCGAACTCGGTCAGTCGCTGCTCGCTCAGGGCTACACCGCCGCCGCCGCGACAGCGCTCGCCAAAGCCGCTGATCTGCCCGACACCTTCACCGCCCAGACCAACCTGCGTCAGGATCTCGGCGAGGTCTACCGCCGCCGCGGCGAGCTGCTCGAACTCGCCGGCGACATCGCCCTGCGCATGGGCGATCACGCCGCCGCGCTGGAACGCTACACCGTCGCCAGCAAACTCCCGTCGCTCGATCCCGGCTCCTCGCTGCTCCGCCTGGTCTACGCGAGCACCCTCGTCGGCGAGTCCGCTCGCGGTGCGGAAGCCCTGATCGATCGCATCCTCGCCAGCGGCGGATGGATCGAGGATCGCCAGCTTCTGCTCGTCAACTACCTCGCCGCCAACACCGAGCTCGGCCCCGCCCTCGCCCGCGCCTTCGCTGTGCTGCCGCAGGATCTGGCCGACGCCCAGATCCAGCTCACGCCCACGCTCGAGTCGCGACTGCTCCGCGCCCACGCCGCCGCCGACACCCGCAACGGCGTCGCCCTGCTCCGCGCCCATCTCGCCGCACAGCCGCGCGACACCCAGGTTGCGTCCGATCTGTTCGCTCGCCTGAGCACCAACCCGTCCGCGCTGGCGAATCAGGCTCTTGCCATCGCCGATGCCGCGCCGCAGGCCGCCGTGCGACTCGCCGACGCTCTCATCGCCGAAGGCCGCGGCCTCTCCGCCGCCCGCGACACCATCCGCTCCCGCGCCGCGACACCGGGCCAGAAGATCCTCCAGTCCTGGCTCGAACTGCGACTCGGCCGCGCGGACCTCTCGTGGAAGGCGATCGAATCCCTCAACGCCGCGGCGCTCACCGACCCCGAGGCCCGCGCCGTCGGTCTGGGTGTCCGCCTCCGCGCCGCCCTCGACACCGGAAACTTCTCCGCCGCCGCCGCCATCGTCGATGCACTCCGCGCCGACGACGCCCTGCCACTGTCGCTTCGCGCTTCGTCCCTTCTCGACGCCGGCGACGCGGAAACCGTCAAGAAACTCGCCGCCGCCTACACCAGCGGCACCATCCCCGAAGACGCCGACGAGCGCATCGGCACGGCAGAGCTGCTCGCCCGCCACGATCGGGCCACCGACGCGGCCGACCTGCTGAACCTCACGCTCGCCGCCGACCGGTACGACGAACGCGCCCACCAGAGCCTGCTCGCGCTGTACCTCCCCGGAGGCCCGCTCCGCGACGATGCGAAGATCGCCGCCGCCTCCCGCGCGCTGCGCGACGCCATTCCGACCTCGCGCGTCATCCGCTGGCTCGCCACCGGCGAGCTCGCCCAGCGCGAGCTCTGGTCGCAGGCCGAGGCGTCGCTGATCGCTCTCAGCGAAGAGTCGGCGCCCGATCCGGGGCTGATCGATCAGCTGGTCATCTGCTGGGAGCGGCAGAACGCCCAGCAGCGCGACGCGGTCGGGGACAACCCGGTCCTCACCCGCGCCTCGACCTGGCTCGATGCCAAACTCCAGCGGCATCCCGAGAGCGTCTACCTGCTCGCGTCCAAGGCCCGCATCGAAGAGCTCAGCGGCCGCCCCGCCGACGCCGAGAAGCGCCTCGCCGCCTTGCTGGAGAAGTTCCCGATCGGTGGCCTCTCCCGCCAGCGCGAGCGACTGCTTCGGGGGCCCCTCCAGGATCCCGCCGGGGCCGAGAAGCTCGTGCTCGCTCGCCTCGATCACCTTCCCCGCAGCGTCGATGAATCGCTGGAACTCGCCGAGTTCCACGCCACGGCCGGTCGCAGCGCCGACGCCGCCGCCGCGATCTCCCGCGGCATCCCCGCCGATGCGCTCCTGCACAGCACGCAGCGTGAACGACTGATTGGCCTCGTCAATCAGCAGGCCGCCGCGGCCGCGAGGAACGAGCAGGGCGCCGCCGCGGCCGACGCGCTGACGCTGCTGGACCACGTTGCCACGTTGCCGCTCCAGTTGCCGAGGCAGGTGCACGAGGCTCGCCTGAACCTTCTCGCCACCCATCGGCCCGGGGACGTCAACGCGCTCGTTGCCACCGCGGCGGAGATCTGCCGCCTCTTCCCCGACGGTTCCACACAGATCGTCGCCCGCACCGCCGACCGCTTGACCAGGTCGTCCGCGCCCTCGAGCGCCCCGCGATTCCTCCGCGACTCGCTCCCGGCGATCAAGGAGCCAACGACCCAGCTCTACGCCTACCTGTTCTACTTCCTCACCGCACGCTTCGGTTCCGCCGCGGACATCGAACCTTCGATCGGCGTGCTGAGCGTCTTGGAACGGGCCCCCATCGTCGCCGAGCTCGCGGCGTTCAACAACGACGAGGAAGTGCCCGCCTCCCACGAGGCCAAGATCACCCACATCCTTTACCGCGTGGCCAACAACGCAACGCTGGAGAGCCGCGCCGATCTGGCCGTCGATCTCTACAAGGCGGTGCTCGCACGCGAGCCCAACCACGCGATGGCCGCGAACAACCTCGCGTACCACTACATCGAGTTCGGCGGCGACCTTGCCGAGGCCGAGCGCCTGCTGATCATCGCCTACACGCAGAACCCGTCCGCCTCCAGCATCCTCGATTCGTTCGGCTGGCTCCGGTACCACCAGGGCCGCCTCGGCGATGCCCGCGACGACGCCGGTAATCTTGTAGAGCCCGGCGCGCTCTCGCTGCTGGCCCGCGCACTGGAAGCGCCCGACGGCGCGGACAACGCCGTCATCGCCGACCACTACGGCGATGCGCTCTGGTCGGCCGGCGAGAAGCAGAAGGCCAAGGACATGTGGGAGCTCGCCCGCGTCTCGGCCAAGCGGACGGTGGACCAGATCAACGCCGCCCGCAATCAGCCCAACGTCGATCCCGAGGCGTTCAAGGTCCAACTCGAGGAGTTCAAGAAGACCCTGAACGCCGCCGACGACAAGCTCAAGGCGCTGGCGGAGAACCGCGAACCGCCGATCACCGCGAAACGCGGCGTCAAGTAACCCTCTCTCGGTATCACTCCCCCACTTCCCGAACCCCTTCGCTGATCCAATCTCACTGCCATGGCCGGACACAATAAATGGTCCAAGATCAAGCACCGCAAAGCCGTCGTTGACAAACGGCGCGGCAAGGTGTGGACCAAGTGCTCCAAGGCGATCATCGTCGCCGCCAAGAACGGCGGCGGAGATCCGACCACCAACCTCGCGCTCCGCTACGCGATCGACGAGGCCCGGTACGCGAACATGCCGCGGGAGACGATCGAACGCGCGATCCAGAAGGGCGCGGTCGGCGGCACAGGCGAGAACTATGAGCCGGTGCGCTACGAGGGCTACGGGCCCGGCGGCGTCGCGATCATCGTCGACGCGTTGACGGACAACCGCACCCGGACGGTCGGCGACCTGCGGCTGGCGTTCGGGAATCACGGCGGCAGCCTCGGGAACTCCGGCTGCGTCGGTTACATGTTCCAGCCCAAGGGCCGCATCCTTGTCAATGCGCCGGGCGTCAGCGAGGACCGGATGATGGAACTCGCGATCGAGGCCGGCGCCGACGACTGCGTCGCGCCGGAGGATCCGAGCGAAGAGCCGTGGACGATCCTCTGCGCGGTCGCCGCGTTCCAGGGCGTGAAGGAGGCCATCGAGAAAGCCGGCGCCGCCCCCGCCCACTCTGGCGCGAACCCCCACGCCAAAGCCCACGCGTCGCCCGCGACCGCCATCACCATCGCCGAAGCCGAGATCGCGATGGTGCCGAGCGACACGGTTGAGGTGCGCGGCGAAGCCGCGGACACGCTGGGCGAGCTCATCGAGGCGATCGAAGACCTGGACGACGTGCAGAAGGTCTACACCAACGCGGGCTGAGGCCGCCGCCGCGTGCCCGGCCGGACGATCGCCCGCCACCGGCGCGAAGCTCCACGCGGCGAACGCTGCGATGACAACCCATTTACAGACCCTCGTGACGCCTGCGGCTCGGTGCGCGACGCCCTGAGCCGCGTTGTGTACACGGCCTGGACCTGCCATCCGATCCGAGGATCGGATGGTTCGGGCAGGAGACGTGGTGCGGCCACTTTCCTCGAACGTGATGCGTGGTTTGATGTGTCACGCCCTGTTCGCTCGCGTGGTGGCGAGCGACGCGGGGATTGTCCCACGAACGCCTTGGATGATTCAAGGGGGGAGGAGACGGAGAGACGGAGAGACGGAGAGACGGAGTGGAAGGGCCGGTGGGGTCGGGGGTTGCGCGGCGGGTTTTGGGTCGGCGAGCGATGCGACGACGTGGGGTTTTGACGATGGACGCGGATGTGCGCGGGGCGGCATCGGACACGCAACGCGGGGGTTGGTGGAACGGGGGTGGCACCACCTGCCGCGGATGTCGGTGGCCTGAGCCAGTTCGGCGCGGGCGAGGACGGCGAGGCCGCGGTCGGAGGTGAGGAAGACGCAGGGGGAAGGGAGATCGGTGCGGAGCCACTCGGCGCAGATCTCGAGGGTGAAGTCGGGCGCTGGAGATGCTCGAGGACCTCGGGAAGAGCCTCGTCGGGCGGGTTGCATGGAATCTGGAACGCGATGGCGAGGGTCCCCCACTGCGATGTTCACCGGGCTTCGAATGGTGAGCCGCGGGGAGAATTTCCCATGCGTGCGGGGGATGATTCAAGGGGGGAAAAGACGGAGAGACGGAGAGACGGAGAGATTGAGCGGAACGGCAGGTGGAGTCGATGGTTGCGGGGTGCGATTTGGGTGTTCAAGCGTGTTGCAACGACGCGTTTGTGCGCGGTCCGGAGGCACCGAACTCGCGGAGTTGAGGTTGGCGGCAGGGGTTGGCGCCACCTTGCCTGCAGGATGGTAGAGTTTCCAGTGGCGATCGTGAACCTTGCCAAGAATCTCTATGCCCAGACATCCGAAATCCCTGAACACGCGCACGTACCGGCCTTTCATCGCCGAAGTCGTCCGCGCGATCAACAACGCTCCCACAGCAGACACCCGATCGCTTCTTAATGGCTACGCAGGAAGACGTTGTATCGATCTTCTTCCCGCCAAGACTCTCAAGGCAATCGGTGCGTTTTTCACCCCGTCACCAATGGCAGCCAGAGTGGCTGCATGCTTCCCCAAGATCGACGCCACGACAATGGTTGCCTTGGATCCCGCCTGTGGTGCTGGCGACCTTCTCTTGCCACTTGCCGCACTACTGCCGGTCGAGCGGACTGCGTCGCGCACGTTGAGCAACTGGAATGAGCATTTGTTCGGCCGGGATTTGTCAGCAGAGTTCGTTCGGGCGGCGCGATTGCGGTTGCTCTTGTTGGCGCTTACCCGTGGGGCCAAGTTGGACGGCACTCCCGCTTCCGTGGCCAACCTCCTAAGCAACATCGCCTTGGGCGATGGACTAACCGATATCAAGCCGTACCGGTCCGCGACCCACGTTGTGATGAATCCGCCGTTTGGCATTGTTGAACCACCGACGGCAACAGCGTGGAGACGAGGGCATGTCACAGCTGCTGCTCTCTTCGTGGATCGAGCCCTGCAGTGGTGCGACCCACAGACCATCATCGCGGCCATCCTGCCCGAGGTCCTCAGGACAGGCACCAGCTATAGCAAATGGCGTGAACGTGTCGCATTGCGATCGACGGCACTTCGTGAAGTGTCACTTGGACTCTTCTCGCCAGACGCAGACGTAGACGTTTTCCTAACTTCTTTAGTTGTGCGGAAGAACGGGCCGAAAACCCCGAAGCGGACTCCCAGCAACCGCAGTGACATCGTGTCGGTCAGCGACAAATTCGTTGTTACCGTCGGCCCAGTCGTCCCTCATCGGGACGAGTTGAAGGGCCCGTTTCGTGCATTCCTTCACCCTGGCAACGCGACAGCTTGGAAAACCATTAAGCGCATCAACGAGAGCCGGAGATTTGACGGCAGGCTGCTCAAGCCCCCGTTTGTCGTAATTCGGCGAACTTCGCGACCGGGAGACCCCAACCGCGCAATTGCCTCGCTAGTGCTCGGATCTCGACCTGTGGCGGTAGAAAACCACTTACTTGTGGCACGACCGCTTCGTGGCGGACTTCCCGTCTGTAAGAAACTAGTGCGACTGCTCCGCTCCAAAGCGGTCAACCGGACACTGGATCGGACGATGCGATGCCGTCACCTCACGACCCTTAGCGTGTCCCGCCTGCCTTGGGTTTAGCTCTCGCTTTTCGCTTCGCAGTCCGCTTTGTTGCGACGTCGTCGTAGGGGCGAGCGCTGATAACTTGCGCCTTCATGGAGCTGACGGCCAAAAGCACTCGAAAAGCTTCTCGAAGGTCCGTCTTGGAACCTTTAGCCAGCAGGTCGTGGCACCACAACTCAAACTGGGCCAAGCGTCGAAGGCAGACGTCGAGACGGCGTTGCAGTATCAGTTGGCCCCGGTTGAGCATGAGGCGTTCGGCAACGTATTGGCCAGCGATCGTTGTTGATGCGACCTCGTAGGTGCGGCTATCGACTGTGAAAAGCTTGTTGTAGTCACACTTGGCAGGGTCCGGATAGGCGGGGCTACGGTGATCGTCGCACGGCTCGCCGGGCCAGTCATCGCACTTGAGCACGTTGCAGACTGCGCACGCTAGATAAAGATTGCAAATGTCGTTCTCAAGCTGGGGAAAGCGAGACTTTGGCCGATAGTGCTCGACATGAAAGTTGCGAATGCCGCCAAAGCGGCCCTCGTTTATAGCGCAGTAGACGCATCGAGCACCGCAATCATCGGCTATGTGTTGCTTCCAATCCTGCCACGTCCCGGTGGAAGGCTTCTTACGCTTTGCTCCGACAAGACGAGGCCACTCCACGCACGATCCCCCTAAAATCTATCTCTTGACCTTCGCCGCGACCTTTCGCTGCAGGGCATCCGCACGGTCTGCTGCGGCCTCCAACTCGGATAATATCGAGTCCAACTGAGTGATCAACGGAGCCTCCGATTGGAAGTGCCCTTGGAGACTTTCGAGCTGCAGCCTTTCTTGCTTCGTTGCCTTGCCGTTTGCGACCTTCCGTGACAGCGTGTCCAACTCGGCGAGGAGTCTTCGCTGCTCAACATGGCGGCGACCACCCGATCGCAGAATCCGAGGCAGAAGAGTCCTGATCTGCTTTGTGAATTCGCTCCGATCGAAGACCTCCTCTACGTCCTGCAGGTTTTTGCTCGCTTCGCTCGCAAAGCCGGTGATCACAAAAATCGGGAACGTCGGACGCTTCTTTCGGATCTCTGCAATAAGGGCGTCCGCTTCGTAGTTCACCGCCCGATTGTCCTTGCTGCCTTCGTTCAGTCTCCAATCGGTGAGGAGGACGGCTGCGTCATGCTCATCCATCCATTGAATGACATCCCGCTGCTTCGGCGGCGGAGCATCTGCCACGACGGTCCATTGATCGTCTTGTTTCAGGGCCTTAAGCGTCGACATGATCACTTTGGCGATCGTGTCGCGGTCTGTCTTGCGATCGTCGACGACAGCGATTGCGGGCATGTCATTCTCCTGCATCAGGGAGCCAAATACTGAAGCGAGCCCCGTGCAGCTGGGTGTCCTTCTCGACCGCACGGACGCCCTCGGCGTCCTGGACAACCGCATTGACTAAGGCGAGCCCAAGGCCAGTGCCGATCGGCTTTCCCCCGTCATCCGTCTTCGTTGTAAACAGTGGGTCCCAGATGCGGCCGCGAATGTCCTCAGGGACGCCCGGGCCTGAATCTGCGACCGTGATCTCGAACCCCTTGCGGCCCTGCCAAGACTTAGCAGGCCGTTGAACAACGCTCCTTCGGCGTTGGCATGAACCCTTCGGGCGGTT
>ERZ1066133.462-NODE-462-length-18307-cov-8.198608_pt1 | contig 18307 bp, 17 predicted proteins | sample MGYA00382780_ERZ1066133 | MGnify/ENA primary metagenome ERZ1066133 (study PRJEB33369, sample SAMEA5778363) | biofilm metagenome | biome: Industrial cooling water; feature: Water cooling tower basin; material: Biofilm | place: United Arab Emirates | collected...
GTTTGGCTCTGCGGGAGCAGGATGCTCCCGCCACTTTGGGGGGCGTCCTGAGAGCGCCGGCGTCCCCGCCGGCTTCGGTCTTACGAGCCGAGGGGGCAGGCCGAGTATTGTTGTATTCTACCGCCTGCACGAGGAACTCGCCTCGAACGACAACAACACTCGGCCTGGCCCCCCTCAGACCGCCTCTCGGGATTGGCTCCCGCTGGTCCTCGGTGCTGCGCTTGGCGTGTGCTTCGCGACGAGATGCCGCCCGATGAGCACCACGACGAACGTGACGAGCCCGACCATGCACCAGAACCCGGTGAGATACGAGCGGCCGAGCTTGGCTGCAACAAGGGGCATGCCGATGCGAGTGGCGGTCTCAGCCATGAGCGCGGCGAGCAAGCCGATGAACGACCAGCTCATCCAGTAAAAATGCTTCATTTGCCATACACCGGAAGGCTTTCGCAACAACGCGTACTTGAACCCGAGGCTGACGGTGATGGCACTCACGATCGCCGCGCCGTGGAGAAAATTGAACCGCCCGGTGAGACGGTAGATTGCGAATGAAGATACAATTACCGTTACCATCGATAGTACGTAAATATAGCCTAGGCACCGATGCACCGGGCCACTCTTTGGTCGGAGAAAAACGATCGCTCCTGTCAGGACGGCGAGAAGGGCGGCCAATGTGTGAACGAGACCTGTCGTGCTGTGGATCATGGTAGCATGGGGGCTGCTCCGGGATGCTAGTCGGATGAATTAAGGATTTGCTGCAGGGCCGCCACGTGTGCGGCGAAGGCCTTGCGGCCGGAGGTACTGGCGGCGAGATAGGTTTTTGGGCGGCGGTCCACGAAGGTCTTCTCTACGCTGACATGGCCAGCGGCTTCGAGAGTCCGTAGATGGGCGCCGAGATTGCCGTCGGTGAGCGCGAGTTTTTCCTTCAGGTAACTGAAATCGGCCTGCTCGCGGGGACCAAGGCTGCAAAGCGCCGCCATGATGCGCAGCCGCACGGGTTGGTGGATGACTTCGTCGATATCGGGCATGGCAGTAATCAGCGCCAGAAATGCCGCACGTAGAATCCGGTGAGAATCAGCGAACCGCCGCCACATGCCGCCATCCACGGCCAGAACATCTCGGGAAACACGAAGTATCCGAGAAGAATGAACCCGCACACGACGAGCCCAAGCCAAAGCAGATAGGTGTCCGTCCAAAGGCCGGCGACGACGTAAGCCTGCATGGCCAACAGACAGATGTAGGCGAAAAGCGCCCGGGCATCGCGCACGCCAAGGACGAGCGGGAAGAGGACGCCAAAGGCGATGACCGCGAGAAGAGCGCAGACAAACCTGGCGTTGATCGGTATTTTCACTTGGCGCGATTGCCCCCAGGCGACACCGGCTGAAAGCAGCGCACCGACAAGGCAGATCCATGGGAAGTGACGCATGGCGCGTTCTCCTCCCTGCCACACCAGCAGGGGCATCGCGATCCAGGCAGCGCCCCAAATCCACAGGTGGAAGTGTCCGCGATGCGCGCGAAGAGCGCGGCGCATTGTGAGACGGGCATCGTCGATCGAAGCGAGCGCGGATGCGGCTTCATGGGGGGTAATCTCGGAGGACATTGACAGAGTACTCTAGAATACAGAGTACTCTGTCAATGATGAAATCTTCCGACGGAGCCAGTTTGAATGGTTCAAACCTGAATTGAGGAATTTGCGTGCAGATGTGTCTTTGGAGAAACGCAGGGCTGACTCTGCAGGCGTTCACCTCGCGACATTGCCGTGACGAACCGGGATTTCCTTTGACTCCCCCGGGGGGCGAATTTCTTTTCGCGGAGCCCTGCCGCCGGAATGATCTCCATTCGCATCCAGCAACTTTCGAAGCGTTTCGGACCGGTCGTCGCATTGCATGGGCTCGACCTCACCATCGAGCCGGGCGAGCTCTTCTTCCTGCTCGGCCCCAGCGGTTGCGGCAAGACCACCCTGCTGCGCAGCCTGGCGGGGTTCTACATTCCCGAGGAGGGCAGGATCTTCTTCGGCGACGAGGACGTCACGAAGCTCGAGCCGCATAAGCGAAATACGGGCATGATGTTCCAGAGCTACGCCCTTTGGCCGCACATGTCGGTGGCCGAGAACGTGGCCTTCGGTCTCGAGGAGCGCAAGGTGCCCCGGGCCGAGATCCGCACGCGCGTGGCCGAGGCACTGGCCTCGGTGCGCATGGACGCCTATGCGGACCGCCGCCCCAATCAGCTCTCCGGCGGCCAGCAGCAGCGCGTGGCCCTGGCGCGCGCGCTCGTGATCCGCCCGCGCTGCCTGCTGCTCGACGAACCGCTCTCCAACCTCGACGCAAAACTCCGCCTCGAGATGCGCGCGGAAATCCGCCGGGTCTGCAAGGAGTTCAAGCTGACCACGGTGTATGTGACCCACGACCAGAAGGAGGCGCTTTCGGTCTCCGACCGCATGGCGATCCTCGAGAACGGCCACATTCTCCAGGTTGGGAGTCCGCGCGAGGTCTACCGCCGGCCGCGTTGCCGTACGGTGGCGAATTTCATTGGCGAAACCGATTTCATCCCGGGCAAACTGCTGGGTCTGAGCCAGGGGCGCGCCACGGTTGAAACTGCGATCGGCCGGTTCGAGGGCCTGCTGGGTGACCCTGAGGCCCGACCCGCTCCGGGGTCGGATGTCACCCTGTCGATCCGCCCGGAATGCTGGCGCCTCGATGCACGTCCCGGAGAGCCCAATTGCGTGCGCGGCCGCATCGGAGACTCGGTGTACCTGGGCGAAGTGGCCCAGTACGACTTCGTGTCCGGGCCGATGTCCCTCAAGATTTACGAACTGAACCCGCGGCATCTTGGCCAGGCGGCGAGCGGCGACTTGCATGCCGCCGTCGCGGTCGAAGACGTCGTGGTCCTGGTGGCCTGACGACGGGAGGGAGCGTGACCATCGCCGTGGAAACGAACGCCCTCCGCACGGTGACGCTTGCAGCGATGCAGGGACAACGTCTCTTCCTGCCATGACCAAACGGCTGCTCATCATCCTGGCGCTGGTCGCGACGGTGGCGCTGCCCTTTGTCCTGCGCCCGTCGCGGGTCGCCGTGCAACGGGCGGACGACCGCCTCGTGATCATTACTCCGCACAACGAGGCGATCCGTCACGAGTATGCCGCCGGATTCAGCCGCTGGTACCGCGAGCGCACCGGTCGTACGGTGGCCATCGACTGGCGCGTGATCGGCGGAACCAGCGAGATCGCGCGTTTCCTCGAAGGCGAGTACGTCGCGGCGTTCCAGAACCACTGGACCCGCGAGCTGCGCCGGCCGTGGAGCAACGACGTGCTCACGGCGTTCGCCAATGCGCGGCTCGACCCGGCGGCCCCGGAGATCGCAAAGGAAGCCCGGGCCACCTTCCTTGCCTCGTCGGTCAGTTCGGGCATCGACGTCTTTTTTGGCGGAGGCACCTACGACTTTGTACGGCAGGCCCAGGCTGGACGGATCGTCGACAGCGGGATTTTGCAGCGGCAGCCACAGTGGTTTGCGGCCGACGTCATCCCGCGCGAATACGCCGGCGAGGAGTATTGGGACAAGGAGGGTCGCTGGATCGGCGCGGTATTGAGCAGTTACGGCATCATCTACAACAAGGACTCGCTTGCCCGCCTCGGCTTCACCGCGCCGCCCACCCAATGGGAGGACCTGAAGGATCCACGCCTGGTGGGCGAAGTGGCGCTCGCCGATCCGACGAAGAGCGGCTCGATTGCCAAGGCGTTCGAGAACGTGATCCAGCAGCAGATGCAACGCCGGCTTGTCGCCTTGCAGGCCGCGCGTCCGGATGCGCCGGCGGCGGAGCTGGAGCGCGAGGCGGTGCGGGAAGGCTGGATGGACGGGATGCGCCTGGTGCAGTTGATCGGAGCCAACGCCCGCTATTTCACCGACACCTCGCAAAAGCCGCCGATCGACGTGGCGGCGGGCAACTGCGCTGTGGGTATGTGCATCGATTTTTACGGCCGTCAGCAGGAGGAGGCGGTGCGGCGCCGCAGTGGGAGCGAGCACCTCGGCTATGTGTCACCGCGCGGAGGCACCGTCAGTTCGGTCGACCCCATTGCTTTGATGCGCGGCGCGCCCAACCGGGACGTGGCGCTGGCCTTCATCGACTACGTGCTTTCGATGGAAGGTCAGAACCTGTGGAACTTCCGTCCGGGTACCCCCGGGGGGCCGGAGCGGTTTGCCCTGCGGCGCCTTCCGGTCCGGCGTGACTTCTACACGCCCGAGATGGCCGTGTATCGATCCGATCCGGACGACAACCCCTACGCCCAGTCGGAGCAGCTGATTTATCGGGCGGCATGGACGAGCGGGGTCTTCCGTGAAATGGCCTTTGCCATTCGTGTGATGTGCCTGGATTCGCATGCGGACCTCGCCCGGGCATGGCGCGCCATCATTGCCGCACCCGAAGCGGACCGGGCGCGCGCGCTGGCGGTGCTGCAGAATGTGGACCGGCTGAGCTACGAGGCGATCAATGGCCCGATCAAGCGGGCGCTCGGTGCGCGCAGCAAGGTCGAGGAGATCCGTCTGGCGAGCGAGCTTGGGACGCACTTCCGCAACCAGTATCGCGAAGCGGAGGCCCTAGCCCGCGGCGGACGGTAACGCCCTGCGTGGCGGCTACCAGCTGGCCACGGTGCGGGCAAAGCCGGGACGGTCCGCCGCATTGAAGAATGCGGTGCCCGCCACAAACGTGTCGGCGCCCGCAGCGCGGCAGGCCTTGCCGGTGACGAGGTCGATCCCGCCATCGACTTCGAGACGAAAGGCGAGTTTTCGTTCGCGCCTCCATTGGTCGATCTGGGTGAGCTTCGGCAGCATGTCCTGCCGGAATGACTGACCGCCGAAGCCCGGCTGAACCGTCATCACCAGTACAAGGTCGACGTGAGCCAGCCATGGCTCGATGGCGGTGGCCGGCGTCCCCGGATTGAGCACGAGGCCGTTCTGGCAGCCAAGGTCGCGAATCCGTGCGAGCGTGGCGCCGTGATCGTACTCCGGCTCGATGTGCACGCTGATGAGATTCGCCCCGGCCTTGGCAAAGGGCTCGATGTAGCGATGGGGCTGATCGAGCATCAGGTGGACGTCGAAGAACAGCCGGGAACGCGGGCGCAAGGCCGCTACGGTCTGGGGGCCAAACGTCAGGTTGGGCACGAAATGCCCGTCCATGATGTCGATGTGCACCCACGCCAAGCCGAGTGCGGCCGCGGTGTCGGTGCCGGCGGCCAGATGGGCGTGATCGCTGGCCAGGAGGGAAGGGGCGAGTATCGGTGCGTGCATCACAGCCGAAGCATGGACGCCGCCCCGCGGCAAAGTAAAGTCGGAGCCGTCACCACACGTCCACTACAGCCCGCAGGGTCCGTTCGGCCAAGGCGTCCGCGAGGAGCGGGAGCGTCTGGTATTCGGCCTGCAGCTGGCCACTGTCCGTAAAAATCTGACGGCGGACCTGGAGGGGCCGGCGCTCAAAGATCATGCGTCCCGAGCGTTGGTCGCGAAGGGAAGCGGTGGCGGTCAGGTCGAGATCGACCTTGCGGGCCAGGCCCGTGTCACCGGGGCGGACGGTGGCGACCTCACGATGGAGGTGGTCGAGCGAAAGGGTGAGCACCACGTCGGCTGTGTCGGCGGAGGCGGCGAGGGTGACGCGGCCATCCTTGAGGAACGCTTCACGCAGTCGGGCCGACACCACTGCGGCGGCCTGGGGAATGCCGGCCTCGTTGGCCACGGGCGCAACGAACACCGTGCGGAAGTCGGGCTTGGCCCCCGTGCCCAGTTGGTAGTGTCCGCATCCGGCGAAGAGCCAGAGTGCAAGCGCCGGTACGGCAAGACGCGATACAACGCGGCTGAAGGCGGCGAGGGACACGGCGGGCAGGCCTCAGAAAAGGCCGAGGAACTTCTTGCGCGTCGCGCCGCCGCTTTGCTCGGCGCGGGCGGCGCGTTCAGCCTCGGCGGCATCGATCTTGGCGAGCTCGGCGCGGGCGCGCTCGGCGACGGCCGAGTCAGGGAAGGCGGTGATGGCCTCGTTGTAGAAAACGCGGGCGGCGCGGAAGTTCGACCGGCGATAGAAATAGAACTCGGCGATCGTCATCTTGCTCTCCGCGAGCACCTCTTTCATCGAACCGAGACCGCGTTCGGCGGCGGCCACCTTGTCGTCGCTGGGGAAGAGGATGATGAAGTCCTCGAAGTAGGTGATGGCTTCCCGGGTCGAGGCCTGGTCGTAGGCTGGACCGTCGACGAGGGAGGCGTGCGTTTCGGCCAACTTCAGGTAGGCGTCCGGAGCGAGGATGCTTTGCGGGTAGAAATTGATCATGCGATCCAGCGCATCGATGGCCTCGATATCGTTGCCCAGGCGTTGGTGGGCACGGGCGACGTTCATGAGGGCAAGCGGGGCGTAGTCGCTGTACGGGGCATTGACGATGATCTGCTCGAAGTAGCGGATGGCCTGGTCACGATTCCGGAAGCCCGGCAACCAGCCCCAGGTACGGTTGCGGGCACCGTCCATGAGGGCACTCGCGATACGGTACTGCTCGCCGACAACCTCGTTGAACCGCGGCGAGTTGGGATAGCGGCTGACGATGATTTGGAAGGCGTCGAAGGCCTTGAAATACTGGCGGTTGGAAAGGCGGAGTCGGGCGAGACGATAGACCGCCTCGGGGCCGTAGACGGAGTTGACGTAGCGCTTGGAAACGCGGTCGTAGTTCTTGATGGCCGTACCGATATTGCCGCGCTCCTCGGCGGCGCGGGCACGGTTCATCAGTTCCAAGGCGTTGTTGGCTTCGTCGCCGATCAGTCCGGAAAGGACACCGCCCTCGATGGACCAGCCGGAACCGGGGGTCCAGACGAGCTCGGCGCGGGCGGGGAGGGTGGCAAAACAAACAAGGGCAACGGCGGCGAGGCCGAGCGCGCGAACGAGCGGGAAGAACATAAGGATTTACCAGCGAACCAGTGCGCTACCGTAGGTCAAGCCCGCCCCAAAGGCGACCAGCAAGGTGAGGTCACCGGGACGGATCCGGCCGCTCTTTCGCGCCTCGTCGATGGCGAGGGGAATCGAGGCGGCGGAGGTGTTGCCGTAGCGGTCCACGTTGAGATAGAAACGGTCGAGCGGGAGCTCGAGGTACTGGGCGATCGCGTCGATGATCCGCAGGTTGGCTTGGTGCGGGATGACGCAGCTAATTTGGTCCGCCTTGATCTGGTGTTGTTCCAGAATATCGCGGGCGGCGTCCTCCATCTCCCGGACGGCGATTTTGAAGATTTCCCGGCCCTTCATTTGAATCGCCCGCGGGGCGTTGGTGCCGCCGGCCGAGGGTGGGGGCGTGCTCCCTCCGCCCGGGATGCAGAGCAGTTCGGTCAATCCGCCCTCGGTGTAGAGTTTGGTGCCGACGATCCCGGCCGTGGGCTGGCGGGCAGGCCCGAGGACGACTGCCCCGGCTGCATCGCCGAAGAGCACGCAGGTCGTCCGATCGTTCCAGTCCAGCACGGAAGAAAGCTTCTCGGCGCCGATCACCAGCGCGTGCCGGTACCGCCCGGATCCGAGCATCGCCCAGGCCGTGTCGAGGGCGAAGATGAAGCCCGAGCAGGCGGCGTTGAGGTCGAAGCAGGCGGCATGCAAGGGCACCCCGAGCTTCTTCTGCACAATGCAGGCGGTGGCCGGCATCGGCATGTCGGGCGTGAGGGTGGCGACGATGACGAGATCGATCTGTGCGGCGGTGATGCCCGCGTCCTCCAGGGCCCGCCGGGCGGCATGCGTGGCGAGATCCGACGTGGCTTCACCTTCGGCGGCGATGCGGCGCTCCCGGATGCCGGTGCGGGTGAAGATCCACTCATCCGACGTCTCCACGACCTTTGACAGATCGTCGTTCGTCATGATCCGTTCGGGAACGTAAGATCCGGTACCCAGCAGGGCGATGGCAGGAGAACCCATGGAAAGAGGACGTCCGCTCAGACGTCGGGGGCCGCGTCGACCGGCTGCGGGCGTATGGCGAGATTGGCGCGAGCGACATCCGCCTCGATGAGATGATTCATGTCGGCCTTCACGATGTCGCTGGCGATGTGCAGGGCATTCTTGATCGCGTGGCGGTTGCTCGATCCGTGGGCCTTGAGCACGTTGCCGCGCAGGCCGAGCAACGGGGCGCCGCCATACCGCTCGGGGTTGATGCGCTGCTTCAACGCCTTGAAGGCGCCGCCGGCGAGGAGGGCGCCGCCCATCCGCAGGGGATTGGCCCGGAGTTCCTTCTTCAGGATGCCCGAGAAAAAGTGAGCGAGCGATTCCCAGCTCTTGAGCAGGAGATTCCCGGTGAAGCCGTCGCAGACCGCGACATCGCAGTGGTCGGTGAACACCTGAAATCCCTCGGTCGGCCCTACGTAATGGAGGAGATCGCCCGTGCGCTTGATCATCTCGTGGGTCTCGGCAACGAGGGTGTTGCCCTTGCCCTCCTCCGTGCCGATGGTGAGCAGCCCGACGCGGGGTTTCTGCACGCCAAGGACGACGCGGGCATAGTGCGAACCGAGGATGGCGTTGTGCACCAGATGCTCGGGCTTGGCCTCGGGATTGGCCCCGGCGTCGATTAGGATAAAGTAACCGTTCTCCCGCGGGATGACGGCGGCGAGAGCCGGCCGGTCCACACCTTCCATGGTGCGCAGCTTGATCGTGCCGCCGGCCATCAGCGCGCCGGTATTGCCGCAACTGACGACGACGCCCGCCTCGCCTTCCTTGACGCGTTCAATGGCGCGAACCATCGACGCGTCCTTTTTGCGCCGCAGCGCCTGCATCGGTTTGTCATCCATGGTGATGACTTCCGAGGCATGAAAGACCTCGACGGACGGATGGTTGCCGAGTCCGCTTTGGGCAAGGAGCGGCAGCAGAACCTCCCGGTCGCCCACGAGGGTTACCGGATTGAGGGTGGGGAACTCCGCGAAGGCCAGCTTGACCGCCTCGACGACCTCCGAGGGGCCGAGATCGCCCCCCATCGCATCGACCGCGATGTTCCCGGAAACGCCGGCAGGAGGAACCATCACAGGCGGATGGTACAGTTGCCTGGGCGAAAAACTCAGACGCTCACATCGAGCACCTGACGGCCGCGGTACATCCCGTTCTTCGGGTTGACGCGATGCGGACGGAAAGCGCTGCCGTCGGTCGGGTCTTTGGCGACCTGGGGAGCTTTGAAAGCGTTGGCAGCGCGGCGGTTGGCGCTGCGGCGTTTGGACTGCTTGCGTTTCGGATTAGCCATGGTGAGTGCGGATTGAGAGAGTGAGTGGTCGTTTCCGCCGGCCCGTGAGAAAGCTGCGAAAGGTGTCGGAGTAAAGGCCGGCGAAAAGGAGCGTCAAGCGATTACCAGACGCGCCGTCGTCGAGGATGATTTGCGATGCGCCTGCGGCGGCGGACTTAATCCAGCGGGACGTGCGGTTCGACGTCGGCCTCGTAGTTGATTCCGGGCAGGCCAAACCCGAAGAGCCGCAGGAATTCCTCCCGGTATCCGGCGATGTCGGTCAACGCGGCGAGGTTCTCGGTCGTGACCTGGGGCCAGACGCGGGCCACCTCCGCCTGCACCTCCGGGTGCATCTCCCAATCATCGATCCGAACCCGGCCGCCGTCGTCAAACGTCAGCGCGCTGCCGTGGTACATTTGGGTCGCGAACAGGCGTTGGATTTGTTCGATGCAACCTTCGTGGGTGCCCCGTGCCTTCATGACCTTGTACAGGATGGAGATGTACAGCGGCACGACTGGAATGGCCGAACTCGCCTGGGTGACGAGCGCCTTGTTCACGGAAATGAACGCGCGGCCGTAGCCGTGGGCCTTGAGGCGGGCATCGATCTTGCGAGCGGATCTTTCGAGATCGTTCTTCGCGAGGCCGATGGTGCCGTTCTTGTAGATCGGCCAGGTGACCTCCGGTCCGATGTAGGAATAGGCCACCGAGGTCGCGCCCGGAGCGAGCGCATCGGCCTGCTCGAGGGCGTCGATCCACATTTCCCAGTCTTCCCCGCCCATCACCGTCGTGGTGTCCGCGATCTCGGCCTCCGTGGCGGGCTCAATCGTGATCTCGCTGACCACGCCCTTGTCGGTGTCGACCGTCTTGTTGGTGTAAGGTGCGCCCACCGGCTTAAGGACCGACTTGTGCACGACCCCGGTCACCGGGTGCGTGCGGCGAGGGGAGGCCAGCGAATAGACCACGAGGTCGACCTGACCGAGGTCGGCCTTGATCGCGGCGACGACCTGCTGCTTGAGCTCCTTGGAAAACGCATCGCCGTTGAAATTGCGGGCGTAAAGTCCGTCGGCCCGGGCCGCGCGGGTAAAGGCGATGGTGTTATACCAACCCGGGGTGGCGGGACGTCCTTCTTCGGACGGGCGCTCGAAAAAGACACCGACCGTGGCGGCTTGCGACCCGAACGCGGCGGTGATGCGCGAGGCGAGGCCGTAGCCGGTCGAGGCGCCGATCACGAGGACCTTCTTCGGGCCCTGCTTGATCGCGCCTTTCGCCTTCACGTACTTCACCTGCTCCTCCACGTGTGCGGCGCAACCGCCCGGATGTGCGGTCACGCAGACGAATCCACGGACTTTGGGTTTGATCACCATGATGGGGGCGGAGGCTTCTCGCCGAAGTCGCTTGTGGCAAGTGACAAAATGGTCGCCGATCCCCCGGTCAGAATGCCCAACCAGCCCTGCGATCTGCGTTCAGCTTTAGGCGGGTTTCGGCCAGCGTTTTCTCCGGCCGGTTGCCGTCCGGGCGCGACAGATCGCCACCGGACGGATCCCGGTTACGGGCTGATCAACACCATCGGGCCTTCGGCCTTTGGCACGCCCCCTTTGCGTTCAAGGCTGACCGCAAACTTGGCCACCGTCTCGATGCGTTCCTTCGGCTTGAACTGCAGCCGGGCCGCGCCCGCAGAGGGCTCGACGGAAAAGACGCCACCATCGACCGGAATGGGATACTGCGGGTCGATCACCCAGAGCTGGTAATCGCGATCCGCGGGCAAGGCCGGGAGCTTTTCCACCTCCAGGATGCCTTCCTGGGCTTCGGGGTTCCACACGGCGACTGCCTCCGCTTCGGGCGAATCCTTCAGCAGGGAGGCCAACGTGGAAATCTTCAGCTGCGCGAGGTCTGCCTGGCGCTGCAGGCGGGCGACCTGCGCGCGGGTGTTGCGTAGATCCGTTACTTGGGCCTGGGCCAGGAGCCGCTCGGCCTCGAGGAGTTGCCGGGCGTTCTCCGCGTCCAACCGCGCCACGGCTTCACGTTCCCGCAGGGCCAGGGTCTCTGTTCGCGCGTCGAGGTAAAGTTGACCGAGGTAGGCGGCGCCCACGGCGAAGCAGGCGGCGGCTGCCCATCCGGCCCAGTAGCCGATGCGCAAGGGAATGATGTTGTCCTCCTGCCGACGAGGCGGAAGGGAGGCCAGGACGCGCTGCTTGAGGGCAGGCGAGGGCTCGGCCGCCGGCGCCATGACGGCAATCGCATGAGAGGCGCCCCGCAACTCGGCGACGAGGCGCTGCAGACCCGGTTCACGGGCCAGTCTCGACTCAAATTCACGCTTTTCGTCGCCCTCGAGCAGGTCAAAGGCGTAGAGCGACGCGACTCCTTCTGTGCGTTCGTCGATCATAGACCTTGGGGCAAAAGTTCACGCAGCCGGAGCAGGCCGCGCCGGATGCGGGCCTTGACCGTGCCGAGCGGTTCGCGGAGGCGCGCGGCGATTTCCTGCTGGGTCAGGCCGCTGAAATAAGCGAGCTGCAGTGCGGACCGCTGTTCGGCCGGCAGCGTTTCGAGCGCCTGGCGGATGGCCGCCGCCTTCTCTTTCTGGAAAAGCATGTCGCCGGAGTCGGCGTTGTCGGCTTGGTTCTCGTCGTAGCCCAGATCGCCAGGAGCGGACTGGGTCAGCAGCTCGCCGCGCCGTTTGCGGGCGCGCACCCGGTCGATGGCCCGGTTGCGGGTCAAGGTCACGCACCAGCCAAACGCGGTTCCACGATCCGCCTCGAAGTCACCGGCCTTGTTCCAGAGTGCGATGAACACATCATGGACGATGTCCTCCGCTTCGCGGGCATCATTGAGCACCCGCAAGGCAATGGAGAAAAGCGGCCGGGAGTAGCGGTCGTAGATGGCCCCGAAGGCATCTCGATCGCCGCGGGCCACGCGTCGGATCAGTTCGGCGTCCTCGTCATCCCGGCGGGTTTCCGAGGGGCCCGGTTCAATCGGGGCCGAACTCATGCGCAATGTGTCCCAACGATGCGTGTTCCTCCGGGCGTCAACCGTAACGGCGACTTCGGTGGCGTCGGCCAGGGATAGGGGGAGGACGGACATTTCATCTCGGATACGCGCGGGTCAGCGCGATGGATGCGAAGTGTCCGGCGTTTTTCCGACAGATCAACTGCAAACCCAAGTGACCTGCGACCATGCGGCGGGAATGGCGTCGCCGCGCTATTGCCTTGCTGAGGGCGCGGGCGAAGCACCATCGTGCCGCCGTCCCCATGGCTTACCCGTCCACCCCGACGCAAGCAGACTCCTCCGGTCCTGAACCCGCGCCTACGTCCCTCGGCGGACTTCTCCGCCAACTCGGTCCCGGCCTGATCATCAGCGCGATCATCGTCGGATCGGGCGAGCTGATCGTTACGCCCAAACTAGGTGCCGAGGCCGGCTTCACGCTGCTTTGGTTCATCATCGTTGGATGCCTGCTGAAGGTGTTCGTGCAGATCGAACTCGGTCGCTACGCGATCACGCGCGGCAAAGCCACCCTCGAGGCCTTGAATACGTTGCCGGGGCCGCGTCTCGTCGTCGGCTGGGTGGTCTGGCTCTGGCTGGCGATGTACCTGTGCCTAGTGCCCCAGGTGGCTGGCATGGTCGGCGGCACGGCCACCGCCTTGCGGCTCGGGGGCGTGACGATTTCCCTGCCGTGGCTGGCCGTCGGGATCGGCACGAGCTGCGCGCTGCTGCTTGTGCTGGGACGGTATCGCCTGGTGGAACGGGCGTCTCTGCTGCTGGTCGGCGTGTTCACAATCGCCACCCTCGCGGCCGTCGCGACCTTGCAGACGACTCCGTATGCCGTCACCGGGGCCAACCTCGCGGAAGGCTTCTCTTTTCGCCTGCCGCCGGACATCGTCACCGCCTTCGGCGCGTTCGGCATCATCGGCGTCGGCGCGTCCGAACTGATCTACTATCCTTATTGGTGCATTGAGAAAGGGTATGCCCGCAAACTCGGGCCGGACGACGGCACCGAGGCGTGGCGGCTGCGGGCCGCCGGCTGGTTGCGGGTGATGCGCATCGACGCGTGGATGTCCTTCGTCCTGTACACGACCTGCACGGTTGCGTTCTACCTGCTCGGAGCCGCGATCCTGCATGCGAAGGAGCTCCGCGTGGAGAATGCGCGGATGATCGAGACCTTGTCGGTGATGTACCGCGAAGTCTTCGGCGAATGGAGCCTGTGGTTGTTTCTCGTCGGCGCGGTGGTGGTCCTGTATTCGACGATCTTCGGCGCGACGGCCTCCAACGCCCGTTTGTTGGCCGATGCGCTCGGGCTTTTCCGGCTGAAGCGTTACCGCGATGCCGAGCACCGGGTACGTTGGGTGAAGATCTGCTGTGTCATCCTGCCGGTGGCCTTCACCAGTGTGTTTCTGATCTTTGGAAACCCAGTCCATCTCGTGTTCTGGGGGGCCATTGCCCAGGGGCTGATGTTGCCGTTCCTCGCCGGGGCCACGCTCTATTTCCATCGGCAGAATCCTCATCGGAGTCTGCGGGCGCGCCCGCTTTCGCTCGCCTGCCTCGTGCTGGCGGCGACGCTGATGAGCGCGCTGGGGCTCTATCAGGTCTTTAGCGAGGTCAGCCGCTGGCTGGGTTGAGCGCGGTTACGTGCCGGGTTCGGCGGAAGCCTTCTTGCCCAGACTCTCAAGGACGTTGACGCCCACGAAGGCAGTCAGCGCGCCGGTCAGGAACGCACCGGCCTCCGTCGCCACCAGCGCCGGGGGCAGGTTCAGGTAACCCACGCCCAGGACCCCGGCCACGAAGGCGATCATGGCCACCACCAGACCTTCGCTCACGCGCCGGGCGGTCCATGCGCGCCGCGCCCCTTTGACAAAGCGTCGGGCATACCCGCCGAGGGCGCCGCCGAGCAGGACTGCAATCACCGGTGCCCACGGCACCTGCTGATGAAGGGTGGTGGCTCCCGCAACGCCGTCTGCGTTGGCGGTCACAGCCAAAGGCCCCAGGCCGGCGGTGCGCACGGCGATGGTGGCAACCGCCTCGCCCGAAGAGAAGACAGGATCAGGCGTCTCGATCGTGGCGCGTCCGTCGAGCGCGAGGGCGAGGGAGGTGGCGCGATCCACGGGCAGGAGCGTGCCATCGGCGCGCACCCGCCGCACCGCCACCTCCACCCGGTCGAGTCCAAAACCGAGCACCCGGCTGCGTTCGGGCAACAGGTCGAGGCGGGGCAGGGCAGTGAGTTCAAAGTTCACGTCTGACAGCGGCGAACGCACGCGGAGCGTGGGCGTGGACGTGAGCGCGGTGAAGCGGAGCTCGATGGTTTTCTCATGCTCGATGCCCGGCGCATCGATGCGCACTTCCGCTGGAGCCGCGTCCAGTCCTTGGTAGTCGAGCTTGATCAAGATCGGCTGGTCGAGCGTGAGCGAGGCAGGCGCGCCCGGCGGGCGTTGCAGGCCGAAGGTGAGCCGCGTGCCGTACGTCCGGCGGACGGGATCCCACGGCGCCGGCATGGGACTGGGAGCAAGGGTGAGTCGGAACCACACCGGATTGGTGGCCGTGCCGTCGGGCGAAGGCAGAATGACACCGCCGGGCAGCACCACCTTTTCTGGCAGCTTGAGAGGAAGAGTGGCGATCTCACGCGGTTTCAGCACCACCGGCGTACGTCCGGCGAGATCGAGGCTCAGGGCCCCGCGCTCACTTCGCGGCTTCACCTGCTCCGTCAGATCCCGCCCGGCGAGGTCCGTGATGCTGAGCGACGGCAGGGGTGTCGTGATGCCGGTCACGGTCTGACGTTTCTCGGCGAGGCGGGTCGCCAGCGGAGCCGTCACCTTGGCCCGGTCGGCTGCGTCCGCAGCCTCCAGCACGGCCGAGGCCCCCAGACCAAATAAGAGAATACAAGAACAGACGCGGCACAGGGTCATGGCGGTGGCGGGGACGGGAAGGAACCGAACGAGCGCCAATTATGACGGTGCAAGCGAATGACACAAGCGGTGAGAATTAGGCATTTCAACGGGCCATCATGCCGGTATGGAAGACGTGATGATACCCCGTGGAGCCCTCGTTTTTCTCATGAGCCTGTCCCCGTTACTGCCTCCGGCGTTTTCCGCCACCCCTGACCGGATCGATCTGTGGCCGGAAGGCGTGCCGGGCCTTCTCGCGGGCGCGGGCCCGGAAAAGGTGGAGAACGAACGCGTCTCCAACGTCCACCAGCCGTCGCTCACGGTGTTCCCCGCACCGGCCGACAAGGCCAATGGTACCGCCGTGATCGTGGCACCGGGCGGAGGCTATGTGCGGCTTGCGATGGGGCACGAGGGCATCGAGGTGGCGCAATGGCTCAATTCCCTCGGCATCACCGCCTTTGTGCTGCGCTATCGCATGGTCGAATACGGTCATCCGGCGCCGCTGCGCGACGCCTTGCGGGCGATTCGCACCGTTCGCGCGCAGGCCGCCACGTACGGCGTGAAGCCCGACCGGATCGGCATGATTGGTTTCTCGGCCGGCGGTCATCTGACCGCCTCGACAGCCACCTTGTTCGATGCACCCGAAGGCCGCACCGGCGCTGCACTCGACCGCGAGGTCAGCGCCCGCCCGGATTTTGTCCTGCTGCTGTACCCCGTGATCACCCTTCAGGATCCTCACGCGCATGCCGGTTCGCGCCGCGCCTTGCTGGGACCGGATGCGACCCCAGCGGACATCGCGGCCATGTCGCTGGAGACCCGGGTCACCGCCGCCAATCCGCCTGCCTTTTTGGTGCACACCCAGGAGGACACGGCGGTGCCGTTGGAGAACAGCCTGATGTTCTTCCAGGCCCTGCGTGCGGCCGGCGTGCCGGCTGAGCTGCACCTGTACGAGCGCGGCCCGCATGGCTTCGGCCTCCGCTCCGGGCACGGGCAGACGTCGGACTGGCCGCAGCGGGCGGAGGCGTGGATGCGCGGCCACGGCTGGCTGCCCTGAACGGTGTCGTCGCCGCGCCGTTGACGGCGCGGCGGCAAGCGGGCCTTGTGGCGCGCATGTCGTCTTCGGTTCCGTCGCCTCCGCTTGCCCCTTTGCCCGGCTCCCCGGATGCAGACGCCGTGCTCGCGCGCTTTCTCGAGGTGATGGCGGCGCGGAACCTCGACCTGTACCCCGAACAGGAGGAAGCGATCCTGGAGCTGTTCGCGGGTCGTAACGTTGTTCTGAATACACCGACCGGATCCGGTAAATCCCTGGTGGCTGCGGCCTTTCATTTCAAGGCCCTCTGCGAGGGCCGGCGGTCGGTCTACACCTGCCCGATCAAGGCGCTGGTGAACGAGAAGTTCCTCGCCCTCTGCCGCGACTTCGGACCGGAGAACGTCGGCATGATGACGGGCGATGCGAGCGTGAATCCGCGTGCGCCCGTGCTCTGCTGCACCGCGGAGATCCTGGCCAACCTCGCGCTGGCCCACGGCGACGAGGCCGGCGTGGCGGCGGTGATCATGGACGAGTTTCATTACTACTCGGACCCGGAGCGCGGCTACGCCTGGCAGGTGCCGTTGCTGCTGCTGCCCCAATCGCGCTTCCTGCTCATGTCGGCGACGCTGGGTGAGACCGCATTCTTCGAACGTGAGCTCACCCGGCTCACCGGAGCGGCGTCGGTCACGGTGCGAAGCGACCGGCGCCCGGTTCCGCTGGTATTCGAATACTCCGAAACGCCGCTCACCGAGCAGCTCGACCTGCTCCTGCGGGCTGGTCGCGCCCCGGTTTACCTCGTGCATTTCACGCAGCGCGCCGCCTCGGAGGCCGCCCAGGCGCTGATGAGCCTCAACGTATGCACCAAGGAGGAGAAAGCGGCCCTCGCGACGGAACTGGAAAAAGAGCGGTTCAACAGTCCGTACGGCAAGGACATGAAGCGTTGGCTGCGCCATGGCATCGGTGTGCACCACGCCGGGTTGCTGCCGAAATACCGCATCCTCGTGGAGCGGCTGGCCCAGAAGGGGCTGCTCAAGCTCATCTGCGGCACCGACACACTCGGGGTCGGCATCAATGTGCCGATCCGCACCGTCGTCTTCACCCAACTTTGGAAGTACGACGGTCAAAAGGCCGCGATTCTCAACGTGCGGGACTTCAAGCAGGTGGCCGGCCGGGCCGGCCGCCGGGGCTACGACGACAAGGGTTTCGTCGTCGTGCAGGCGCCTGAGCATGTGATCGAGAACAAGCGCGCGGAGGAAAAGGCGGCGGACGATCCGAAAAAGCGCAAGAAGCTCGTCAAGCGCGCCGCACCCGAGGGCGCAGTGGGGTGGGATGCGAAGACCTTCGAACGCCTGATGAACGCCCCTTCGGAGGGACTGGTTTCGCGGTTCGATGTGACGGCCGGCATGGTGCTGCTCGTGTTGAGCCGCGAGGCCGACGGTTGCCGCGTGCTGCAGCGGCTCATCCGCGACTGCCATGAGACTCCGCACAAGAAACGTCTGCTCCGACGGAAGGCCTGGCAGCTGTTCCGCGCGTTGCTCGAGCGCCGCATCATCGAGTGGATTCCCCCTCTGCCCAGCGGCCGCAAGCTCCGGGTCAATGTGGCGTTGCAGGACGACTTTTCCCTTCACCTGGCCCTGTCCCTGTACCTGCTCGACACGCTGCCGCTGCTCAACCGTGAGTCGCCGGACTACGCCTACGACGTGCTCACCCTGTGTGAGGCGATCGTGGAGGACCCGGACCAGATCCTGCGCCGGCAGGTTGACCGCTTGCGGGGAGAGAAACTCGAGGAGCTCCGCGCCGCCGGCGTGCCCTACGAGGAACGCATGGAGAAGCTTGAGGAGATCGAGCATCCGAAACCGCTGCGCGAATTCCTCTACGATTCCTTCAACGCCTTTGCCGCCGCGCACCCTTGGATCGACCGCGAGAACGTACGGCCCAAGTCGATCGCCCGCGAGATGTACGAGCGCTACCTGTCGTTCGCCGAGTACGTGCGGGCCTACGGCCTCGAACGCGGCGAGGGCGTGCTGCTGCGCCATCTTTCGCAGGTGTGGAAGGTCCTCAGCCAGACCGTGCCGGAAGCGTTCAAAACCGAGCCGGTCGTGGAAATGGAAGTCTATTTCCGCGAACTGATCCGGGGCGTCGACTCCAGCCTGCTCGAAGAATGGGAGCGTCTGCGCAATCCCGACTTCGTGGCAGCCGAGCCGGGCG
>ERZ1066133.463-NODE-463-length-18295-cov-8.366173_pt1 | contig 18295 bp, 10 predicted proteins | sample MGYA00382780_ERZ1066133 | MGnify/ENA primary metagenome ERZ1066133 (study PRJEB33369, sample SAMEA5778363) | biofilm metagenome | biome: Industrial cooling water; feature: Water cooling tower basin; material: Biofilm | place: United Arab Emirates | collected...
CCACCGACGCTCTGCTCCAAGCCAATGAACGAAGTTCACGGCGTTGGGTGGCACCGTGCACCGTGATCGAGCGACGCGCTCGGGGTGCCGTAAACTCCCTGCCATGTCCGGCGACGCGTCCGTCAACTCCGAGCCGATCATCCGATACCGCGGGGTGACGTTCTCGTACGACCGCTCCGATTCCACCGTCGCGCCCGCGCTGGATCGTGTCACGCTCGATATCCGGCGCGGCGAGCGGCTGGGGATTCTGGGCCCCAACGGCGGCGGCAAGTCGACGCTTCTCAAGCTGACGCTGGGCTTGCTGACGGGGTACAGCGGCACGATCGAGATCGAGGGCCGCGATCCGCACGCGGCGGCTTCGCAGCGGTTGATCGGGTATGTGCCGCAGCGGGTGGAGGCGGAGCTGGCGTTTCCGATCTCGGCGCGGCATGCGGCGTCGATGGCGGCGACGCTGGGCTGCTCGGCGTTTGGCGGCGTGCCGCGGGAGATTCGCGAGCGGGTTGAACGGGCCCTTGAGGTTGTCGGGGCGAGCGGCTTTGCGGACAAGCCGGTCGGGCGTCTTTCCGGGGGTCAGCTGCAGCGGGTGATGATCGCCCGCGCTCTGGCGAGCAACGCGAAGATTCTGCTGTTGGATGAGCCGACCGTTGGTATCGATCCGGCCGGTCAGCGACAGTTCGCGGAGCTGATTGCGCGTCTGCATGACGAGCTCGGCCTGACGACGGTGGTGGTGAGTCATGATCTACGGACGGTGGCGGCGTCGTGCGATCGGGTGGCGTGTTTGGCGCGGACGCTGCACTACCACGATTCGCCGCAGGGCTTGACACCGGCGGTGCTCGCCGAGGTGTTCCGGCACGACGCCGCCGCGGTGTTCGGTGATCTGCATGTGGATGCGCATCGTGCCAGTGAGTGCGGGCATGACCACGGCCACGAACACGGCCACGAAAACGGGCACGATCACGGGCATACGCACAACCATTCGCACCGTCACGACCACCCGGGCGGTGGGGGAGGGAAGCCATGAAGACCTGGCAGTACCTCACCGATCCGGTGTTGCGGGAGATCTTCGTGCCGCCCGTGCTCGCGGGGCTGGCCATTGCGTTATTCGGCGGCGTGCTCAGTGCCTTGGTCGTCATGAAGCGGCTGGCCTTCATCGGGCAGGGGATCAGCCACGCGGCGTTCGGCGGCATCGGTGTCGCGTACGTGCTGGGCCTCGGCGCGGCCACCGGCGCCGGTGGGTTGTCGTTGCAGTTCGTGATCGTCTTTGCGTTCTGTTTGCTCGCGGCGTTGCAGGTCGGGTTCCTCACCCATAGTGAGTCGGGGCGCGGTTCCACCGGCAAGTCGCAGAGCGATACCGCGATCGGCATCGTGCTGGTCGCTTCGATGGCGATCGGCTCGCTCTTGCTCCACATCGCTGAGCGCAACGGCAGGGTCGCCACGGTTTCCTGGGAGAGCCTGCTGTTCGGCTCCCTGATCAACATCGACATGACGTACGCCGTGGTCGCATGGGGCGTCGCGGCGGTGATCTTCGCGGTGCTCTTCGTGCTGCGCCGGCCGCTGGTCTTCTGGGCGTTCGATGAACCCGCGGCGGCGGCGTTCGGCGTGCGGGTTCGCGTGATGCGGCTGGTGCTGCTTGTGCTGCTCGCGCTCGCGACGGTGACCGCGATGAAGCTTGCGGGCGTCGTGCTGGCCACGGCGATGCTGGTGTTGCCGGCGGCCGCGGCGGTGCAGTTCAGTGCTTCGGCTGCCCGCGTGCTGGGGCTCTCGCTGGTTTTCGCGGTCGCTTCGGTGCTGATCGGCGTGGTGCTGAGCTTCGAGTTTGATTGGCCGACGGGTGCGAGCATCGTGCTGACGCTGGCGGCGATCTTCGGGGTGGGATGGGGACGGGCGCGGCTCGGCGGCGGATGAGTGACGCCGCGACGCATCGGTCCCGGTACCGGCTCTGGTTGTGCGGCGGCTGACGGGTATCATCGCTCGTCACGATGGGCATGAACCCCGGATCGGCGTGCGATCCGTTGGGCGTGCGCCTGCGCGCTGCGACCGGTTGAATGGCGAAGCCAGCGACCAACCCGACGTCTCGGTCGATCATCGACGCGATCGGCGGCGATGCCGCGCTGCGGCGGCTGGCGGAGGAGGCGATGGCGGGGCGTCGGATCATCGCGACGGGCTCGAGCGGCTCGTCGGCGGCGTTGACGGCGGCGGCGCTGGCGGAGCGGACGGGTCGGACGGTCGTGTTTGTGTGTGCGCACGTGGATGATGCGGACGAGGCGCTGGATGAGCTGCGTTCGATGGAGGTGGATGCGGCGCGGCTGCCGGCGCTGGAGTCGATGCCGGGCGAAGGGGCGGCGGTGCCGCTGGCGTTGGCGGAGCGGCTGCTGATCTCGCGGGCGGCTTCGCTGGGAGAGGTTGCGCGGGTGGTGATCGCGCCGATTCAGGCGTTGATGCAGTCGGTGCCGCGGCCTGCTACGGCGGACGCGCTGATTCGCGTAGTGAGCAAGGGGCAGGACATCGCACCGGGGGCGCTGCTCGACTGGCTTGATCGAGCCGGGTACTCGCGGGTGGAAGCGATCGAAGAGCAGGGCGAGTTTGCGCTGCGGGGCGGGATCCTCGACATCTTTCCGGCGGGCGATGGGGCGACGCCGGTGCGGCTGGACTTCTTCGGCGACACGATCGATCGGATCAATGAGATTGATCTGGAGACGATGGGCTCGGATCGAGTGGTGGAGCGGGTGGAGTTGGTGGCGGCGGATGCGAGGATGCTGGCGCCGAGCGATGACGGGGTGCAGTTTCTGGAACTGCTGCCGTCGTCGTGCATCGCGGTGCTGCACGAGACGATGGAGGTGGTGGAGCAGGGGCGGGGTTACTACGAGCGGCTGTCGGAGGGGAAGGGGTTCTTTGGGCCGCCGGCGGTGCTGAAGGTGCTTGAGAAGCGGTTCGCGTCGCTGGTGGAGCTGAATCAGTTCTCCAGCGGAGCGAGCACGGCGGATACGCGGATCGATCTGCCCGTGCGGTCGCTTGATGCGTTCGACAAGGACGCGACGATCGCGATGAAGGAGTTGGTGGGGCTCGTGGAGGGTGATGCGCGGGTTGCGGATCGTTGCGTGGTGCTGTGTCAGAATGATGGCGAGCAGCAGCGGTTCAAGGAGCTGTTGGCGGCGAGTGAGCATGGAGGGGCGGGAAAGATTGAGAGCGTGGTGCGGTATCTGCACCGGGGGTTTGTGTGGGGTGAGGCGCACGGCGCGTTTGCGCTGGTACCGTATCACGAGCTGCTGAACCGATTCACGGTGCGGCGGCGTGCGAGCAAGCTGCGGTCGAATCGGGCTCTGGACACGTTCCTGGACTTTCAGGCGGGCGATTACGTGGTGCATCAGGACCACGGGATCGCGCGGTTTCTGGGATTAACGCTGCAGAAGCCGCGGGAGCTGCCGGGCAAGAGCGCGAGCGCGGCGTTGGTTGCCGCGGGCATTGAGAAGAAGAAGGCCAAAGAGCTGGAGCCCGAGGAGTTTCTGACGCTGGAGTTTGCGGGCGGCGCGAAGCTGCACGTTCCGGCGATGCAGATCGATCTGGTGCAGAAGTACGTTGGCGGATTCGGCGGGAAGCCGACGCTGAGCACATTGGGCGGGACGCGGTGGAAGGGACAGAAGGAGCGGACGAGCGAGAGTGTGAAGGACCTGGCGGCGGAGATGCTGCGGGTGCGGGCGGCGCGGGAGTCGATGCCGGGGATCGCGTATCCGCCGGACACGCCGTGGCAGAATGAGTTCGAGGATGAGTTCCCGTACGAGGAGACCGAGGATCAGGTGACGGGGCTCGCGGCGATCAAGCAGGACATGAGCCGCACAAGGCCGATGGATCGGCTGATCTGCGGCGATGTGGGATTCGGCAAGACAGAGCTGGCGATCCGTGCGGCGTTCAAGGCGTGTGAGTTCGGGAAGCAGGTGGCGGTGCTGGTGCCGACGACGGTGCTGGCGGAGCAGCACGAGCGGACGTTCCGATCGCGGTTCGCGGGGTATCCGTTCCGGATCGAGAGTCTGTCACGGTTCAAGACCGACGGCGAGGCGCGGGAGATTCTGGAGAAGCTCCGCAAGGGGCATGTGGATGTCGTGATCGGGCCGCATCGGCTCTTGTCGAAGGACATCGTGTTCGCGGATCTCGGGCTGGTGATCATCGACGAGGAGCAGCGATTCGGGGTGGAGCACAAGGAATCGCTGCTGCGGCTGCGGCTGACGGTGGATGTGCTGACGCTGTCGGCAACGCCGATTCCGCGGACGCTGCACATGGCGATGCTGGGGATTCGCGACATCTCGTCGCTCACGACGCCGCCGCTCGATCGGCGTGCGATCGTGACCGAGGTGATCCCGTACAACGAGCGGCGGATTCAGCAGGCGATTGCACGAGAGCTGTCGCGCGATGGGCAGGTGTTCTACGTGCACAATCGTGTCGGCGACATCAAGTCCATAGCCGACGACGTGCAGCGCATGGCGCCGGACGCGAAGATCGTCATCGGACACGGCCAGATGAACCCGCATGAACTGGAGCAGGTGATGCTCACGTTCATGCGGGGGCCTTCGAAGGACGGCGGGGCGGACATTCTGGTGAGCACCACGATCATCGAGTCGGGCATCGATATTCCGACGGCGAACACGATGATCATCGATAACGCGGATCGGTTCGGGCTGGCGGAGCTGCACCAGTTGCGTGGGCGGGTGGGGCGGAGCAAGAACCGCGGGTATTGCTATCTGCTGCTGCCGCCGGAGCGGAGCGTGAAGGACATCGCGCGGAAGCGGCTGCGGGCGATCGAGCAGTATTCGATGCTGGGTGCGGGCTTCAAGATCGCGATGCGGGATCTGGAGATCCGCGGTGCGGGCAACATTCTGGGTGCGGAGCAGTCGGGGCACATTGCCGCGGTGGGATATGACATGTACTGCCGCTTGCTGGAGCAGGCGGTGCATGAGCTCAAGAACGAGGTGCCGCCGGCGCCGCCGAGCAGCGTGAGCATCGAGATCGGTCTGCCGGCGAGCATTCCGAAGCCGTACGTGCCGAGTGATCAGCGGCGGCTGGAGGCGTATCGGCGGATCGCGACGGCGGCGTCGCGGGAGGCGCTGGAGCAGGTGAAGGCGGATCTGACGAGCGCGTACGGCGATCCGCCCAAGCAGGTGCATCGGCTGCTGCATCTGGCGGAGCTGCGGGTGGCGTGTGTGGCGCTTGGGGTGCGGTCGATCAGTGTGCGTGAGAAGGATGTGATCTTCAAGGCGGCGATGGCGAAGCAGTTGGCGGAGGCGTTGTCGCGCACGCCGCCGGACTTGGTGAAGGCGGGGAAGGCGCTGCAGGTGCAGGTGACGGTGCTGCCGAGCAAGCACGCGGGGGAGTTGGCGGAGGTGTACTTCCGGCCGCCGGAGAAGTATCTGGAGCCGGAGACGCTGTTGAATGTGCTGCGGAAGAGGTTGGGGTGAGCAAGGTTGTGCAACTGGCCGGCGCGATCGGTGTGCAGAGATCGTGATAGGCTTTGCTCGATGTCCTTGCCGAAGCCTCGCTGGCCTCAGTTGCTTGCCGCCGTTATTGCGATTGGGTTCGCGGTTGGCGTGTTGGTGATGAACGTGCTTGTCGTCGTGTGTGTCACCCGTGAGGTGATTGCCGAATGGACGTGGCGAGTTGTGCCGGGCACGGTGATCAGCAGTCGCGTCGTCTCTTCGCACCGCACTGGAGGGTCTGGCTTCCGGAGACGTAACCCGACCTATCGAGCGAGTGTGTCCTACGTCTACGTCGTCGGCGATCGACAGTTCACGGGCGACCGCGTCACGCTTACCGGGTTCGGGACTCCGATCTACTTCAGTTCGGCCGAGGCTAGCTCGGCGTACCCGGAGGGCGGAGCGGTATCTGTCTACTACAACCCATCGGGTCCTGACCAGAGCGCGTTACGGGTGGGTGTTCAGCCGGACATGGCATTCGGCGGCTTCATTGTGCTCGCGTTCAACGGCGTCTTGGTCTTCGTCGGCAGCGCCTTCGTGCGCTGGAGGCGAGCGCGACACGATCCGATCCGTTCGTATCTGGTCAGTGATGTTCGCGATCGTGCCGTTCTGCGTCTGACGCAATTTACGGCGTTCGATCTGGCGGTCGTGGTGTTCTACGTCGGCGCGTTCTTGAGCGTGTTTATCGTCGCGTTCGTCCGGCCGCGGAACTTGATGGGTCCGACGGCGATTGGCATGGGTCTGTTTCTCGTCGTCGTTTCCGTTGCCGCGTATCTGTGGCGTCGGGCTCGATTCAGAGATGGCTACTTGGAAGTGGTCGTGGACCGAGTTCGGGGCACGCTTCTGTTTCCGCGTGTGGGCGAACGTCGGGATGGCGTGCCGCTCGTAAGTATCACTCGTATTGAGGTCCAGAAGGATCCTGATCGACGGATGAACCGGATGCCTGCACGCCGGCTCCTGGTCTATGTCTCAGGGGTTGCGGAGCCGCGGGAGGTGGCGCGCTGGCTCGATGCCTCGCAGGCCAACATGCTGGCGCGGTGGCTGCGGCGGGAGATTCGGCTCTCCGAGGAGGTCGATCCGGAAGACGAGTGAGCTGGTGCGGTGGCGTGTCGCTGCGGCCCTCCGCTTGCGCGGGAGGGTTCGTTTTGGCGGGCGTTACGGGCGGGCTTCGATGCGGACGCGTTCGCCGCCGCGTTGGCCGCGTTCTTCGAGTTCCTTCATGCGGCGTTCCTGGAGGGTCGTGGGCCCGCCGAAGATGCGGTCGAGGAAGGAGCGTGTGCCGCGCATGGTGGAGACGCCGAACTTGGGATCGCCGAGTGTGCCGCTGACGGTGGTGGCGGCGAACTCGTTGCGGAGGCCTTCGGCGATGTGTCCGATGATGGGGAGGCGGTTGGTGGCGCGGTGGCTGAAGACCATGTCGAGGTTCATGTCGGGCCAGGCGAGGGTGCCGAAGCCGAGGAACTCGAGGCTGGCGGAGAAGATCGAGAGTTCCTCGAAGGAGACGGTGCGGCCCTGCACGAAGAAGGAGGCCTGGAGCAGGTCGAGGGGCTCGCCGGTAGGGAGCTGGAAGTTGCTGGCTTCGGCGAGGCGGGTGATCAGCGGCAGGCTGACGAGGGTGCCCTGACCGGCGTTGGCGGTGCCGCGGCCGCGGCGGGATTCGGTGTCGCCGATGGTGCCCGCCAGTGTCATGCCGACGTCGAGCTTGGCGAGGCTCCGGGAGGCGGATTCGGCCGTGGAACTGTTCGAGGGCGCGGGGGTGTTTGCGTTGGCGGCACCGGGCGTGGGGGGGCCGTTCAGCGGCGCGTCGACCGGGGGCACGGAACGGGGCTTCTCGCCTGCGGGGCGATCGTCGGCGAGTTTCTGGCGCAGGTCGGTGATGAGCGGTCCGAGCGTCACTCCCGAGAGGGCGAACTTGGCGTCGAAGTCGCGCGGGCCATCGGGGTCGCGGCTGTCCTTGGGGAAGATGGAGGCGGAGGCGGTGAGGCGTCCGGCGTGGCAGTCGCCGGAAACCTGGGGGATGTAGGTTTCGCCGGGCTTGTCGCCGCTGACGATGCGGGCGCGGGCGTCGGTGAGTCGGATCCCGGCGAGTCGCAGCGACGGGAAGAGACCGGCGAGGTCATAGCGGAGGGGGAGGTTGGTGCCGTCGCGGGAGGCTTCGAAGTCGACGACGCCGTCGAGCTCGCTGACGTCGACACCCACGTCGGCCCGTCCGCCCTGGACCTCGATCTTGCCGGCGGCGTGGAGGCGGTCGGGCCTGCCGGTGGAGTCCGCGCCCCAGGCGGCGGTGAGTGTGAGATTGGGGATTCGGACCGAGCCGTCGGCATCGACCTTGAGATCGCGGAGGGCGTCGTTCACGCCGGCGGGTGATGCGGCCTTGAGATCATCGGGGACGCCGAGGCTGGTGATGTCGAAGGTGGCCTTGGCTTCGGAGGTGCCGCTGTCGGAGCGGGTCCAGAGGCCGCTGGTGACGACCGACCATTTCTCGGCATCGAACCGGGCCTGTTCGAAGGAGACCGAATCGTTGTTGAAGCGCAGCGTGGCGGCGACGTTTGGGAAGGAGACGACGCCGTCGGTCATTTCGAGGCGCACGGAGCGTGGGCGCAGCTCGCCCTGGACGCGGGGGCGATCGCCACCGGCGCCCAAAGACACGGAAAGGTCGACAAGGCCGGAGGGTTTGTGCGTGGCGTGCAGTTCGCTGGCGCCGGCGCCGGCGACGCGGGCGATGACCCAGCGGGCGAGGGGGGATCCGATCTGGGCGTTCTGCCAATCCAGTCTGAAGGAAGTCGGACGGTCGGTCGGGTGGGCGAGTGCGCCGGCGGAGATGCCGACGGTGCCGGAGGCTTGGACCGTGCCGCAGTCGGCGTTGCCGCTCGAGAGCGTCGCTTCGACATCGCAGAACTCGGCGACGGTCGGGTTCGAGCCTTCGCCGGGGAAGATGCGGATGGAGCCCTTGGAGACGCTGGCCTGGACTTGGGCGCGCGGGGCGGCGTTGGTGGTGGAGGGGAGTGCGACGCCGGTACCGCTAAGGTTGGTGAGATCGACGACGGCCTTGGTGGAATCACCGCTGGTTTTGACGGTGGTCACGATGTCGGTGACGCCGGTGGGGCGGTATTCCTCGCGGAGCTCGATGAGGCGGGCGGCGGGGCGTGGGGCGACGATGGAGACGACGCGTTCGACGGGGAGCGAGAGATCGAAGCGGTGTGCGGAGACTAAGACATCCGAACCGCCGCCGGGGGTGAGATCGGCGTCGGCGCGGAGCGTGAAGGCGCCGGGAGCGTCGGCGAGTGCGACGTTGGGCTGGTCGGGTTCTTCGTCGGTGCCGCGCTGGGCTCGGCCTGAGATATCGGCCTTGAGGCGGGTGTCGTCGACGATGATGCTGCCGGTGACGCCGGAGAGCACGAGATCGCCGGCGACGGGGACGGATGTATCCGCGGGTTGATCGCGGTACTCTGCGAGTCGCGGCACGGCGACGATCGACTTGGGCTTGACCTCGACGCGCACGCGGAGTTCGTTCTGCTCGTCGGGCGCGAGATGTGCGGTCGCGTCGACCGCGCCGGTCAGGCCGAGCGCCGAGACGACCGAGCGTGCGCTCTTGCCTTCGACCTGCTTGTCGGGGAGCGCTTCGACCAGGGCGCGGTCGATGGGGACGCCGACGGCTTCGACGTGGATCGTGGGCTCGGGGGTTGGCTCGCCTTCGGGCCTCCGGCGTGCGTCGACATCGGCGGAGACGGTGATCTCGCCGCCCTTGAGGCCATAGAACTTCGCCTGGTCGATCTTCACGATGCCGTCCGTGATGACGGCGCGAAGCGACTCGGCCTTCATGGGATACGGGAAGCGGTCGACGAGCAGGCCGCAGTTGGCGAGGTCCACGGCGACGGTGTCGAACCAGTTGTTGGCGGGGCCGAGTTCGCGTTTGACATCAACACTGATCGCGGCGGTGCCGCCGAGGGCGAAGACGGGCGGCAGATCGACACCGGCGTCCGAGGGCGTGCGATCGTCGGAGGCCGGCCGGGAGATGTCGCCGCGCTGGATGAGGCGTTCGTAGGACTCCTGGTGGAAGATGCGCTCGACGAGGCGGCTGCGCTGCGGACCGAGAGCTTCGAGCACGGTGTTGTCGAGGGGCACGTTCTCGGCCCGGACCTTGACGAGCACTTCGGCGTCGGCGATGGGCGGAGCGATGCGTCCTTCGGCGACGATGGTCGCACCGCTTGGCGCGTCGCCCTCGAGGCGGTGGATGATGACCTCATCGTCGTTGAAGCGCACGAGGCCGCGGAGATTGTGGAAGCGATACGGGAATCGGTGGAAGGCGGCGGATCCGTTGGTGAGGCGGACTTCGCCGCGGGTCCGGACGTCGGCCCCGGCTGCCCGGGAGACGACAATGTCGGCCTTGACGACGCCTTCGGGCTGACCGAAGTCGCGGAGGCGTTCCTGGACGAGGTCGTTGGCGAAGCGGAGCACGGGCGAGTCGCGCTTGAGTTCGAACTCGCCGAGCGTGAAGCGGGCTTCGAAGGGCGAGTCGGCGCGGGTTCCCTTGTAGGTTGCGTGCACGGCGTAGGGGATGCCCTCGACGTTGCCGCTGAGCGTCGCGTCGGTGCGGCCGGAGGCGAAGGTGATGGTGCCCTTGTCGGCCTGGACGCGCATCAGCCGCGGCGGGCCGGTTGTCTCGGCCGGAGCGGTGAAGCCGGGGCGCTCGTAGACGCCGGGCAGCGAGACCCCGACGTTGGCGAGTTCGAGCGTGGCGGCGACGCCCGGCGCGGCGTTTGAGCCTGGTCCGAGCGGAGCCTGAAAAGCGTACTGCAGACGGGTGCGGTTGATGTCGCCGGACAACTGCAGATCGGCGAAGATGGACCGGACGGACGAGGGCACGGTCTCCAACGGCCAGTCGCTCAGGGAGACGTTCTGCAGGAGCAGTTCCACCCCGTCGGGCTTGAGGCGGCCGCCGACGGCCATGCCGCGGATCTCGGCATCGGGCTTGTCCTTGGGACGGCGGACTTCCTGAAAGTTGATGGAGAAGGAATCGTCATCGAGGGGCGAGACGTCGCCACGGACTTCCATGGACTTGAGGACGGTGATGGACTCGCCGGAGTGTTCGCAGAGTTCGATGCGGCCGGAGCGCACGTTGACGCGGGGGAGCTTGCCCCCGCCGCCACCGGAGGGGAGACGCCATTGCTGGATGTTGACGGCCTCGGTCTGGGTGTCCTGGCTGATGCGGGCGAGGATTCCTTCGGCGGCCACGGCGCGGAGGCCGATCTGTCCGCTGGTCCAATTCGTGGTGTCGAGCACGACCTCGAGCTTCTCGGCTTCAAAGAAGCGGCCAGGGGCGCCGGGGATGCCGGGCATGGAGAGTCGCAGGCCGCGGAGCTCGGTGCGTCCGTTGCGGTGGATGTGGATGGAGTCCATCCGGGCGGTCGCCCCGACGCGGCTGGACAGGATCGACTCGATGATCCAGCGGCCGAGGAAGCCGCGGGCCAGGGCGTAATACGACGCGGGCAGCAACAGAGCGACCACGAGCAGGCGCAGCAGCCAGCGGCGTGCGCGTCGGGGCGTGGGCTTCGAGGGGCGTTGGGTGCTCAGTTGGCTCATCCGTAGGGAGCGGCCGTGGCGGAAGGAGTGTAGATACCGCGTCCGGCGGGCGACGCCGCGATAACTACGATCGGACGCCGGGGGGAGCGGTCGTGCGGCGTTGGCGAGTATTGGGCTTGCGCGCGGGTTGCGTCCTTGATTGCCGAATCACCCACTCGCTGGGGCTCGGGGCTCGTGGAGGCGGCGCCGCGCCGTGCCGCGATCGGATACGCTCGCGGCGTGGCCAAGGTGAAAACACTCTTTGTGTGCCGCTCGTGCGGCGCGGTGCAGAGCCGCTGGATGGGGAAGTGCCCGGACTGCGGCACGTGGGATAGTTTGGATGAGGAAACCCACGATCCGAGCGCGGCGAAGGACCCGCAGGCGGCGCTGGTGAGCGCGTGGAGCGAGTTGGCGGAGCCCAAGACGGGAGTGTCCGGCGACGAGACAACCCCGTCGAGCGCCGCGGCGCGATCGATCGCGGATCTCGAGGAGAGCGAAGAAAACCTTCCGCGATCGTCCACCGGCATCCATGAGTTTGATCGCGTGCTGGGCGTCTCGCGGGACGCCGCGGGCACGGTCACGTCCGGCGGCATTGTGTCAGGCTCGGCCGTGCTGGTCGGCGGTGAGCCGGGCATCGGCAAGAGCACGCTGCTCTTGCAGGCGGCGTCGGGCCTGGCGCGGCGGGGGACGCGGGTGCTGTACGTCACGAGCGAGGAGTCGGCGTCGCAGGTGCGGCAGCGTGCGGTGCGTCTGGGCGGCGCGAGCGAGAAGGAACTGTTTCTCCTGAGCGATACGAATCTCGCTCGGATCGTGGAGCAGACGCGGAAGGTGATGCCGCGGGTCTTGGTGATCGATTCGATCCAGATGATCTACCGCTCGGACATTCCGGCAGCGCCGGGGAGCATTACGCAGTTGCGGCGCTGTGCGTCGGAGCTGGTGTACCTGGCGAAGAAGAGCGGGATCGCGGTGGTGCTGGTGGGGCATGTGACGAAAGACGGCCAGCTCGCCGGGCCGCGGCTGCTCGAGCACCTGGTGGACACGGTGGTGTCGTTTGAGGGCGATCGGTATCACGCGCACCGAGTGGTGCGGTGTGTGAAGAACCGGTTCGGGACGACGCTGGAGATTGGGCTGTTTGAGATGACGGGGGAGGGGTTGAAGGAGGCGCCGGAGAGTGCGGGGGTGATGCCGCTGGCTTCGGGTGGGAGCGTTGAGCCGCGGATCGGGAGCGTGGTGGCGCCGATCATGAGCGGCTCGCGGTGCGTGCTGGTGGAGGTGCAGGCGTTGACGGCGACGGGGTTCCTCGGCGCGGCGAAGCGGAAGGCGAGCGGGATCGACTCGAACCGGCTCGCGATGCTGATCGCGGTGCTGGAGCAGCACGCTGGGCTGCGGCTGGCGGACCGGGACATCTTCGCCCAGAGCGTGGGGGGATTGAAAGTGGCGGAGCCAGCGAGCGATCTGGCGCTGTTGCTTTCCATTGCGTCGGCGCAGATGCGCCAGGCGCTGGACCCGCGGACGTGCGTGGTGGGTGAGGTGGGCTTGGGGGGCGAGATCCGGCCCGCGGCGCAGCTCGAGGCGCGTCTCATAGAGGCGTCGCGGCTGGGGTTCACGCGGATTCTGTTGGCTCCGGGCCAGCGGGCGCCGAAGAACGCGAAGATCGAGTTGGTGGCGGTGAAGAACGTCGATCGCGCGATCGAGCAGCTTGGCTGATCCTTCGCGACACATGTAAGGCAAAGGCATTTCACCACGGAGAGCACGGAAAACACGGAGAGGGGATTTGGTCGGGCCGCTGGCGGATCATGGCGCGTGCAGTGCGCTTGATGCCCAGCCATGACTTTCTGTCTTGCTCCGTGATCTCTGTGATCTCCGTGGTGAATCCGTCTCGGCTATGTACGCGGTGACGCCAACCACTCCGGAAGCTCCATCGGGCGTCCGTCGTGGCCGACGCAGGCGAGGGTGGTTTTGGCGACCGCGGCGGAGATGGGGAGCGGGTCTTTGGCGTTCTCGCGTTGGGTGACGACGACTTCGTACTCGTGTTCGATTTTGATGCGGCTGCCGCCGACCCAGGTGGTGCGGACCTCGACGGTGTCGTCGTAGAGCACGGGGCGGCGGTACTTCACCTCGAGCTTGACGATGACGAGGAAGACACCGCGTTCTTCGAGGGTCTTGTAGGAGATGCCGCTGGTGCGGAGGAGTTCGGTGCGGCCGATCTCGAGCCACGGCACGTACGAGGCGTGATGGACGACGCCCATCGGGTCGCACTCGCAGTAGCGGACGCGGACAGAGGCGGTGCCGGACTTGGAAACGGGGGTCATGAAGGAGCGTACGGGGGGAGGGGAGCGGGGAGGTGCCAGGATGTCGAGGTGTCGAGGTGTCAAGGTGTCAAGGTGTCGAGGTGGCACGCGCAAGAAAAAGGGCGATGCGTCTGCATCGCCCCTTGAAACCTCGGCACCTTGTCACCTTGTCACCTATCTCTTGTCCCGCGTGATCTGGGCGTACGCGTTGTGGCTGTGGATCGACTCGAAGTTCTCGGAGTTGATCTGGTACCACGTGATGCGGTCGTCGTTGTTGAGGCCGACGGCGAGGTCGCGCACGATGTCCTCGACGAACTTGGGGTTGTCGTAGGCCTGCTCGGTGACGAACTTCTCGTCGGGGCGCTTCAGCACGGCGTAGACCGGCGCGCTGGCCGCGGACTCCAGGTGCTTCACCACGTCCTCGATCCAGAGTGCGGGCTTGCCCTTGCTCGTGCTCGCCTTGAAGCGGACCTTGGCCTCGATCTCGCAGCGCTGGTTGTGGGCGCCGTACTCGCTGATCTCCTTGGAGCACGGGCACAGGCTGGTCGCCGGAGCGGCGACGCCCATCACGAAGTCGTCCACGTGATTGGCGCGGCACTCGAAGGTGACCTTGTAGTTCATCAGTCCCGGCTGCTTGGAGACCGGCGCGAGCTTCTTGATGAAGTAGGTGAAGCTGGCCTCGAAGTGGGCTTCCTCGGCGTCGAGGCGCTTGCAGATGGCGCGGGTGAGCTCGGGGATGCGGTCGGGCGTGATCGGTTCGCTGGTGTGGTCGTTCAGGACCTCGAGGAACCGGCTCATGTGCGTGCCCTTCTTGTAGTGGGGCAGGGCGACGTACATGTTGATGGTGGCGACGGTGGTCTGCTCGTCACCTTCGGGGGTGCGGAGTCGGATCGGGTAGACGACGTCCTTCACGCCGACGCGGTCGATGGCGACGTTGCGCTGGTCCTGGCTCGACTGGACGTCGACCATCGCCTCGCGGCGCACGGACTCCTTGGCCGCGTGCGGCGTGGACTGCGAAGATGAACGGGGTGAGGTCATCGTGGGAAGGTCGAGCATGCGGTTGTTGGAAACCAAGGACGAATCTCCGGTAGGTTAGGATTCCACGCGGGCGGCGGCGTTTCGCCGCCGACGCGAGCTCTCCGGAACTCTTCAGATTTCGTCCGATTCCGCGGGTCGGATGCGGGGCATCCGGACCGTGCGGCCACGCTCAATCGTGCCGCAGGGCCACGATCGGGTCCTGCGCGGCGGCCCGCCTTGCCGGGTAGATGCCGAAAATCAGGCCCACGGCGACGGCGACGCTGAACGCGAGGATGACCGAACCCAGCGTGACGTGCGTGGGCAGGCTCACGGATTGGCTGAAGTACTGGCCGACGATGGGCATGTGCGGGAGCTTGGGCGCGACCCATTGGATGAACCATGACGCGCCGACACCCAGGGCGACGCCGATGAGTCCGCCGCCGGTCGAGAGCACGCTGGTCTCGACGAGGAACTGATTGAGGATCGCCGATCGCGTGGCGCCCAGTGCGCGGCGGATGCCGATCTCGCGGGTGCGTTCGGTGACGGTGGCGAGCATGATGTTCATGATGCCGATGCCGCCGACGAGGAGCGAGATGCCGGCGATGAATCCGAGGACCAGGTTCCAGGTGAGCTGGCTCTTGCGGGCGTTCTCGAGGAGCTCGTAGGGCACGATCATGGCGACGTCGATCTCGTCGGTGCGGCGTGAGTCGATGATGCGTTTGAGGCGCTTGGCATCGGGCAGCACGCGGTCACGGTCGGGACAGGCGATGTAGATCTCGCTGATCTCGACCATCGAGTTCTGGAAGTTGCCGCTCCCGCCGCGGAAAACCATGTCGCCCATGACGCTGCGGGCGGTGGTGATGGGGATGTGGACGTCGAGGTTGAGGTCGCGGCCGACGAGCGCGGAGCCGGCGCCGCCGGCGAGCCCGACGGGGGCGAGCACGCCGATGATGGTGAACGCCTTGGCGTCGATGCGGATGGTGGCGCCCAGCGGGTCGTCGAACTTGAAGAACTCGCGTGCGACTTCGTTGCCGATCACGCAGACCATGGCCTGCTGTTCGAGATCGGCGTTGGTCAGGTACCGTCCCCGGGCGAGCCGCAGCTTGGCGACATCGAGGAACGCGGGCGTGGTGCCGACGGCCTGGCTGGTGCGAGAGAGCGCTTCCCGGGACATCTTGCTGCCGACTTCCTTCAGCGGCACGATCGCCTCGGCATCGGGGAAATTCTCGCGGATGACTTCGAGATCGGTGCGGAGCAGGCCGTAGCGGCTGATCCAGCCGGTGTTGCCTTTCTTGGTGTTCTGGGCCTGACTCTCGGCGGGCTTCTGCGAGCGGAGGATGATGTTCTTGGCGCCGAGCTGCTCGATCTGGCGCAGGGCTTCCTGCTTAGAGCCCTCGCCGAGGCTCACCATCGCGATCACCGCGGCGACGCCGAGGATGATGCCCAGTGCGGTCAGGAACGACCGCAGCAGGTGCAGACGCAGGTTGCTGAGGCCCAGGTGGATGGTTTCGAGGAGGAAGATCACCGGAGCATGGTATCGGAGTGCGAGCGATCCGACAGGCTGATAGTGGATTGGGCTGGTGCGGTTGCGTCGGCTGGCCGATACAACACCCGACCAGAAGCCGGGAACCTTCCCGGAGGCTCGTTCGGATCGAAGCACGTGGACGCTGAACGCTTTTCATCCCAGCCCGACTCGCATCCGCCGCGGAACAGCGGCGGGGACTTGCCGCGGGTGGATGTGCGCGAGGAGCGAGAAACGCCCCGCGGGTGGTCGTACCGCGTGCTGGTGCGTCAGGGCGGGCAGGGCCCCACCGAGCACCGGGTGTCGCTGAGCTGGGTTGATCATCAGCACTACTGCGGCGGGACGCAGCCGCCGAGTGTGACGGTGGAGCAGGTGGTGAGCGCGCTGGTGGAGGGGATCGAGCGTCACGCCTTGGCGCGGACGCTGCCGCACGAGTTCGGGAGCGCGTTGCCGACGCGGTTTGACGTGTCGCTGGCGCGGCGGATGGTGCCGGGGTTGGATGCGGCGCTGCGCAAGGCGGGATGACGGCGCGGTAGATTCCGTAACTTATCAAGCGAACGAAGCCGGATGATGGATCGGCCATCGGGTGTTGCGCTTCCCCGCGTCGCGGAGCGTGGGTGGCGAGCGCCCGCGGGACCGGAGAAGGGTGCGTCGGGATCGGATGGTTGTTGCGTTCAGGTACCCGCAAGCCCCTCACTTGGCTCAACGCTTTGCGTTGAGCCGCCCTCTCCCTGCTTGCGGGGGAGAGGAGGCGCGGTAGCTGCGTTCAGGACGAGGCCTTGACCTCGTGCAAGGGGGAGAGGCGTCCCTTCGCGCGGACAAACCAGTCGTGCCTGTGGTACGCTCCACTCTTGGGAGGGCTCGATGGCCGCGTGGCTTCTTGGTGCCTTTGTCCTGGTCCTGCTCGCCGGGCTCGCGCTCATCCGTCTCGGCTGGCGCGGGCGGCGCATCAACCGGGACCCCGTCTGTCGAGACTGCGGCTTCAACCTCCACGCGTTCCGCCTCCCCGACATGCACGCCGTGCCCGCGACGCAGCCAGCGGACGCGCACGCAACACCGAGCGAACCATCCGAGGCCAGCGCGTCCCACTCGCTCGCCCTTGGGGCTCCTCAAAGCAACGAGACTCCGATCGCCGCAGCGACAAGCCCAGCCGCCATCCCCATCACGGTGACCTGCCCCGAATGCGGCGGGGGGTTGAAGAGGGCGAAGGCGGTGCGGATTGGGGAGCGGAAGCGGATGCCGCTGGTAGCCGCGACAGGCTTGCTCATGGCGATGCTCGCGGTGGCTCCGCTGGGAGCGGCGTTCATCGCCGTCGTCACCGGTTCGGACCTTTCCAAGAGCCTGCCCACCAATGTCTTGTTGTGGCACTCTCGCTTCGCCACGCGCGAGGTCTCGCGCGCAATCGCGATCGAACTTGAGTCGCGGCTGCTCGCAAAGAAGCTCGACAATACCCAGGCGGCAATGGTCGTGGAGCGTGCACTGGAATTACAGGCCGATTGGCAAATGCCGTGGTTAGACGAGTGGGGTGCGGTGATTGAGGCGGCCAAGTTGAACCAGCAGGTGGACGCGGAGCAAACGAAGCGTTATCACGCACACGCAACGAAGATCGAGCTCGTTACCAGAGAAGGCGTGCGGCCGGGCGATCCGCTGCCAGTCCGAGCGCGCATTCTTGAAACCCGAGCCTGTCCATCGGACACCGTTCACACATACTTCGTCATCGAAGAGGCGACGCTTGGCGAGCACAAACTGGAGCCGCTAAAACAGATCGTGTCCGCCAACAAGCCACCACAGCCAAGGCGGTCCCTCATCACGACCGTGACAGGATCGAAGTCAAACAGTCGCGGCGTATACGTCCAGAACTCCAACCAAGCCGTCTTGCTCGTCCCAGACTCGGTCAGTCCCGGCGAGTACACGCTCGTGCTGCGTCTGAAAATCACAAACTGGGATGATCCTCAAGGAAAGGTCTACGGCACGCGAGTCCTGAGCACTCCTGTGAAGCTCACGAGCCGAGATCAAATCGCGATCGAGCAAGTTCCCGCGGACGCGGCGAAGTCCGAGGCGCTCTCTCTTGCGTTCTCGCAGCAGGAAGTGACGTGGACCGCGTATCCGGCCGGCCCGCGACAGTCAGGCGGTTCGACGAGCAACGTTGTGCCACTGCGGTGGATGATCCAAGGACTCTCGTCCCCGTTCTCGGCGTTGGATCCATCGATGGGAGCTCTGAACGCCAACGTCTACATGCTGGATTCGCAAGGTCAGGAGGTCCTGATCGGCCTCCTGTCCAGTGAACCGCACGATGTGGACGACAAGACAAGGAACTACGGCTACTTCCGATGGGAGCCGCGGATGATTGCCGACCCCGGCGGCGTGCCGCTTGAGCTCATCGTCCGCCCGGATCTCGAAAGCGCGATGCACACCTACACCATCCGCAAGCTCTCCATGGG